>ERZ795056.2785-NODE-2785-length-19143-cov-19.906643_pt1 | contig 19143 bp, 7 predicted proteins | sample MGYA00375140_ERZ795056 | MGnify/ENA primary metagenome ERZ795056 (study PRJEB30185, sample SAMN05720227) | activated sludge metagenome | isolation source: Anaerobic digester | place: USA | collected 2015-03-09 ... | reverse complement strand
TACCGGCTGGAAAATGATATTGAAGGTTCGGGCATCGGGTTGTACTTAGTGAAAGAAATTGTGACACATGCTGGTGGAAAAGTGATGGTGAAGAGCCAAAAAAATAAAGGAACAGAATTTTTGGTTTACTTAAAAACGGTGTAATGAATACGGCGGGAAAACAGTTAGCCGTTAAGTTCTAATAACCAACTATGATCGAAAGCTATTTATAGTTTTGCACAAGAGCCGGAACAATATACATTGTGTTAACAGCAACAATAGGCATCATCAAAAATATAAATTACAGATTTTATCTTACTACGTGAAACAAAACACCAGGCAACAACTAACGCTCTTTGTAAATAAACAGGATGCGTCAGCGATAGAAAGTATTCGTGAGCAATATAACTCAAAACAATGCGAGCTGATAGATTGCCATGTAACCCTTTGCCGGGAAGATGAGCTGACTGATATAGATAAAATACTGGATAACCTTCAATACCCCCAATTTCCTGCAATAACAATACAGTTTGGGCCTGTAACAAGGTTTGATAACGGCAAAGGAGTTTTAATACCGGCGGCGGGCAACAATGAAGCATTTCACCAGCTTCGCAACAGCCTTTTAACAACAGCAAAAACGACCATTCGGCATCATGAGCCGCATATTACATTGATGCATCCACGAAATTCCACTTGTACTGACGGCATCTTTAAAGTAATACAATCAGCAAAGCTGCCTGCCTACTTAACCTTCAACAGGATTTCACTCATCCAGCAGATCGATGGGGGCAAATGGGAGATACTAAAGACATTCCCTTTAAAACCCACCAGCTTGTAAAAAATCAGATTAGTGTAAGTTTTAGCATCCTTTATAATGGAAGCTCCTGCTCATCCTGCCTTCATTACCTGCGATTTCTAACAGCCCGTTTTACCTATTCACATTCTGTGTATATTTGGCCGGTTTGCTATTAACAAACGCATGTTAGCAACAACTCTGAAAAATAAATTTTAATGGCAAGTTTGAATAAAATCTACAGAACAGATATTGACGGTCTTAGAGCAGTTGCAGTGATCTCTGTTATTCTTTTTCATTTAGGTTTTTTATCCAATGGTTATTTAGGGGTTGATATTTTCTTTGTGATCAGCGGATACCTCATCACCGGTATCGTGTACAATGAAGTGGTGGAAGAAAAGTTCTCCGTAGTGAAATTTTATGAAAGAAGATTGAGAAGGATTTTTCCGCTGGTATTGTTTACCTGTTTGGCAGCACTTATTTTGGGACTGGTATTTATGCTGCCGGATGACCTGGAAAATCTATGCCAGTCGATCATTGCTACCAATTTTTCGGCCAACAACATTTTAATGTATATTACTTCAGCAGATTATTGGGCTGTAAAAAACGATTACAAGCCATTAATGCATACCTGGAGCCTGGGTATTGAAGAACAGTTTTATTTACTCTACCCTTTTATATTTTTTGTATTGAAAGGCAACAGGAAAAAATATATACTCGGCATACTGATCCTGTTAAGTATTGTTTCATTAGTGCTTTTCATTGTTTCCAGTAATGTGCCTGCAAAATTCTATTTTTTACATTTTAGGTTTTTTGAACTGGCAGTGGGCGGTATTTGTGCCATTTACTTTACAACCAAACCCATTTCAAATAATGCAAAGACCCAATATATTTTACTCACCTGTTTAGCATTGACAATACTGCTGCTGTATACAAATTTTATATCCAGTAACACAGTGAAAGTTTTGATCACCACCTTCCTTTCGGCTGCCATTTTGGTGCTGGGTGGATCACAGTATCAAAGCAGCAGGTTGTATAGTGTGATCATGTCTAACACCGTGATGTCAACCATCGGCAAGATCAGTTTTAGTTTGTATATGTGGCACCAGCTGGTATTTGCATTTGCCCGGTATTTTTTGGTGGAAGAGATCAGCCTGCCGTTTGCAATTATTTTATCGTTGGCGGTGGTTATCCTGTCATTCCTTTCTTATTACACAATTGAAAACCCTTTTCGCAACAGGAAGATGATGAAGACAAAGCCATTGCTGATCATTATAGGAGTGTCATTTATATTGATCAATGGTGCTGCGTTTTATGTTTATTCCGTAGGAGGAATAGTGAAGGACGTGCCGCAGCTTGGTTTGACCGTATCAAACAGACCCAGTCAAATGAATTTGTTTGACAGCAAAAGCAATATCAACATTCAGTACAATGAAGATGTAAGAGCTTTGGATAAACCTTTTTCTGAAACATCCAACAAAATAAAAGTATTGGTATTGGGCAATAGTTTTGGGCGTGATGTGGCCAACATATTATTAGAGTCATCCTTTAAAAATGACATAGAAGTAAGATATGCAGACCTGACAATGGTTGAGTCGCAAACCGAAATGGTGACCAGGATCAGCAAAGCTGATTATATTTTCTTTGGCAGTACGTATCCCAATGAAAAAATGATTGATCAATACAAGCTCGATTTGCGTAAGGCAATTATTGTGGGAACCAAAGATTTTGGCAACAGCAATGGAATCCATTATAACAAAGCAATAGAAGATTATCATAACTACCGCACCCCGATGAAAAAAGGTTACTTCGAAAAAAATAAAACCTATAAAGAGAAATGGGGGGCCAACTACATAGACCTGGTAGCACTGATTGCGGATAGTACGGGAAAAGTACTTGTATTTACGCCGGGGGGCAAATTTTTAAGCCAGGACACCGCACACCTTACCAAACATGGTGCTGTATTTTTTGCGCAGCTGTTAGAGACGAGGTTAAAAAATATATTGGGCCTGAAATAAAGTTACCCTGGCTACATCCAGGAGATTAAAACCCTGGGCGTTACTCACTATGAAGCTTATGTAACCGATGGGTATATAAACTATCACGGGGCTGGCGGACATACCGCAAAACAGCCTGCAAAATATGATGCCCTGTTCATTGCTGACAAATGCGACAGCGAACAATTTAAAGCGGACTTAGCAGCGCACCAGCAGGGCAAATCTGATTTCCTCCATTTTATTACGCAGTGCGCTGCAGTTGGTATTGAAAAATGGGAAATATGCATGGAAAAAATGACCTGTACATATTATGACAAAGCCGGTAATAAAATTTTGACCGAAGCCATTCCATCATTGTAGTGGTTGGCTTTTGCCAGGGAAACTCCCACCCAAAAATCTGTTGTCTAAACTCTATAAACTTACATTTCCTGCAACTGCAACTAAGTAAAAGCCCGGCCCAGCCGGGTTCTTTGTCTTGTAACCGCCCGTCATTCACAATAATATGATGAAAATCTCCGTTTTAACCCTGTTCCGGTAATTGGAAACATTCCGGGAAGTAATATCCAATCCAATGCATAAAACAAAAAAACAGATTTTGTACAGCAGCCAACTGCCCGTACGATCTGCTGTTGCCAGCACAGTCAATGCTGTTACAGTATGTTTTCCTTCATTGGCGCCCTCTTATCCAGGCACAACTTCCCGGCGCAAACTTTACACAACAACAAAGAATCATATATCCATTTCCACACCTGCCAGCAATGAGAATACAGGTTAACTAACGGGATGGCAAAACCGATAAAGACATGAAGCCAAACTTTATTCAATTAGTGAGGGCGCACAAAGCAATATCAAGGGTATTGCTTTTAGCCGTTTGCGGTATTTTGTTTGCCGGTACACTGGTACAAGGCCAGGTGGTTACCAAGGCATTTTACCTTAGTGATCCATCACAGTCACTTGACCGGGTAGACCCGGTAGCCACAGCTGATGCCACACTTGCGCAATCTGCAGCGTTGACGCCAACTTCAAGATATTTTTATGCTTTAAGGGGTGCATCCCGTACAGACTTTTGGCGATATGATGTGGCAGCCAATTCCTGGTCTTCTATGTCCTCTACTCCTGCTGTAATATCAAGGGGAGGCGCTTTAGTAAGTGATGGTACCAATCTGTTTGCATTCAGGGGTGCAACATCCGATTTCTGGAGATATAATACAAGTACCAATGTATGGTCAGTTTTGTCAACCACACCTGCAAGTGTGGGTGCAGGTGGTGCTTTGGTACACCTGAATGGTAATCTATATGCATTCAGAGGGGGCGCTAATAATACTTTCTGGAGATACAGCATCTCAGCCAATACCTGGTCGGCCATGACAAACGCACCAGCCAATGTAGACTGGGGCGGATCTCTGACCACTGATGGAACCAACATTTATGCATTCAGGGGTGGGGCTTCTTCAACTTTCTGGAGGTACAATGTGGCAGCCAATAACTGGACAGCACTTGCCAACGCACCAGCCAACATTGACGGGGGCGGATCATTGAGTTTTGACGGTGTAAATATTTACGCATTGCGTGGAAGCACCAGTAATAGTTATTACCGGTATAATATGGCCAGCAATACATGGACAACGCTCACCAATACCCCAAGTACAGTTTATAGGGGAGGATCCGTGCTGAGTGATGATCCCTATGTATACGCGTTGAGAGGAAATTCCAATAACAACTTCTGGAGATACAGCGGCACATCCTGGACATCCATGACCAATACGCCTTCCAGTATTGACTCTGGAGCTGCAATGGTAAAACTTGGTGTAAGGGGCACCACCACCACTTTCACTTTATCATCAGCATTTTGCAGTGCCTTTACTGTAAAAGCCGGCGCCGTCAGCGTTTCTTTGTATGCCAGTATCGTATATGGTACTATGCCGGCCAACCCTGCTATTACAGCTGCTATCAGGTATGGCAGCACGAACATTATTACACTTTCAAACCCAACTTATAACAGTACAACAGGCTTAATAACCTTTACGGGTACACTCGCAGCGGATGTTACCATTCCCACGGCACAAACAATGGCGCTGGATATTACTACCTCACAACAGGGTGTATCGTTCCGGATAGATTATGACAGCCAGTTAAAACCATCGAAAATACAATTACAGACAACTTCCACTGTCAATATCACTTCAGTCGGTGTATACACGCTTCCTTATCCTTTAGGTATATCGCTTACCAATATACTCGGTGGCACCACCCGGTACATACGTACTACTGTTACCAATGCAACAGGGTTTAGTGATATCAGTTCTGTGGATGTAACGGTTACGCCTCCGGGCAGTACCATCACTTCACCACAGGTGGCAGCATCGGGCTGTACCAAGGTATTTGAGGGAAGCTGGGTGGTACCTGCGGGTCAAACATCTTTTTCAATCAGGTCAACAGCCAGGGAAGGACTTGAAAATACCAATACAGATACAGAAATTATTACCATGGCAGGCTGTGTAAGCTGCCCGCCTACGGCCAATATAGATTATGCCACCGGGAATGGAGGAGAACCAATTGAAATTGACGTGCTGGCAAACGATACCGATCCCAATAATAACCTGGATCCATCCTCACTATCGGTAACGGTTGACCCAAAAAATGGCAGTATTGTTATCGACAATAACAAAATAACTTACCTGCCCAACGGCACTTTCCAGGGAAATGACACTTTGGTATATGAAATTTGTGATAATACGCTGCTGATACCGCAGTGTGCCACGGCGCAGGTAATAATTACGGTTTTACCAGTGGCATTCAACACTTGTGCTGATGCCGGAGAACCTAAAACATATTACATGCCATATGCCGAAGACCAGGCAATAGTGGCATTGAGAAGGTCAGCGAGTAGCTCACTGCCTTCATCTAATATCCGCACCATCATAAGCATAAAAGTTTCTTACCCCGGGATAACACTTACCTGGGATCAATGGGAAGACGGGTATGAAGCCAATATCTTATCGCCCACTCAAAGCACTACGCAAATTTGGGGTGATGGTAATATCTATAATGGAATTGCACCCGGTTATCCTGCGGATATCATACCATCTGGAGGCAGCATCGTACTTGATAATACGATGCCTACTCCAAGAGTTGCTTCTAATTTATTTTACGACGGTAAAGACAAATTATACTCAACAGGCCAGATATCCGTGACCCAGGTTTGTGGTGAACCTTCTGAAATAGCAGTTCAGTGTATGAAGACCAACGTTACTTCTTACCCTTACGAGTATGGCAAGTCCTTTATAATACCTGTGGGCCAGGATCTGCCAAGCCGTGACTTCAGGTATTCTGCACTGTTTATTAGGGCAGCAGAAGACAACACTACGGTGCAAATTGACAGGGATAACGACGGCACCTTCAACAGCAGTATTGTGCTGAATGAAGGGGATGTGATATTAGTGGACGAGAATATGGCACCTGCCGGCACTAAACTTAAAGCCGGCGCAGTGGTGGCGAGTGACAAGCCAATTGGCGTGGATGCGCATTTTGCGGGTATTGATAATTACTCCTCGAGAGAAGTCCCCATTTACCCCTCTACCTGGTATTCGCATACTTATTACACACCAGTACCCACTACCGGGCCTTCTTCCTCTCCGCATGATACCGCGGTGGTAATGTTATATAACAGCCTCAGCAGGCCAATTAATATCAACTGGTCATCAGGCACGCCTTCCAGCGGTGTTATTAACCTTGGTGCCAATGCTTCGCACAGGTTTGCTATGCCGCTATCAACTTCTGCCGCCTATAAATTTGAAAACCCCACCAAAGAGTCGTTTGTAGCGCTTGAAATTGTTGACTCATATACACCAGGCGGGGGAGGAAATGCGGGTGATACAAGAGACTGGGCTTTTAATCTTATCTCTGAAGCCAGGCTTACCGACTTTGCCAGTGTGGCATGGGCACCCGGTTCTACCAATGGCACCCGGAACGACAACCCCATATGGGTAACCCCAAGCGCTAACACTACCGTGTATATAAAATATGATGGTGATGTTCTGAATGGTGTTAATACCAGCCCCTGTGGTATGAAATATGATGTGATGCTTCCCGTAAACTACCTTAGCTATATCAAAATAAAAGATGCCTCAGACAACGACCAGAGCGGTACTGCAGTATATACCTGCAACGGGGCCAAGATAGCTGCCGTGTATGGAGAAGATCCTGCCACTGCATCCACCGCCAACCCAAGCTGGGATGTGGGCAGTACCATACAGCCCTTCTGTAAAGACAAGCTTATTATTGCCAATGACGACTATGGTATAACGATGGTAAACACACCAGTAACGATACCGGTTATACGAAACGATGCCGGATTCCTGGCGGTTATTAATCCCGTATCGCTAAGTTTGGATGATATGCTGGAACCAAAACATGGCCGGATCACCATTGGCAAAGCTGGTACAATTATTTATACCCCTGCTCCCGGCTTTGTAGGCAATGATACTTTCCAGTATACCATCTGCTCCACACCCACACCTGTAGTATGTGCCACAGCCTTTGTATACATCACCATCGGTTCCTGCCCATCTCCTACCGGCCAGAATATTTTATCCGGCCAGGTCTTTCTTGATAAGAACGGCGATGGCGTAAAAAATGATGGCGGCTCCGGCTTCTATCCTGGTAAGGTATACTTATATGTTGACGGCAACTGTAATAACTCCGTAAACACCAATGAACTGGTTGATTCCGTTGATGTGGATATTAATGGCTATTACCAATTTATCAAAGCTCCGGAAAAAATTGTTGCTGATAATTTTGACCTGCCCGGCGGTGGCAACAGTTGTGACGACGGTACAGACGGCAACGCTTCATGGAGAAGCGATTGGTATGATAATGGTGATGGTTCGGGAGGTTTTTGCCAGGGATCTTCCAGCGCAGATGTGGAAATTGTACAGGACAGTATTTTCGGGTATGCATTAAGAGTAGATGATGCCAGCAAGTCTGCCATCCGTGAATTCAATATGCAAAACGCAACACAAGCATTCCTGAGCCTGTCTTACCGGAAAGCCAGCACTTCGTTATCAACCGGTGAAAATATATTTATACAATTGTCATCAGACGGATCTTCTTACAATACTGTGTATACCATACCGGGGAATAATACCTATAATCCGAATTATATAACTGTGTCTAATATCGGCATACCTGCAGGTGTATACAGTGGAAACAACAAGACCTACCTGCGTATAATGACCAGCAGTAATACCGATGAAGGAGATAATGTATTCATTGATAATATTTCAATCAAATTCCTGCAGTATGACCAATGTTATTTGGTAGGTTACAAAACGGCGGCCCTGCCCTCTAATGCGGCGCTGACTACTGCTGCCACCAGGTCATTTACATTTAATAATGCCGGCACCTGTACCAATACAATGGACTTTGGTGTAAAAAGGATTCTTACTTATGCCATCAATGATGAGCACAGCACCTGGCGGGATGTAAATGTAAGCGGTGTGGTGCGGCTGAATGATTTTGACCAGGAAGGCAACACACAAAGCTTTGGCACTTTCCTCAACCCGTCAACAAAAACAGCGATTGCAAGCGGTGCTGCCATAGGCGGTACAGATAAAACCGGTGCAGCCGTTGCCAATGCGGGCACACTAACGTTTACGGGTACTAGCAATTATACTTTTGACCCTGCTCCATCTTTTACCGGTACCGTAACCATCCCTTACAGGATATGCGATAACGGCAGTCCCGCTGCTTGTGATACTGCCTTTCTTGCCATTACAGTAGATCCACTGCCGGCAGCTGCCAATGCCATCATCGCCAACAACGATGAAGACATCAGCTATGGCACCCCTGTATCAGGTGATCTTTTCCTGAACGATAAGGATCCTAAATATTATTCTTTTACTGCTACCTTATTCAGCTACGACAGTAATGGCGATGGCATCCCTGATGTATCAACCATGCCGGGCACTGTAACTGTGGCAGGTGTTGACATCTACGGTAAACCTGTGACTAATGCCGGCACATTGAATATTGCTGCCAATGGCAACTATACCTTTACACCAGCTGCTGACTTTGCCGGTAGTGTTGATGCTGCTTATGTAATTACAAATACCAGCGGTGCTGTTTCAAGAGCCGCCATTCATATTGATGTACTGGCCGATATCAACGGCATTCAAAATGATCCGCCGTTTGCAGGTGATGACTTTGCCTATACCTCTGTTAACCGGCCTGTAACCGGCTCATTCATCAGTAATGACCGTGACAACAATAATGATACAATTTCATATAACGGAGTTGTAATCACTTCCGCAGGCATGGGTAATGCCATTGGTGCTGCTGTAGCAACTACACAGGGAGGAACGGTACAATTTTATTCTAATGGATCTTACCGGTATACACCGCCGGCAAATTATGTGGGACCAGATTATATCACTTACACTATTTGTGATGTGACTGCTATTGCTCCACAACCGTTATGCGCCAGCGGTATCATACATTTCCTTATAGCACCTGGCATCAATATCAGTGGTAAAGTGTGGGATGATGGCAACGGCGATGTGGTTAAACAGGCACACGAAATAGTGACTGATGCAGGCGGTGCATTGTATGTAAGCCTGGTAGATGCGATGGGTTATGTGGTATCCACTGTAAAAGTGGGTAGTGATGGCACGTACAATTTTACAGATGCGGCTCCCGGCGTTAGCTATTCCATTGTATTGGCAACAACCAATCCAGCCGTTGGCGCTCCTGCCCCGGTGGCATCCCTGCCTGATGGCTGGACCAATACCGGTGAAACAAGAAACGGTGTGATCGACTATGGTACCATGGGAGTAATTGACAACAGGCTCTATGGATTCAGCAGTGTGAGCAACCTTGATTTTGGTATTGAAATATTGCCTTCGTCGGTACCTATCTACGCAAATATTCCACAGCCAACATTGGGTCAGATCATCACGCTGAACGGCGGAAGCAATCCTCCTGTATTAAGCGGTAAAGATGAAGAAGACTGCACATCGGGTTGCACGCTCGATGCAAGAAATGTGGTGATTGATGTAATACCTAATAATGCAGACCTTTTGTATAACGGCGTGCTGGTAACAGCCGGTCAATTGATCCTCAACTTTAACCCCGACTTGTTGCAGGTACAGTTTACAACAGCCACACTGGGTTCAAACATGACGGAGTTCTTCTATTCCTTTGTTGATTCGGCAGGTAAAAAAGATCCTGTTACGGCTATCTATTCTATCAACTGGCTTACACTGTTACCAGTGAAAGGGCTGGAGCTAACAGCGATAAAAGCAGGTAAGAATGTAATGCTCAACTGGAAAACCATCAGTGAGATCAACTCAGATCATTTTGAAATTGAACGCAGCCTTGACGGAAGAAACTATGTAAAAGTGGGATCTGATCTTTCCGCAGCTGGTAACAGCAATGCAGAAAAACAATACCAAAGTGCTGATGACGTAAGTAATGTAAACAAACCCGTGATCTACTACAGGATAAAACTGCTGGACAAATCGGGTAAATATGCCTATAGCAATGTGGCTACTGTAAAACTGCCTGAGAATGGTGCCCTGGTAAAAGTGGTTCCCAATCCGTTTATATCGGAGATCACTATTACAGTGTCTGTTGAGCAAAGCAGTTCTTTTGCGATACGCATGATCGATATGAGTGGCCGCACCATTTCAAACAACGCTCAAAAGATCACAAGGGAAAATCCAACAGTGACATTGCGTAACCTTAACAGCCTGGTGAGGGGTATGTACATAGTTGAAGTAACCGATACAGACACAGGCAAGAAGAATGTATTTAAAGTTGAAAAAGCTTATTGATAAAAGCCAACCGCTTAAACACAAAGAAAACAGTACAATGAAAAAGCAATTTCTATTGATATGCGCCGGTTGTTGTGTTACAGCATCCGTTTTCTCCCAGTCGCTTTTTACTTACGGCAGCTACGAAGTTAGCAAAGATGAATTTTTGGCTGCTTACAGTAAGAACCAGGCAGCTGGTGAAAACAAAGAGCAGGCATTAAAGGAATACCTGCAGCTATATGCAGCATTTAAACAAAAAGTGGCAGCAGCCAAAGAGCTGAAACTGGATACCGCTTCGCAGTTAAAGTACGATATCATGAATTTCCGCAACAGGCTGGAAGGAGACTTTGTGCCGGATATGAAGGAGATATTTGTAAGAACCGGGTATAAAAAAAATACAGCGGTAATGGACGAAATGCTGTACCTGTATGCAGACAGTGCGGCCTATTCAACCAGCAAACATGCATGGCCGGTGGAAAAAGAGATCATTTTTACAGTAGGTAATACTGCCATCAAAGGGAGTGACTGGCTTGCTTTTGCAAAAAATTACAAGTTGAATAAAAATGCATACAAAGGTGAAAGCAACAGTGATTTGCTGGAAAAATTTACACACAACACAGTGCTGAATTATTACCGCAGCCACCTGGAAGAATACAATACGGATTTCAAATACCAGTTGCAGGAATTTAAAGAAGGCAACCTGTTATTTGAAGTGATGGGTAAAAAGGTATGGAACAGGTCGGCAAACGACGAAACAGCATTAAAACAGTTTTACGAAGCCAATAAAGAAAAATTTGCCTGGGGCGAAAGCGCAGAAGTAATACTGATCAATGCAAAAAGTTATGCTTACGCAGATTATGCATTGGAGAATATGAAAAAAGGCATGGACTGGAAACAGATAGCAGAACAGAGTGAAGGCATGATACAGGGAGATTCGGCGAGGTATGAATTAACGCAGTTACCCATCAAACAAGGAACGGCAATAACTGAAGGTGCGTTTATGGAAATAGTAAAGCATACAATGGACAATGGTGCCAGTTTTATCAGGGTGATAAAAGTTTATCCTGCAAAAATGTACCGGACCTTTGATGAAGCCCGCAGTATGGTGATCAATAAATACCAGGAACAGCTGGAAGAAAACTGGATGAAAGAATTATTGGCAAAGTACCCCGTAAAAATAAATTCGACCGTATTTCAGTCTTTATTGAAATAGATTCTCTTTTGTTGGTAAGGGCTGTCCTGAAAAGGGCAGCTTTTTTTATGTGGTGATGGTTAAAAAATTAAAATGCGGTAACATTGTGTTACCAAACTGGAAAAAAAACCAAGCCATGAACTTAAAAAATGCCAGTGTATTAGTAGTAGATGATGATACGGACGTGCTCACAGCCGTAAAGATGCTGCTGAAAACAGAGGTAAAAGATGTAACCACGGAAAAAAATCCGGAAAATATCCGTGCCCTTTTTGCTGAAAAAAAATTCGACCTGATGCTGCTCGATATGAATTTTAACAGCAGCATTAATACCGGGAACGAGGGAATCTTTTGGTTAAAAAAGGTAAAAGAGATCAATAAAGATATTGCGGTCATCATGATCACTGCTTATGGCGATATTGACCTGGCCGTTCGTTCAGTAAAAGAAGGTGCTACCGATTTTATAGTGAAGCCCTGGCACAATGAACGGCTGGTAAGCACCATTACAGAAATTTTAAAAAAGAAATCAGGTGGCGGCAGTGCTGCCAAAGCTTCGCCGGACTCAGTGATAGGAACACAACTGCTGGGCAACAGTGATGTAATGCAGGAGATCTTTTACAAAATTGAAAAGATTGGACCAACAGATGCCAATGTATTGATCCTGGGCGAAAACGGAACCGGTAAAGAACTGGTGGCGCAGGCCATACATCAAAAATCGGTGAGAGCAAAAAATGCTTTTGTAAAAGTGGATGTTGGAGCATTAACAGAATCCTTATTTGAAAGCGAACTCTTTGGTCATAAAAAAGGAGCTTTTACCGACGCCCGTGAAGACCGTGCAGGCCGGTTTGAATCAGCCAATGGCGGCACTTTGTTCCTGGATGAAATAGGCAATATCACTTTACAACAGCAGGCCAAACTGTTATCCGTTTTACAAAACCGCAAGATCATGCGGCTCGGCAGTAATGACCTGATCCCGATCGATATCCGGCTGGTATGTGCCACCAACCTGCCGCTGCATGAACTAGCCAACGAAAGTAAATTCAGGAAAGACCTGATCTACCGCATCAATACCGTTGAGATAACACTACCGCCCTTGCGTAAACGAAAAGAGGATATTCTAATGCTGGCGAATCATTTTGCAAAAATATACGCCGAAAAATATATTAAACCAGTACCTGAATTTGATGCTGCCTGTAAAGACAAATTATTGCAGTACCAGTACCCTGGTAACGTGAGGGAGCTTCAGTATTGTATTGAAAGGGCTGTGATCATGACGGAAGGCGATGAACTGAAAGCTGGTGATATTATCTTTTCGCCGCTGGAATCAGCCCGGGCAGTAAGCGAAGAAGAAGGGGATATGAAGCTGAGCAATCTTGAAAAAAATACCATCTTAAAAGTGATAGAAAAACATGGTGGTAATATTTCAAGGGCGGCAAAAGAACTGGGCATAACCAGGACGGCACTGTACAGGAGGCTGAGTAAGTATGAGATATAAAGCCTCCCCCCTCCCGATAGACATCGGGACCAAAGGAGGGGCTTAAAGGCAAGAGTTCAAAAATTTTGATATATAGAGAATGGTTAAGAGTGACTGCATGATTGGTGATTAAAGAGAAAATGATAAAATGCTTAATTACGGAAGTTAAATAATAAAATAAATGCACGGCCTCCCTCTCTTTTGGAGAGGGACCGAGGGTGAGGCTGCTATGAAATTCAAACGCTTTGAAGTTGCGCTTTCCATCAGGATCGCTTTGTTGCTGCTTTTATTAAGCGGTGTGGCATTCCTGTTGACACATGGATATCCTTCCATTGGTATCATTTGCTGTGTGTTAATCGCTTTCCAGGTATTTGATCTTTTTAAATTCACCAACAAAAGCAATGAGGAACTGCAGCAGTTTGTTGAGAGTGTGCATTATCGTGATTTCTCCAGGCGCTTTGATGAAAAAAACGCCTCCACTGCCCTGCTGCCCATGCGGAAAGGTTTTAACGAGATCAACACCACTTTTAAAAGCATTACCAAAGAAAAAGAAACACAATATGTTTACCTGCAAAAATTATTAGAGCTGGTGGATACCGGTATTCTTTCTTATGAGCATGAAACCGGTGTGGTAATGTGGATGAATGAAGCACTCAAACAAATGCTGCAGGTGCCCTATATTAAAACCATACAGGCTTTGGAGCGCCGTAGTAATGTGATGTACACTGAAATCATTTCACTGGCACCCGGTGAAAAGAAAGTGGTGACTTTGAAAGGAGACAAGTCTTCTATGAAAGTGCTGCTGAGTGCCACGGCCTTTCAAACAGATGACAAAAAATACAAACTTATAGCTTTTCAAAACATCAATGAAGCGCTGGAAGAAACAGAATCCAAAGCCTGGGCAAAACTTTTGAACGTAATGACGCATGAGATCATGAATTCGGTAGCGCCCATCTCCTCCCTTGCCGATACGCTGAAAAACAGGCTACAGGCTGCCGTTAGTGAGCTCGAGAAAAGTGGCCCGATAGATGACCTGGAAGTTGGTATCGAAACCATCAAGCGCCGCAGCGAGGGTTTATTGAAATTTGCAGAAACTTACCGTAACCTGAACAAGATCACCCGGCTGTCACTGGAGAAAGTGTATGTACGGGATCTGTTTGAAACACTCCACAACCTGATGGAGCCCACTTTCGAAAAGAAACATATCGAACTGGATATTATTTTAAAAGATCCCGACCTGATGGTGCAGGCAGATGTGAACCTGATAGAACAGGTACTCATTAATCTGGTGATCAATGCCGCTGATGCAGTCAAAGACAGGCCAGCGCCCACCATACAGTTATCAGCCTATATTACACCTCAAAATAAGATAGTGATAAAGATCGCTGATAATGGCGTAGGCATGCCGGAAGAGATAATGGAAAAAATATTCATCCCCTTCTTCAGCACCAGGAAAACCGGCAGTGGTATCGGCCTGAGTTTATGTAAGCAAATTATGATGCTGCACAAAGGAACCATACAAGTACAGAGTAAGGAAGGTGAAGGAACAGCTTTTTTACTGCAGTTTTAAATTTCTTTTTCAACGGCGCTTTCAATGATGGGCTCCTCGTCATTGATGTTTTCTATTTTCGGTCTGCCATACAGTATGGACCCTGTCATCATAATGATACTGGTAACAAGTATTACAAAAAACAATATCCCTTCATTGAACCGGGAGAGTTTATATACCGCCGGAATGCTGTAGAAAAGTAACACGGTAATAAGTCCTCTTGGCATAAAAAACAATTCTGGAAAAATATGAGCCTTTAAAAAAAAGCGCAGGTAGATATATCTTACGGCCAGCAACAACAGTATTAATGCAGAACCTGCCAACACCACTTCTTTATCCCAGAGCAACCTTACATCGATGGTGAGTCCAAAAATAAAAAAGAAAAAAGTCCGTATTAAAAAACTGCTTTCTGCAGTAAGCGAATGCAGCAAATGACCCACCGTATTTACCTGTTGCACATTCACCCACCGGTACATTTTTTTAAACAGGGGTAATTGCCAGTTGCTCACAATCATTCCAAACAACAAAATAATAAGCAAAGAAGGGAGGTGGAGCATTTTACCCCCGGCATAAAGAAAAATCAATACCGCAAACACCAGGAAAAAACGCACACTTGTTTTGATCCTGGTAAGCATAAAAAGAATCAGCAGGGAAAAAACAATACTTAATACAATGGACAATCCGAGCGAGCCTGCAAACAAAAAAGCACTTCCTGTATTCAACGAATTACCCGCCACGATATAATTGAACAGCATGATGCCGGCGATATCAGAAAAAGAAGTTTCATATACAAGGAACTCCTTTTTTTTCTGCTGCAGGTGAGATATACTCGGTATCACAATAGCACTGCTTACCACCGAAAGCGGTATCGCATAAACTAGGCAGCGCAAATAATATTCTTCCAGGTACCAGTATAAAAAAAGCGAACAGGCAGCCGCGGAAAAAGCCAATATAAAAATGGAGGAGAGAAAAGCATTCCTGATCAGTTTGCGTTTGCTGGCATCCACCTGCAGATCGAGACCCGCCTCCAGCACGATCATGATCAAACCAATGATACCAAATACTTCCACCGTTACAGGCGGAACCGGAATGGCCGTATTGTAATATAAAACCGTTTCTCTTACTGCAATGCCGCTCACGAGCAGCAACAGTACAGAAGGCACTCCTGTTCTTTTAGAAAGGATATTAAACAGGTAAGAGAAAATGATCAGCAGGCAGGCTGCAATAATATAAACATATGTATTCACTCCGGTCTATTTCGGATAAAAATAAGAAAGTCCACAGTGTTAAGCCAAGGTTTATGCACCAAAAGGAAAAAAGTAATTCCACTTGTAACTGTCTTAACTAACCTTTACTGCAAGTTTTTTTAGTGTGTTTATACAAGTCGGCTGCGAAGCCATTGCCTTAGAGGCAAAATCGAAAACAGGTCCTGTGTTTCAAGATTTTAATACCTACATTTAACCATTGCTTCATTTTTCAAAAAACATTGCATGCCACAAGACTCCCTGTACATTAACAATAAGGCGGCAGCCAAACACACTTATGATGCCATCGTTATAGGCACCGGTATGAGTGGTGGCTGGGCCATGAAAGAACTCACTGAAAAAGGACTGACCGTGCTGGCGCTGGAACGTGGACAAAATATTGAACACATAAAAGACTATACCACGGCTTCACTCAGCCGTTGGGATATGCCCCACCGTGGCAAACTGACTGAGGAGTATATAAAGGCCAACCCGATACTGGTACGCTCCGGTGTAGTGGATGGGGCCACTACCAATATGTTTATACCGGATAACCTGCACCCTTATGTGCAAGACAAGCCGTTTGACTGGATACGTGGTTACCAGGTGGGCGGCCGGAGTTTAATGTGGGGCCGGTGGACACAACGATGGGGCGAAGCTGATTTTGAGGCCAATGCAAAAGAAGGCGTTGGTATTGATTGGCCCATCCGCTACCAGGAACTGGCAACCTGGTATAGTTATGTAGAAAAATTCGCAGGAATTGCAGGCAATAAAGATGGGCTGGCACAGGTTCCGGATGGAGAGTTTCTCCCTCCATTTGAAATGAACAACTTTGAAAAACTCGTTAAAGAAAAAATAGAAACCAATTTCCCGGGCCGCAATCTTATCATCAGCAGAACAGCCAATCTTACCCAACCAACCGAAATCCATACTTCGCTTGGTCGTGGGCAATGCCAGGCAAGGGACCTTTGCAGCCGGGGTTGCCCTTTTGGAGCTTACTTCAGCACGCAATCTGCCACATTACCTGCTGCCAGGAAAACGGGATTGCTAACGCTAAAAACCGGCGCTGTAGTACATTCCATTATTTACGACGAAAAAAAGCAGCGGGCTGCAGGCGTAAGGGTGATTGATGCAGTTACAAAAGAAATAACGGAGTACTATGCAAAAATTATTTTTCTAAATGCAGGATCCATCAATTCAAACCTGCTGTTACTACATTCCACCTCCACCCGCTTTCCCAATGGACTTGGCAACGATAGTGGCACACTGGGCAAGTACATAATGACGCATAACTACCGGGTACGTGCCAGCGGGGTATTGGAGGGTATGCCCGACAGTTACTACGCAGGCAGGAGACCCAACGGTGTATATATGCCCAGGTTCAGAAATTTCGGCAGCGACAAACAAAACAATTTTACAAGAGGATATGCCCTTGCCTGTTCAAGCTACCGCCAGGGATGGACCAGGGGGAACGGGATGGATGAAATTGGCATTGAATTAAAAGACAAACTGGAGCAACCCGGTCCATGGGTTTTCTTTGGCACTGCCATGGGCGAAATGCTTCCTTATGAGGATAACCGGGTATGGCTGGATAAAGATAAAAAAGATGACTGGGGCATTCCTTTACTGCACGCCGATGTACACTGGCACGATAATGAAAACCTGATGGCAAAAGATGCATTGGAACAGATGCAGGAAATGTTTGATAAAGCCGGCTTAAAAGAAATTAAGTCAGAAGACAATCAACAGGCCCCTGGAAAAGACATACATGAAATGGGTGGCTGCCGGATGGGACATGATCCGAAAGATTCTATGCTGAATAAATGGAACCAGCTGCATACAGTAAAAAATGTATTTGTGACGGATGGAGCCTGCATGACCTCATCCGCCTGCCAGAATCCATCGCTTACTTACATGGCCATTACGGCAAGGGCAGCAGATTATGCTGTGAGTGAAATGAAAAAAGGCAACCTGTAAACATGTTTTATTTGTTTTTGAAAATCAGATCCCGTTCTGTTATAACAGTATTAAAAGTATATCATCAAAATATATCGTATGAAAAGTAAGTGTGCCCTTTTAATTTTTCTTTCCTTGCTGGTACAATTTCACTGCCTGTCACAGGAAAAGCTCAAAGTTGTAATAGCTGGCTTGTCTCACGACCATGTAAACCGAATGCTTGATAAAAATAAGAGCGGTGATATCATCATTATTGGTATTGCTGAACCCAACCGGCAGTTAAGCAATCTCAAAAAAACCACCTACGGTTTACCAGACACCCTTTTCTATACCAGCCTGGCCGCCGCATTGCGAAAAACAAAGCCAGACCTGGTAATGGTATTCAATGCTCCTGTTCAGCATCTTGCAGCCATTGAAACCTGTATGCCCTTACACATACCCGTGATGGTGGAAAAGCCACTTTGTTATTCTGCCGTTGATGCAGCAAAAATAAAAACACTGTCAGAAAAACATAACACAAAAGTATACACGAATTATCCTTCCTTGTGGTACAGCAGTTTTATAGCGTTGCTGAATAAAAGAAAAGAAGCTGGCAATATCACAAAAATGGAAATGCATGGAGGCCACCGGGGCCCTGTTGAGATTGGCTGCAGTAAAGATTTTTTAAACTGGCTCACTGATCCGGTGAAAAACGGCGGGGGTGCCATCATTGATTTTGGTTGCTATGGTGCCAGTATCATGACGGAATTGATGGAAGGAAAAGCACCTTTATCGGTATATGCCACTACCCGAAGGCTGAAGCCACAGGTGTATCCCAAAGTAGATGATGATGCTACCATTGTTTTGGAGTACGCCGGCGCAACTGGCATTATTGAAGCCTCGTGGAACTGGCCTTACACCATTATGGATGCGGAAGTATATGGCAACAACGCCTACCTGCATGCATCTCAAATAAATGGTGCAGATACCGTGTACCTGCAATTGAAAAATGAAACCGAAACCCGGACCGAAAAAATTACTTCACCGCAATACCAGGATGAAATTGAATACTTAACAGCAGTAATAAAAAAAGGCGCAGCTGATGACAATCAACTGATGGAGTTAAACCGGAATATTGTGGTGGTGCAGATACTGGCTGCTGCAAAAAGATC
>ERZ795056.2779-NODE-2779-length-19157-cov-16.176317_pt1 | contig 19157 bp, 14 predicted proteins | sample MGYA00375140_ERZ795056 | MGnify/ENA primary metagenome ERZ795056 (study PRJEB30185, sample SAMN05720227) | activated sludge metagenome | isolation source: Anaerobic digester | place: USA | collected 2015-03-09 ... | reverse complement strand
AATCACCTGCTCAATCCCCCATGAAAAACAACTCCGTCAACACCCCGCCAAACATATCCTCATTCTCCAGCCGGAGCCAGCCTACCAGCCCGAAATCGGTGCGTACCAGAAATAACAAGTCCGCTTCGTAGTCTTTGTTTGACGATTCGGCCAGCAGCACTTCCACTTCGTAGCCTTTGGGCAACTGCGCCACGGTCTCCGGGCCTGTTTTATTCTTGTACAGGGTAACGTCTTTCTGGATCGGCCCTTTTATGCCCACATAGTAATAGGGCTGTTTTATTTCGAGCAGTGTGTCTTTCTGGATCTGGAATTTGCGCCTGCGGTTGAACATGTTGTTGGCGTGCCCTGCGGTATAGACCAGTCCGGAGGCATTGATATACATTTCAACACAGGAAACATGTCCTACCAGTTTTTGATCTTTTCCATAGATAGAGAACTCGGGATCGTCGCTCATGCCGGTATCGAAAAGGATCGTCAGGCTGTCTTTGATGCCGGGCGCCTTGTATTTGGCCACGATCATGCCGGACACCACGGCTTCGCTGTCGCAATAGAACGGGTCTTTGGGATCGAGTGTCTGGCAGGAGATGTTGAGCACTTTCACACCTTTTTCATATCCGAAAACGGCATGGAAGGAAGTATCGACCAGCACTTTGGTCATTTGCGGGAAATAGGACTTGTCTTGTCCGGAAGCGGCGCCCGCAAGTGCCAGGCAAAGAAGGATTGTCGGGAAAACGGTTTTCATCGTGTGTAGTAGTGGAATGGATAGTGGGGCCACGGTAGTGCGGCCGGCGGGGGCAAAAGTAGGACAAAGGGATTTGATTACAGACTACAGTATTTTTTATAAACCATCGAGGCCACAAAGGGTGCAAGGATGAACCAGGATTGGAAGGATTTGGAAGGATTAGAAGGATTCCCGTCGTGACGCCCGGATAGTATGGGTGCAAATCCTGAAAATTTAGATATCACGACGGGTATCCTTCTAATCGTTTTAAATCCTGTGAATCCTGTTCAAAATGGCCGTTCATCATTGTCCTTACCGGGCTGCCCCTGGCCGCTGTTGCGCGTCCCCGCCAACAGCAACTCCGTGGGGATTCCAGTGTGGAAAGAAGGGCGTTCGGGAGGTATGAACCAGGATTGGAAGGATTTGTAAGGATTAGAAGGATTCCCGTCGGGACGCCCGAATAGCATGGGTGCCAATCCTGAAAATTGAAGATATCACGACGGGCATCCTTCTAATCCTTGTAATCCTTCCAATCCTGTTCAAAATGGCCGTTCATCATTGTCCTTACCGAGCCGCCCCGGCCGCTGTTGCGCGTCCCCGCCAACAGCAACTCCGTGGGGATTCCAGTGTGGAAAGAAGGGCGTTCGGGAGGTATGAACCAGGATTGGAAGGATTTGTAAGGATCAGAAGGATTCCCGTCGGGACGCCCGGATAGCATGGGTGCAAATCCTGAAAATTGTAGATATCACGACGGGCATCCTTCTAATCCTTGTAATCCTTCCAATCCTTGTAATCCTTCCAATCCTGTTCAAAATGGCCGTTCATCATTATCCTTACCGGGCTGCCCCTGGCCGCTGTTGCGCGTCCCCGCCAACAGCAACTCCGTGGGGATTCCAGTGTGGAAAGAAGGGCGTTCGGGAGGTATGAACCAGGATTGGAAGGATTTGTAAGGATTAGAAGGATTCCCGTCGGGACGCCCGAATAGCATGGGTGCCAATCCTGAAAATTGAAGATATCACGACGGGCATCCTTCTAATCCTTATAAATCCTGTGGATCCTGTTCAAAATTTGATGTCAGTCACAGTACTGTACCTGAAGGCTTGTTTGCGGGCACATGAATGTCCCCGCTCCCGACGGCCTGAAAGGCCGTGCTACCAAAGAAAACGGCGCGTACAGAACCTTTACAGTTCCATACGCGCCGTTATTATCTACTAAAGCCTCCGTTTCAACCCTGATAACTGATATCAGATAACTGATAACGAATAACCTTATCTCAGCATCGTTTTCACCTCATTGATCACATAAGACTCAATAATGTCGCCGACTTTGATGTCGTTGAAATTCTTGATCGTAATACCGCATTCCATACCGGATTTGACCTCTTTCGCATCTTCCTTGAAGCGTTTGAGCGAAGCGATCTCGGCATTCTGGTTGGCGTTGCCGGGGTACACCACGATACCGTCGCGAACGATGCGGATAAAGTGATTGCGGCTGATTTTGCCTTCCTGTACGTAGCAACCGGCCACGGTACCGACTTTCGAAATTTTGTACACCTCGCGCACTTCCACCTGGCCCATGATCTCCTCTTCTTTCGTCGGTTCGAGCATGCCCTCCATAGCGGCTTTGATCTCTTCGATGGCCTCGTAAATGATCGAGTACATCTTGATTTCCACACCTTCTTTCTCCGCCAGTTTGCGGGCGGTGAGCGAAGGACGCACCTGGAAGCCGATGATAATGGCGTCGGAAGCGGAAGCCAGCATAACGTCGCTGTCGACAATCTGGCCGACGGCTTTGTGGATGACGTTGACCTGGATTTTCTCCATCGACAGTTTGATGAGCGAATCGGTAAGGGCCTCGATAGAACCATCCACGTCGCCTTTGACGATGAGGTTGAGTTCCTTGAAGTTGCCCAGTGCCAGACGGCGACCGATCTCTTCGAGGCTGATCCGTTTGCTGGCGCGGTTCGACTGTTCGCGGATGATCTGTGCACGTTTGGTAGCGATCTCTTTGGCTTCGCTGTCGGAGCGGGCCACTTTGATCTTTTCACCTGCCTGCGGAGCGCCCGGCAGACCGAGTACCAGAACCGGCGTGGCCGGACCTGCTTCCTTGATCTTTTTGCCGCGTTCATTGAACATGGCTTTCACCTTGCCGGAGAATTCGCCTGCAATGATCGGGTCGCCGTCGTGCAAAGTGCCGTTTTCAACCAGCATTTTTGTCACATAACCGCGGCCTTTATCGAGCGATGCTTCCAGAACCGTACCGATGGCACGGCGGGCAGGGTTGGCTTTGAGTTCGAGCAGTTCGGCTTCGAGCAGTACTTTTTCGAGCAGTTTGTCGACATTCTCCCCTTTTTTGGCTGAAATGTCCTGGCTCTGGTATTTACCGCCCCACGATTCTACCAGAAGATTCATCTGGGCGAGTTCGTTTTTGATCCGTTCGGGGTCGGCGCCCGGTTTATCTATTTTATTGATCGCGAACACGAGCGGCACGCCGGCGGCCTGGGCGTGGCTGATAGCCTCCCGGGTTTGCGGCATGATGCTGTCGTCGGCGGCGATCACGATAATGGCGATGTCCGTTACCTTGGCACCCCGTGCACGCATGGCCGTAAAGGCTTCGTGACCAGGTGTGTCGAGGAACGTGATTTCCTGTCCGTCGGCCATCTTCACTTCGTAAGCGCCGATGTGCTGCGTGATACCGCCCGCTTCGCCTTCGGCTACGTTGGCGCTGCGGATAAAGTCGAGCAGCGAGGTTTTACCGTGGTCGACGTGGCCCATAACGGTCACGATCGGCTGGCGCGCTACGAGATCCTTCGGATCGTCGAGTTCTTCCTCTTCTACTTCCACCTGTTCTTCGGCGCTGATGAACTGCACTTCGTAGTGGAATTCACTGGCTACAACTTCGATCAGTTCGGCGTCGAGGCGCTGGTTGATCGATACGAAAATGCCGAGGCTCATACAAGCCTTGATGACGTCGGCGGGTTTGATATTCATCAGCGAAGCCAGATCGGATACGGAGATGAACTCCGTTACCTGCAGTACTTTTTCGCCTTCGCTGCGTTCCTGTTCCAGAAGTTCGGCGCGTTCGCGGCGTTCGTCACGTTTGTCACGGCGAATTTTCTGGCGTTTCCGGCTGGCACTGGCGCCCATACGGGCCATTGTCTGCCTGATTTGATCTTCGATCTGTTTTTGCGAAACCTCTTTCGGCTGGTCGTCGCGACGAGCGGTTGGTGGCGACGAAAGAGGGCCACGGCGTTCACCGCCGCCGCCTGCTCCTGCTGTGCCGCCCGACATGGATGCCTGGAGCGACGCGGCCGTAACGGGCGTTTGTACCTTTTTACGTTTGCGTTTATGACGATTCGGATCGTTGCTGCCTGCGTCGGATGTGCCGCCGGTCGCATTGGCAGGCCGGTTCTGGCCTCCCTGCTGCGGGTTGCGGTTTCCACTGCCGGGTGCTCCGCCGCGGTTTCCACCTGGCTGGTTGCGATTGCCGCCTTGCTGGTTGCGGTTGCGGTCACCGGGAGTCGGCTCGGGTTTCGGTTTGTCCAGACTGATACGACCCAGAATTTTGAGGCCGCGCAATTGCGGGGCATCTGCACGGTAAGGTTCCGTGGATTCCTGTATCGTTTCGGGAGTTGTGCCTGCGGGTTTTTCAACCGGCGCCGGCGTTTGTACGGGCGCTGCCGGTTCTTTGGCCGGCGGAGTAGCAACGGGGGCTTCTGCGGCGGGTTTTCTTTCCGGCGCGGGCGCAACACTCGGCTTTTCCACTACCGGAGCAGGTGGTGCTGCCGGTTCTGCGGGTGGCGGAGGGGGCGGTGGCGGAGGAGCAGGTTTCTTTTCTTCCTGTTTGGGCGCCTGTGGTCGGTTTTGGGCATCGAGGTCGATCCTGCCGACCACGCGCAGACCGCCATGGCGTTCGCGCTGTACGACTTCCGGCTCTTCTTTTTGAACGGCGGGTTTTACTTCGCGCGGTTCTTCCACTTTGGGCAAAACGACCTTAGGCCCTTCTTCGCGCGGTGGCAAAAAAGAGGTGCGCGGCGCTGTGTTAGGCGCTGCGGTCGGAGTGGGAGGAGTGCTGGCAGGTGGTGGAATGGGGTCCTTTTTCAGTACGGGGCGGGCCAGTTTATCCGCCTCCTGTTTGATAGCAAGGTCTTTTTGGAACTCCTTCTGGAGTACGGTGAGCATTTCGTCGCTGATATCGGCGGTGGGTTTTTCCTCCACGAGGGGAAATCCCTTGCTATGCAGCGTCTCGACGATGGTGTGCAGACCGACGTTGAACTCTTTTGCTACCTTTATTAATTTTTGCGCCATGCAGTGGTTTGCCTGCTTTATGAGAAGTTGATTTTGGATGCGTTTGCGGGGAAACGCTCAAATTGCCGCGTGATTTATCGTTTAGAAGGCCTTGTCTGTTTAAATGTTGAAATTGCGCTGCAAAGGTATAATAAAAAAAGCGGTTACAGCGTGGATTTTGATATTAGTTATTCGTTATTGGTTATTAGTGTGGGAATGCCTGGCCTGAAATATTAACAAAGCCAAGGGCTGCCACACTAATAACCTATAACCGATAACCAATAACATTTTACTTTTCCTCCTCGAACTCGTCCGCCAGAATCCGCAACACTTCCCGGACGGTTTCTTCCTCCAGGTCGGTACGGCGTACCAGTTCTTCGGCGCTCAGTTCGAGTACCTGACGGGCCGTATCGCAGCCGATATTTTTAAAGGCTTCGATGACCCATGGCTCCATGACGTCGCTGAATTCTTCCAGATCCACGTCGTCGATTTCGTATTCCGCCTGATTGCGGTACACATCGATTTCGTATCCGGTCAGTTTGGTAGCCAGTTTGATATTGCTGCCCGCTTTACCGATAGCCAGGCTCACCTGGTCGGCGTCGAGGTACACGGCAGCGCGTTTGCGCTCGTGGTCGAGTTCGATGGTGGTGATCTTGGCAGGAGTGAGGCTGCGCTGGATAAAGAGCGAAGTGTTGTTGGTGTAGTTGATGATGTCGATGTTCTCGTTGCGCAGTTCGCGGACGATGCCGTGGATACGGCTGCCTTTCATGCCGACGCAGGCGCCGACGGGGTCGACACGTTCGTCGTGGCTTTCTACGGCTACTTTTGCACGTTCGCCGGGAAGGCGGACGATATTTTTGATTTCAATGACACCATCTTCAATTTCGGGTACTTCGGCTTCCAGCAGTTTGTGCAGGAAACTCGAATCAGTACGGCTTAACATAATAAACGGCACATTGTTGCGCATCTCCACTTTCCGGATGATACCTTTCACGACGTCGCCCTTGCGGTAGTAGTCGCCTTTGATCATTTCCGTACGCGGCAGCACTACCTCGTTGCTGGTGGCGTCGTCGAGGATGAGCACCTCTTTTTTCATGATCTGGCTTACTTCGCCGGTGATCACGTTTCCGACCAGTTCGGAGTATTTGCGGAAAATCTCGTCTTTTTCGAGTTCCATGATCCGCGAAACGAGCGTCTGGCGGGCGGCCATGATAGCGCGGCGGCCGAAGTCGTCGATGGAAAGTTGCTCGTAGCACTCGTCGCCTTCGTTCACGCTCTCGTCGATGTACTGGGCTTCGGTGACGCTCACCTGGGCGAGTTCGTTGGTTACCTCGCCGTCGGGTACAACTTCCCGTACGCGCCAGATCTCGAGGTCACCGCTGTTGGTATTGACGATGACGTCGAAGTTGTCGTCGGTGCCGTATTTTTTCTTGATCAGGGTGCGAAAAACGTCTTCCAATACGCGCACCATGGTAGGGCGGTCTATGTTTTTACCGGTTTTAAAGTCGGCGAATACATCTACTAAATTGACCATTATACTTAATTAATTGGTTGAGAATGAATGATATGCGACCATTTAAAACGCGAGTTTCACAATGGCTTTTTCTATTTGTTCGAATGGAATGACTGTTTCCACTTCGACTGTTTTTTTCTTTTTTCCGTCGCGTTCGACCACCATGTTGCTGAGCACGATGTGGTTGTCGGCTACGGCTTTGAGGAGGCCGACCATGCGGTTTTTGTCGGTCTGGGTGACTTCCAGTTGGCGGCCGACGTTTTTGCCGTACTGCCGGTGAAATTTCAGGGGACGGGAAATGCCGGGGCTGCTCACTTCGAGGGTGTATTTTTCACCCAGCCAGTTGTTGGTGTCGATATAACTTTCGAGGTAGCGGCTGAGTTTCTTGCATTTTTCGAAGGTCATGCCCGAATCGCTATCGGCAAAAACGCTGAGTTTCTGACCGGCAGTCAACTCGATTTCTACCGTAAAACAATCGGCATACGCCTCGTCGGTGAGGTATTTTTCCTCCAGAATTAGAGCAATGCGTTCGGTTATTTCCATGCTGTAAATAATTGGTTTCTGGTTTTGGGGGCTTCGTTTTTGCAGGATTTAACCCGTAGCGGCTTCAGTTTCGGGCAAATAAAAGAGGGAACCAATGGTTCCCTCCCGGATACGAATCCCTGATTTCGTGGTGCAAAGGTAAACGCTATTCGTTGAAATACAAACAATTATTTTTTGGTTGAGGAGAAACAGAGTGAGAGAAGTGAGAGAGTGAGAGGGTGAGAGAGTGAGAGCCGACTTCGATTCCACCGCTTCGCTTCAGACATTGAGATTAAATACCGAAGGCGAAGCGGTGGAATCGAAGTCGGCTCTCACTCTCTCACCCTCTCACTCTCTCACTTCTTCTATTACTCGATCCTCAAATTCCCGTATCAGCACCCGCAGGGCGCCGGCCGACAGGAAAATTTCCATCAGGGTAATGATCAGCGAAGTCATCATCAGCAAAAGGCTGAGTCCGAACAGGATCTTTGCCCATATCTGCAAGTCTTCGTACACCAGAAACATCGTAATGACGCAGAACAAAATGCTGGCTACGCCGAATACCTGCATCCAGCGGATGAGCCAGAGCCGGCGGCGCAGGCTATGTATCTGCTTGAGCAGCATGTGCTGCTTTTTGACATCGAAATCGGAAACGAGTTTGCGAATCAGGTTGGCGATGGCCAGAAATTTATTGGTGTAGGCCAGTAATAAGAGGGAAAGAGCCGGGAAAAGAAGCGCCGGCGTTTGAATGGTCAGATCCATCTGACAGGGATTTCAGTGATTGGTGATTCGTTATTTTGGGTGATATAACAAAAAAAAGCCCTGCTGGTTGCGGGGGAGATGAGCCTGGAAATGGGATGGCTTAGGAAGATGGAAACGCGGATCGGGCGGATGATGCGGATTAAAATGGATTTTGGTGGCCTTATGCGAGTGGTATCGTAGTGGTGGCATGGAAATCGGGAAAAGTGCTTCATTGCTTTCCAACGGAAAACAATGAAGCACTTTTCCCGATTTCCATGCCACCACTAAGTACTCAGTACTCAGAAACTGTGCGTGTAGTCGTTCACCGTCACCGTCACCGTTCCGTCGGCATTAAACGTCAGCGAAGCATTGAGCGTTTGTTGTTCGCCGCTGCCGCTGGTAGCGATCACTTTGGCCGTACCGTTGCCGCCGGTAGTCTTGTAAGTGGTTTTGCTGATCGTCAGGTTGACCAGTGTGAGTTCGGTGGTGCAGTTCAGCGTCGGGTTGGCGCCGCGCAGCGATCCGGTGACGTCGCCGGTCAGGTCATACGAGCCGTTGACGATGTAGGCGGTTTCCTGCGGGCTGAGGCCGGTGAATACCAGTTCGCCGGTGGTGGCGTCGGCGCCCGACCAGTGCGGGGTGCCGAAGGAACCGTTGCCCTGGATGCTTACCGCAGTGCTTTGCGGCACATTCGCGGCGGAGCAGGTAACCAGCCAGTCCATATTAAAGGTGTAGTTGTAGGACGCGGAAGGCAGGGTTTTGCTTTTTTGCAGGGTTGTGTCGCCGGGTACGTTGCAACTGTTGAGGTACGTGTCGACGATCTGTGCCATATCGATAGTGGGCATGGTAAACCCGGCTGTTTTGGCGGAAACGGAGTTCTCCACGATCTCCGCGGCTTCCGTGGCGCTCAGCAGGGCAATGATTTCTTCTCCGGATTTTTTGCAGGCTGCGAAACTACCGAGTACGGCAAAAAAGAGGATGGGGGAAATTTTTTGAATGATTTTCATAATACAGGTTGAGTTGTTAAGGTGTTGAGAGTGTTGAGTTTGTTGAGCACGTTGAGTGGGAAGAAGTGTCTTCGTTCAACTGACAGGACAAATGTGGGGGCGTGGTGTGCGGCCACACAAACGAACTCAACACGCTGCGCCAATCCTTCAACCACCGGCGGGATTGCTTACCGTTGGTTGAAGGAAATGAACCGCTGGTTGAATGCTCCGCCATCAGTATCTCCGGCGGACGATATATTTGTGGAGAAGCGGGATTAGAGCATGAAAATCTCGACATGCTTTAAACCTAACCAGTTTTTCACCCTCCAACAGGACACATCATGTTCGACCCGACGCAATTCTCGACCGCCCACTGGCTGCTTTCACCCATCGCTATTTTCGGCCGATACGCCGTATTCAGCGGCCTGGCCTATCTTGTATTCTATCTTTGGAAACGGCGGGACTGGCTTTTCCGTAAAATCCAGCAAAAATTCCCGCAACCTGCTGATTACCAACGGGAAATATTTTATTCGGCGCTCACGTCCGTTATTTTTGGTTTCATTTCCTGGCTATGCCTGGGCACCTCTTTCCGGCAGTACACCTTGTTTTATTCGGATGTGGAACAATATGGTATCGCTTGGCTCATCATTAGCATTCCGCTAACCCTGCTGGTGCACGACACTTATTTTTACTGGATTCACCGCTGGATGCACCGTCCCGAATGGTACCGCCGCGTACACCTGACGCACCATAAATCGGTGAACCCTTCGCCCTGGGCAGCCTACGCTTTTCACCCCATCGAAGCCGTGCTCGAAGCGGGCATCATTCCGGTTTTGCTGATTATTATGCCGCTGCACCCCGTTTCTTTTTTTGCTTTCATTACCTTGATGCTGCTTTTCAATGTGTACGGGCATTTGGGCTACGAATTGTTCAGCCGAAAAACCTACGAACATCCCATCGGACGCTGGCTCAATTCTTCGGTGCACCACAACCTGCACCACGAAAAATTCACCGGCAACTACGGTCTGTATTTCACCATCTGGGACAGGCTCTGCGGCACGCTCCGGGAAGACAGCCTTGATAAAGTCGACCAGGTACACGGGCAAATTAGAAGTGAGAGGGTGAGGGGTGAGACGGTGAGAGGCGTAGATTCCACCGCTTCGCCCTTTTCATAAAATGCCCTGAAAGGGCGCAAGCAACAGCCCCCGGCAACGCCGGGGGTGAAATGTTCGAAATATTCATACCCATCACCAAAATCAATTCATTCATAATACCTCCATGCAACACAAAATACTTCTTGCACTCATCCTGATTGCCGGCTTTCAGCAAACGAAAGCGCAGAGCATCAACTGGGCGACCGATGTGGCCCCCATTTTATACGAACACTGCGTCGGGTGCCACCGCGACGGCGGCATCGGGCACTTTTCGCTCATCGGCTATGGAAATGCCTTTTCCAAACGCTATTCTATTCAGGATAAAACGGGCAGCCGTCAAATGCCGCCCTGGAAACCCGATCCTGCTTACCGCCATTTTACCCATGAAAACCGCCTCACCAATGCCGAAATCCAGCGCATCAGCGACTGGGTGGATGCCGGCGCCCCGTCGGGTGATCTCGGACAGGCGCCGCCCGACCCGGAGTTCTCCCAGGGATCTGCCGTCGGGGAGCCCGACCACATCCTGAGCACACCATTTTATACCGTAACGGCTACGGAAGACGAGTACCGCTGCTTTGTTATCCCGAACGGCCTGACACAGGCAGCCTACCTCCGCGGACTGGAAGCCATTCCCGGCAACCACATGATGGTGCACCACATTCTTATTTATGAAGACACCACCGGCCAGGCGCAGGTGCTCGACAACCAGACGCCCGAAGCGGGATATGTGAATTTCGGCGGCCCCGGCGTCAACGGCGCCCGACTGGTGGGCGCCTGGGTGCCCGGCGCACAAACGGTGCTGTTGCCGCCGTTTATGGGGGTCAAACTGACGCCCGGCGCCGACCTGATCGTTCAAATGCACTACCCGGCGGGTGTAACCGGCATGAGCGACGTAACAGCGCTTAATTTCTTTTTTACCCCGACCAACCAGAATATCCGCGCGGTGAACCTGGCGCCGTTGCTCAACCACTCGCCTTTTTCGTTGCAAAACTGGCCGCTCTCCATCCCGGCCAACACCACCAAAAACTACCATGCTACCTTCAATGTGCCGGTAACGGGTTCGCTCATCAGCGTGGCCCCGCACATGCACCTGATCGGGCGCAGCATCACGTCGTTCGCAGTCACCCCGCAGGGCGACACCATTCCGTTTGTCCGCATCAACGACTGGGACTTTCACTGGCAGGGCAGTTACACTTTTCAGCAGGTGACACGTGTGCCCGCAGGCAGTAAACTGCACGCATACGCCACCTACGACAACACCACCGACAACCCTTTTCAGCCCAGCGACCCGCCACAAAACGTGGTGCAGGGCGAAGCCACTACCGACGAAATGATGCTGGTGTACTTTGCCTACATGGCCTATCAGCCGGGCGATGAAAATATTGTGCTCGATAGTACGCTGCTGTCTACTGCGGTTCCGGAAGTTGATGAAAATCAAATGGTTAGGGAAGTGTCTGTCTTCCCGAACCCTGTGGAGGACCGGCTGAATATTCAATTTGACCTCACTGAAAAAACCAAGGCAAACTTCCGTATTATCGATGCTTCCGGCAAAATCGTACATTCGATAAACGACTCCGAAATTCTGTCGCCCGGCACACACCGGAAGCAAATCGATGTAGGTTTGCTGCCTTCGGGTGCATATTACCTGGAAATTCAGGGTGCGCGGGGAGGCGCGTTTATTAAGAAGTGAGAAGGTAAGAGAGTAAGAGAGTGAGAGTAGTGAGAGGGTGAGAGAGGTGAGAGCCGACTTCGATTCCACCGCTTCGCTTCAGGCATTGAGATTAAATACCAAAGGCGGAGCGGTGGAATCGAAGGCGGAGCGGTGGAATCGGAGCGGTGGAATCGAAGTCGGCTCTCACCCTCTCACCCTCTCACCCTCTCACTCTCTTACCTTCTCACTTCTCTCACTTTCTCTCGTATGCTCACAACACTCTTTTCCGGCCGCGGCCGCCTCATCGTTCACTTCACCGGCTGGTTACTGGTAGCGCTGGTGACCTACTACCTGATTCTGGGCTTGCGCCCGCCGGGAGAAGCGCTGGCGCGTACGGCGATGAACATCATATTCCCGGCGTTTCTGTTTTATGTAAATGCGCGGATCGTGGTCAACCGGCTTTTCGAGCGGCATCGGTACTGGCAGTGGGGATTCTGGAGCATCGTGCTCTGGCTGGGTACGGCAATTGCGCGGGTATGGGCGGAATTGCAGATTTTTGGAGAGAGCCTGTTCAACAGCCGCAGCATCATGCCTGGTGACGAGGGCAACCGGATGTTTTTCGTAACGGCGCTGATCTATTTTATTCTCATGATTTTCAGCGCTTTATACCAGTTGCTGGAAAATCGCCGCGAGATCGAGATCCGCCATACGCAGGCCCAGTTGAACTACCTGAAGGCGCAGATCAACCCGCATTTTTTGTTTAATACCCTGAACAATATCTACTCGTCGGCGGTATTGCAACACCCGCGCACAGCCGACATGGTGCTGCGGCTCAGCGACCTGCTCCGCTACGTCACCTACGACGGGCAGGCGCGGCGTATTCCTGTTGAAAAAGAAATTGCCCAGATCAGGGCGTATATCGAACTGTTTCAACTGAAATCGGAACATCCGCTCCCGATCCGGTTCGATGTGGAAGGTGAAATCGGCGGCTTGGAAATAGAACCGCTCCTGCTGTTGCCGCTGGTGGAAAATGCGCTGAAACACGGCGACCTGGAATATGACCCGGCCGGTTTTTTACAAATATTACTTCAACAAACGCCAAAACGCCTCTTGTTCCGCGTCGTAAATTCTTTTCACCCGGACCATCGACAAAAAGATGAAACGGGTGGTGTCGGACTGGACAACATCCGGCAGCGACTGGAACTGAACTACCCCGGCAAATACCGGCTGGAAGCGTGGCAGGAAGGAGCGCAGTTTGTGTCGGAACTGGAACTTTTTTAAATTCAATACATGATGCCTATCCGGTGCCTGCTGGTCGACGACGAACATTTTGCCCTGTCGCTGCTCGAAAAATTCATTGCCGACACGCCCGGCCTGGAACTCGTTGCGGCCTGCAAAAGTCCGATCCGTGCTGTAGAAGTACTGCAAAGCGAACCTGTCGATTTGTTGTTTCTGGACATTCAAATGCCGGTTTTGAGCGGCACGAACCTGTTGCGGACCATCTCCCGCAAACCGGTCACTATTTTCACCACCGCCTACCCGCAGCATGCCGTGGAGGCCTTCGATCTGAATGCCGTGGATTATTTGCTGAAGCCTTTTTCTTTCGAACGTTTTACCCAGGCAGTCGACAAGGCCCTGACCCTGCTCCGCCAGCAGCAAAACGGGTTAACAGGCAAGCCCGAAGGATTCCTGACCGTTAAAGCCGACCGCAAATGGGTGAAAATCGCATTTGCCGACATCCGCTACATCGAAGGCTGGAAAGAGTACGTCAAAATTTTTACCGGAACCGAAAAAGTAATCACACTGGAAAGTCTGAACAACCTCGAAAACCTTTTGCCTGACACACATTTTTTGCGGGTGCACAAATCGTTTATCGTGGCCAAAGACCGGGTTCAAAAACTGGACGGCGAGGTATTGATTCTGGAAAACGGTACCCGGATTCCGGTAGCCCGGGCGCGGAAAAAGGAGGTGCTGACAGATTTATTTTGACTCTGATTTTTGACTCTGATTTTAAGGTGATTTATATGATGCACATGATTATGACGGCTCGGGAATGGAGCATTACCGGTATTTACCAGGCAGTAAAATCATGTGCATCATATAAATCACCTTAAAATCATAGTCGGAAATCACAGTCGGAAATCAATATTAATCCGCATCATCCGCATAATCCGTGTTGCCCCATCCATCCCGCAAGGGATGTAACATCCTACTTCATCTTCTCTATAAAACGCTCTTTGTCAGCACATTGAATCCCATATTGCTCTTCATAAAACAGCAATTCCTCCTGAAAAACTTCTCCGAACGTCATTCCCTCATAGTATTCGATCTGCGTCACTTTTTCATTTTTCAGCGGGCCGGCTTTCTGCACCGCTTCCTCGAATTTTCCACCCAGTAAAAGACCGTTCACCTCGTAGATTTTAAGAAAATCGAGCGGCTGGAATTTCATGCCGGCACGGGCGGCAGCCACCACCTGACCGAACTGTTTATTCAGGAGAAAAAGATTGGCGCGGATACTGTACACTTCGGCGAGCAGCGAGTCGTACTTGGCAGTCCCGGGTTGCGTCCGATCCGATTGTATGGCCGTCAGCAGCACGTGTTCTGCTTCCGAAAGATACCGGCTGCAACCTTCCGAATCGCCGAGCGCGGCGGCGGCTTTTTCCATGAGTTGTGTGCTGTGGCGGACCAGGTTTTCCGGTTTGTCTTTGTAAATTTTTCCGGCCATCGCTGTGGAAATGCCGTATTGCTCCCAGTCGAACGAAATTTCGTCGAGGCTGGCGATGGAAGGCGAATTGAAAAACGGCCGCACGTCTGTCCGCATTCCGATGGTATTGACCATGCGCCCGGTCTGCATTTCCCATACCCGGATGATCTTGTCGCGGCATGCCGTCACCACCAGGCGGTTATCCGGGGTAAAATCGGCGCCGAAAACGCCGTCGGGGTGGGGTAGCGTAAGGAGCGGCTGGCCGTCCTTGTTCCATATTTTGGCCGTTTTATCCCAACTGCAACTGACGAACTGTTCGCCGCCGGGCGCCCAGGCAACGAAGTAGTTTTCCATCAGGTGGCCGTAGCAGTTCCGGATCAAATGCCCGGTATCGTCCCACATTTTGATAGGTAATTGTGCAGCCGCAGTCAGAATTTTGTGCCCGTCGGGCGACACCGCTACCGACCAGATATTGACGCCTACGGCTGCCGTCCAGATCGAATCGCCCTGTAAATTCCAGGCATGCAGCACGCCGTCGCCGCCGCCGCTGTACACGCGTAATCCGTCGGGAGAAAGGGCGATGGATTGTACCGGCTTGCCTGCTGAAGCCTGCCAGTTGCGAAGCAGTTTCCCGCTGGATGCTTCGTAAATCGCTATTTCGCCGATAAAATTGCTGCTGATAAGATGTTGATTATCAGGAGTGAACAAGGCTTTTAGTACGTCGGCGCGACTATCGGTAATAGTGCGCAACAAGCGCCCGTCGGCACTCCACAACCGGATATTTTTGTCGTTGGAGGTAGACACGAAGGTTCTCCCGTCGGGAGAAATGTCTACACTCGTAATGCTGGTCTGATGGCCTTCCATATTGGCCAGCAGGTCGCCTGCGAAATTCCATTTTTTGACAGTAAAATCGCGGCTGCCGGAAATCAGGAAGTTACCGTCGGGCGATACTTTCACCCTGCTCACATAATTCGTATGGCGGTTGAACTTGTTGTGCAGGTTGAAGCCGAGATCCCACAATTTGGCTTGAAAATCGTATCCGCCGGTTGCCAGCCAGGCGCCGTCTGCTGAAAACGCAGCAGCGCTCAAGCGCTCCGAATGACCGACAATGTGTAATATTTCCTCTCCGCCGACCGTCCAGAGTTTTGCCGTATGATCGAAAGATGCTGTCAGCAGGTATTTGCCGTCGGGTGAAAAAAGCACCTTCGACACCTCGGCAGTATGGCCGCTGAGCGTATTTACAGGGCGGCTTTCGCGGTCGTACAGGCGGGCCGTGTGGTCGTTGCAGGCGAGGGCCAGCGTGCGGCTGTCGGGCGAGAAACGCACGTCGTTGATCACGCTGACTCCGGGTGGTTCGATGGTTTTTCGGGCGGAGCCGTCTATGTTCCAGATACGCGCCGTTTTATCACCTCCGCCAGTTGCAATCAATTGATTGTCAGGAGAAAATGCAACTGCCAGTACCGGGCCGTTATGCCCTTTCAGGGAGCGGATCAGTCGGCCCGTCAGGTCCCAGATTTTGGCTGTACTATCCCGGCCGCAGGTAGCAAGCAGGCGTTCGTCGGGCGAGAGGGTCATGCCGCTGAGGCCGCGCTGTGTTTTCAAACTACGCAGAAGCGTGTCCGCTTTCAGGTCCCAGATGCGCACTTCTCCGGTCACATCGGCGCTAAAAAGCCGTTGCCCGTCGCGGGAAAACTGCAGGGCTTCCACCGATCCGCTTTGCCGGGTGCCTGTTTCTTTCCGGTGTGAAAAGTGTTGCAGCGTTTTTCCCGATTTATCCCAGACGTAAATTTCCGAATCGAACCCACCGCTGGCCACCCGTTCGCCGTTGGGTGAAAACGCGAGGCATTTTACTTCGAAGTCATGTCCGGTAAAAATGGTCTGATAATAAGCCGTAGTGGGTTCATTGACAATTTTCCGGATCGTCTGAAGCGCTTCTTCATTGGTCGTATCGCTTTCGTAGGCAAATTGTGCGATGCGGAAAGCCAGCGTCTGGTCGTCGCGGTAAATGTTCCAGGCTTTGGCGGCCAGCGCCGTTACTTCTGCCTTTTTTTGCGCTTTTTGTGCCTTTTGAGCATTGTACCAGGCAAAACCGCCGCCCAGCAAAGCGAGGCCGGCCAGGGCAAAACCTGCGATAGCAAATAAGCGGGCGCGGGCGCGTTTGCGCTGCAATTCTGCCAGCCGCTCCCGTTCTTCTGCCAGCGATTGCTCGGCGCGCCGGAGCTCTTCTTCTGCATGCCGTTTTTCGTAAGAGCGGAGGATCGGCTCGATCAGCGTGTCGTGGCTGAGTTCATAAATTCTACCCAGGTGAATGGTTTCTGTACGCAGCAGCCGGCTGTTCAGCAATTTGCCCAGCAATTCGGGGCCGATTCCGAAACGGCTTTGTTCGGCTCCTTCCGGCAGCCCGACACGGCGGCCGTTGACGATCAGTCCTTCTTCTATAAAACGGCGCGCTGCAAGTGCTTCTGCCGGATCGAGGGCGCCGATCTCCCGTTCATAATAGTCGTTCAGAATAGTATTGATACCAGCCTTGCCACCGAAATCGGCTGAAGTAATCACCTGGCCGGGTTTCGTCACCTTGTTTTCGAGGTAACTGCACAACAACTGCAACTGGAACGATTCGATTTCGCCCTGCTCGTTGTCCAGCGCTTCAAGCATTTCCTGCACAGCGGTGGGAGCATATTCGAAGTGCGAAGTCGTCAGTGCGAAGTCCGAAGTCAGTGCGAAGTCCGAAGTCAGTCCAAAGTCCGAAGTCAGTGCGAAGTCCGAAGCGGTGAGGGCGGCGGGGCGGATAATGGCCTCGCGTGCATTGTCGTGGCTGAGCGGTTTGAGGTGAAACCGGTCGTTCAGCACGGTTGGAATATCGTTTTTGAGTGTATCCAGATCGCTCAGGCGGTCGGCGCGAATAGCGAATACAATCTTGATTTTCACCGGGTTGTACCATTCCAGTAGTTCGGTGCTGCGTTGTTCGCGTGGAAACTGTCGGAGTTGCCGGCGTACTTCTTCGGGCAGGCGTTCGTTGAGCAGATCGGCGAGTGCGCGGGTGAGTTCTGCGCGTTTTCCGGCTGCATGGGTGAATAGTTCTTCAAACTGGTCAAATAGCAACACCGGCACCGTCGGCACCGGCGTTTCAGAGTCGGCTACCTCGCTTTGGCCGAAATGGCAGGCGCGCACGTATTCCCACAGGCTGTACGGCTTCTGTCCGAATTGCTCCAGTTTTTGCGTATCGAGGTATTCGGTAAGCACTTTTTGCAGCGTTTCTACCGGCGAAATAGAGGTGTCCTGCAAACGAATGATGATAGGCAGAAACCCGTTTTGCGATAGCAGCGGGGGAAGTCCCGCATTGAGCAGCGAGGTTTTGCCGATGCCGGATTGCGAAAACAGTACGGTGAGCGGCTTTACCTTGACCGCCTCGAACAGGGCCTGCGTTTCGCGCTGCCGGCCAAAAAAAAGATTCTGCTCACCGCGCTCGAACGAACGGATGCCGGGATACCGGGAAGCGTTGCGCTTAGTCATAGAGCAGTTTTTTTAGTTGAACGACAATGGTTTTGAGCGCTTCATCCTCGTCGGACCAGGTGCGCACGGGGCGTGCCAGGTCGGGTAATACCTGAAAAGCAGCCAGTTCGCTGCCTTCCACGTCGCAGGCGCGGTGCAGGATAGGGACAATACGTAGTCCGCGTTGCCGTTGATGGTGCAGTGCTTCGGGTAGCCAGGCACTGCTGATGTCGTCGTCGGTCCAGAAATCGGCGCTCAGGATGGGCAGCACGGCATCGGCTTCGGCTATTCTGCTCCGGGTTTCCTGGTCGGTATCGCCGGCAAAAGGCATGTCCATGTGCCAGAGTTCGAGTGCGCCGCGTTTGATCCAGGGGTTCAGGTGGTCGGTCAGCGCCTGCACCATACGGCTGTCGGCGTCGTTCCGGTTGAAAAGGATGACCACTTTTTTCAGGGCGGCAGGAGTGCCTGCGTTTTCTGCTGCAAACTCCGCGTAGCGCGTCGCCAGGTTTTCCACAAATCCGGCAATATCCGATTCCGTAAAAATCAGGTGATACCGGTCTTCAAAAAACGAGCGTGCTTCGGGCGACAAAACCTGTGCGCCGGGTTGGGGCAGGAACGACAGATTCTCGCGGCTGAGTTGCAGGGTGTCGAAAAGCAAGCGGTAGTCCCAGTTTTCCAGGTTCAGGCCCAGGAAAATGTATGTTTTGCGCTCGTCGAAATGGCTCATGACGGCATTGGGAATGCCCGGGTTCCCTTTCACCACGTTTTTGATAAAATCGACGCGGTCTTCCTGTGTGAGCACCAGCGATTCCGGGTCGGCCAGCGCACCCAATAAGTTGTAAATCAGTGGTTTGGAAGGGTTTGGTGCATCGATTCCTTCGTTTTTTTCTTTTCTGAAATTGTAATACGCCGTTTGAGCGCCTGCTTTTCCGGCGGCTTTCCAGGCACGCAGCAGGTAGTCGTCGGGCGAGAGATTGACGGCCAGTTGGAACGGTAAAGCGGCGAGTTTCTGGTAATATCCGGGCGCCTTGCGGGTAGCCGCTTCGTAAAAATCGGTCGCTTCGTCTTCCAGGTCGATGCGCCGCATTTTCGGCGCCGATAAAAAACGCTGCGCCATGTAGGCGAGGTTAGCCGACTGGTCGGGCTCGAATGCCACGTTTTCGGCTTCCATTTGCCGGCCCAGGTGTGTGGCAAGCAGGGCTGAGAGCCGCTCGGTCGGGCTGGAGGTGGACACGGCTGCCCCGTCACCCAACAGCAGGATACATCGCTGCTGCTGAATGTCTTTTACCAGGGTTTTCCATTGGCGTTCGCTGAGTTGCATGTGGCGGGTTTAGGTTGGGTGTTTCGTTTTTGGTGTTTCGTGTTTGGGGGTGCATTGCCCCCGGCT
>ERZ795056.2773-NODE-2773-length-19191-cov-5.020642_pt1 | contig 19191 bp, 21 predicted proteins | sample MGYA00375140_ERZ795056 | MGnify/ENA primary metagenome ERZ795056 (study PRJEB30185, sample SAMN05720227) | activated sludge metagenome | isolation source: Anaerobic digester | place: USA | collected 2015-03-09 ... | reverse complement strand
TCCCGTTTAGAAGCAAAATCGTATCGAAGACAGCATTCCGCATCTACGATGCTTGGATGTTTATCTCACATTTCTCCCACGGTTTCCAAAACTGAAACTATTGAAACAGTTGATCATTCATTAGGCTTACAGTTGATTGCACCCCGATAAATCGAGGTGTTAATTAAAAATGGGACGCTGATTTATTATGATAAGTCATGATTTTTATGATTAATTATTGGAAAACATTTGATGATGAAAAACGAAACCCAAGAGATTAAGATTTCAAAACCTCTGTTAACGATAATTACAACAACAATCCTTATTTGGAAGATAATTTAACATTGGTTGAAAAAGTAAAATTATTTCTTCTTTTCCCTTCTCGAATAAAAATATCCTGATCGGCTTCCGTATATTGATATTCCAACTTAATCGAAGCCTCATCAAGTAAAAAATAGTGTAAACCTGTAGTTATAGCATATGTTTTAAGCCCATTATTTGTTTGATAAATACCTCCAGTAATGAAACCGTCAGGATCGTTTATCATATCACCCATTATTGATAGTTTAAGTCTTTCAGTTACAGAAAGTCGAAATGCAATTAACCCTGAATAAAATGATGCCGGTTTATCCGGAGAATTCTTTTTTGAATTTGCCTGCATTGAATAATCGATTTGTGCAATTATTGTAAGAAAATCAGTCGGTATAAAAGTTAAAACCAGATTATTGAAAATATTGAAATAAGATTTGCCGTAGTTCTCTCCTTCGTCCCCTACCTCATTTGTATAATTTATGGTCAGTTTTTTCGAAGGTTTATATTGAAGAGATAATCCGAGAGATTTATTTGTATTGTTTGCTGATAAAACATTATAACTATTGTGCAGGGAAATCTGGTAAGATAGTTCTTCGCTAAAAACAGATTGATAACGTATTCCTAATATATTGCCCGGTTGGCAGAAAGAAGCTATACTTGTATTAGTAAACCAGTTATCAATACCAATACTTTCAAATCCGAAAGGTGAACCGATGTATCCAAAATCCAGCCAGCTATTTTCTCCTGTTTTATACCCGAAGTATGCTTTTTTAATTGTTCGAATAACTTGTTTTTCAACAGGTGTGCGTAATTGAGGAACATCTCCGAAATGTAAACCGCCAGCAAATCGCAGTTTATTACTATTATGTTGCATTTCAAAAGAAAAATAGTTCAATCGAAATTCATTATTAAAAGGTGCTGAACCGGCAAGTCTTCTTTCATTTGCTTTTGGGTTCTGATTTGTAGCAAAGTCATAAGAATAATAGACATCCATCGTTGTAATTAGCTTTGTATTCATTAAAAATTTCTCAATTAACGAGTTTTCATTCGTTTCTTGCGGAAACACCTCAGAGGATGAGATTATCAACAATACTGCAATAAGAATCACGTTTTTCATACGGCAATCTTTCGATTATTTAATTGATAAAAAAGAAAAAGCCTTGTATTTACTACAAGGCTTTAGTCGGAACGGCGGGATTTGAACCCGCGACCCCTTGAACCCCATTCAAGTGCGCTACCCGGGCTGCGCTACGTTCCGTTATAATATTTTCAATATTTTTTCAAGGGTTTCCTTCACTTCAAGAAGGTCTTTCCTTAATTGTGATTTTTTTCCTGATTCTTCATCTTTATTTGCAGAAACAAAGATTTTCAAATCGGAATCATCTTTATCAACCTTAGTCTCTTTTTCATTATTAACGGAATAATTTTCCAAAACCCGCTTTGCTCCCTCAATAGTATATTTTTTTTCTCTTAAAAGAGATTTAATATAAAGGATAAGATGAATATCTTTGTTTGAATATACTCTATTCCCAGCCCGGTTCTTTTGTGGTTTTAAAAGGTCAAACTCTGTTTCCCAATACCTAAGAACATACTGTTCCACTTCGGTAATACGGCTTACCTCGCTGATAGAGTAGTAAAGCTTCTTTAAACTAAAGTCTCGCATAAACTTAAATAAAATTTTGAACTAAAATAAGTAATCATTTTAATAAAAGCAATTAGAAAATCGACTATGCAAGATACTTTAATCTAATCGCATAACTATTATGTATCTTTCAATATAATTCAGCCGGTAAAGTCAAACTATTTTTTTTACGGTTTTTCGTTAATAATCTTCTTTAAGGCAAAAACTGCCGAGATATAGCTGAGTTCTTTCAACCCGGCTATGTAACCGTTACAAACCGAAGCAGTTATCATGTTGTGCCTAAATTCTTCTCTTGAAGCTATATTCGATAAATGTACTTCAATTTTGGGAATACTGCATGTTTCAAGGGCATCTCTGATAGCGACTGAAGTATGTGCATATCCGCCCGGATTTATTATCATTCCATCAAACACTGTGGTGCTCATTTGAATTTTATTGATTATTTCTCCCTCAATATTTGATTGAAAAAAGAAAAAATCAGTTTCCGGGAATTCTTCTTCAATCTTTAAATTTATGTCATCTAAGTTTAATCTCCCATATTGAGTAGAATCTCTTTCCCCAAGCAAGTTCAAATTCGGACCATTTATTATTACTATTTTCATGTTTCCTCTGTCAAAGTATCAATAATTTCTCTTATTCTTGGAGATAAGTAGATTTGCTCTATTCCGAGTTCTTTTAAGGCTGTAGCAAGAATGGTTGCCTTTTTCTGACTATTGTTGAACTTATTTATTACAACAACTTTTTTATCTTTAATTAAGCAGTAACCTCCCTTGAAATCTCCTTTTTCAAATCGTATAGTTGCTCCTAACTGCTGGGCAAGTTCTTTCAATTCCTCAATAAAATCTTCGAATTCTTTTTCTTTAATTTTCATTCGTTTTCTTTGTAAACGGTTTTAAAATGAACATACATATCACTGCAAAATATGATGCGATTTCTATAATCGGAAAACTACTCAATACTTTGAATCTTTTTATTGTGAGAGTCAATATATCGTTCGGGTTGAAAACTCCTGAATTTACTGCACTGAAAATCTTGTAATCAATTGACAAAAGATACAATTCAAACGGAGCAGTAAATAAAATGATTACTGTAATAATGAAAAGCCAGCCATTATTCTTAAGTTTTAACTTGGTAGTAAAAAGAAAAATCAGGAATCCAACTATAAAAACCGGGTATGTTATAAGCGTTAATGTTAAAATTGGATTTTGACTAAAAAAAACTACATCCAGGCTCGCAGGATTAAAGAAATCTTTCAGTAAGTAATCTCTTTCCTGGAACAATTGAAATCCTATCAACACCCTCGAAACGTACCCGCCCAGCCATAATGCTCCGGCTATAAAGGTTACAGGTAGAATAATTTTTTGAATTCTTGACAATTCCATATTTTTACTTTCAAATTTACAACGCAAATATATATAAATATGAATATTGCATCAATTGACATTGGAACAAATACAATACTTTTTTTAATCGTTGAAGTAGATTTTATACTGAAAAAAATCGTGAAACACCTTTACAGCGATTATAAAATTCCTCGAATCGGTGAAGGAATATTGCTCAGCAATCAAATCAAGGAAACAAAGATTACCGAATTGATTGCTACTCTAACTGAATTCAAAAAGCTTGCTGCAGATTATAATTGTGATGTAATAATTGCCGGAGGTACTAATCCGTTCAGAATTGCTCAAAACAAGGAGCATGTTATTGATGTTGTATTAAAACAAACCGGAATTACTATTAAGACATTAACTCCGTACGATGAAGGAAGACTTGGATATTTGGGAGCAGTTTCCGGTTTTGTATCAAAGAGTGAAAAAACCATTGTAATCGATATTGGTGGGAGCAGTACTGAACTTTCAATTGGTAACGGGACAAACTTTGAATTTTCAAAAAGCTATCAAGTAGGGGCAGTTACTTTGAGTGAGATTTATTTGAAAAATAATCGGATAGAACACTTACAAGCTAAAGAACTTAACTCTTTTTTTTCACATATTTTAGCAGATTTAACTATACACTTTTCAGAATTTGATCAGGTAATTGCGTTAGCAGGAACTCCAATCACACTTTATTCACTAATCAACAAAATCACTGAAATTGATGAAACAATAATTGAAGGGAATACTTTATCCTCAATCCAAATAAACGAAATGACGGAGCATTTATTAACCCTATCAGTCGATGAAATCTTGAAAAGTTATTCACCTCTAATTAAAGGACGAGAAGATGTAATTCAAACCGGGGCAATGCTTCTGTCATTTATCATTAATCAATTGAATGCTAATGAGATAATAGTATCAACAAAAGGCATCCGTTACGGATTAATTCTTGATTATCTATCTACGATTTCTGATACGTGTTCTGAATAATTGTATCCTTTTTAACATCATTCGGATATATATCCGGATAATCAAGAGTAAAGTGTAATCCCCTGCTCTCTTTCCTCATTTGCGCTGATTTAACAATTAAATGGGAGCATGTAATTAAATTTCTCAATTCCAACAATGAAACGAATACTTTTGTTTTCTTGTAAAAATCTTCCACTTCATTGTAAAGATTTTGGATTCTCCGTGACGCAAATTCTAAACGTAAATCACTTCTTACAATACCAACATAATCGGACATTAGTTGGTTGAGTTCTTTAATTCCATGAGATATAAGAACCTTTTCATCGGCAGAAAGTAAATCGGAATCATCCCAATCAGGAATCAACGGGAAAGCATCATCATAATTAGAAAGAAATTGTTTTAGATTAATTGCAGCACGATTAGAATAGACAAGTGCTTCAAGAAGTGAATTACTTGCCAATCTGTTTGCCCCATGTACACCAGTCATTGCCACTTCGCCCGTTGCATATAATCCGGCTAAAGATGACCTGCTGAATTCATCAACTACAACACCGCCACAAGCGTAATGAGCAGCAGGTACAACTGGAATCATATCTTTACAAATATCAATACCGCGCCTTAAGCATTCAGCATAAATATTTGGGAAATGGTCTATTATCTCATCCTTTGTCTTGTGAGTAATATCAAGAAAAACAAAATCATCACCGGTTCTTTTCAACTCAGAATCAATAGCCCTGGCAACAATGTCTCTCGGAGCTAATTCTTTTCTTGCATCATATTTTTCCATAAATGCGATTCCATCCTTTGTTCTTAGAATGGCACCAAAACCGCGCACTGCTTCCGAAATTAGAAACGCTTGTTTTTTTTCATTGGCAGTTGATGTCGAATACAAAGAAGTTGGATGAAACTGAATGAACTCCATATTCCCCACCTTTGCCCCTGCTCTATAAGCTATTGCATAACCATCTCCAGTCGCAATTGAGGGATTTGTTGTATGAAGGTAAACCTGCCCCAATCCTCCTGTGGCAAGTACAGTTGCTTTCGATAAAATCTTTAAAACTACATTTTTTTCAATATCAAGTACATATGCTCCCCAACAGTGCCTATTGTCCAGAGGAAGATGTTTTAGGTTATTTATATTGTGCTCGGTAATCAGATCAATTGCTTGAGAATTCTCAATTATTTGTATGTTTTTTATTGAGTTAGCCTTATTAATTAATGCTCGCTCAACTTCTTTTCCGGTTAAATCTTTTGCATGAACAATCCTTGGTAGTGAATGTCCCCCCTCTTTCGCTAAATCAAGTTTGCCATCTTTTAAAGTAAATTGTGTACCAATCTCGATTAGTTCTTTTATTCTTTCAGGTCCTTCATGAACCATAATTTCTACCGATTTCCTATTGCACAGACCTGCTCCGGCAATTAATGAATCGTCTATATGCTTAGAGAAAGAGTCTTTTTGATCAAAAACCGAAGCTATGCCCCCTTGAGCATAGTTAGTATTTGATTCAGTTTTTTCTTTTTTTGTTACTAAAATTACCTTTGCAAATTCCGATGCTTTGATAGCCGTAAATAGCCCGGCAATACCGCTTCCGATTACTAATACATCTGTTTCTAATTTCATATTTTTTTACTTAATAGTTAAGTTATACTTCCTTTAATGAACTGAATGTAAAAGGAGCAGAGGAAGTATAAACATAAGAAAAATCATGAATGCTCCTAATACAATTGAACTAAAAATATTTTTAACTTGCTGTTTAATAGCAACTACTGTTAATATCATACCCCATAAAAAAAGTAAAATCTCAAAACTCATGAAAATATATGCAAAAGTATTTTTTACTAGAAAAGGAGAAGGCTCCGGATAGAACAATGTCTCTCCAAAAACGGCAATTTCAAGTGGAAACAAAAATAAAGTTCCAATTATAACCGGCATTAATGCGTAAGTGAGTATTGAAAAATTGTCTTTAAATCTCGTTTTCAAATCCTTTATTCTTGCTAAAGCGCCTATTAGCAAACTAATAAAAGTTAAAATTGCCAAAGTATAACCGAAAAAGAAAAAAATTGTTAAAAAATTAATCGTAACAGGAACTGAAAAATAAGGTAATACGATAGCACAGGTTAGAAATACTTTTAAGGCAATTAACACCGTATGCAGAAAAATAAAATTTTTGTTTTCGGATTGAATAATTTTCCGGAAAGCTTCTCCCGGCGAATCAATAAGTTTACTTATGATACTCCATAAATCAATATTTACAGTTTTATCTCTTAGAATTGAATTGCATTTTTCGCAATTCAAATAATAAATGGGGTTTTCATGCCGGCAGGAATTACAAATCAACATAATAGTGTTTTCTTCATCAAAAGTGATACTTAAAATTCAAATTTAAACCGTTATCTTCAGTAACAGAGAAATCAAAAAGATGAGCATCAACGTAAGCATCCACAAGCGTTGCAAGATATGCCAAACCGATATAGATAGCAAATAAGTCCCTTTGATCTCTGTAAAACTCCCTGTTGATCTTATTATTAGATAACCCGGTTTGAAGATAAAGTTTTTTATAGTCCCAATAGTTATTATGATTATCAACGTAATTGTAAATTAGCCATGAAAATATTCCAGCTACTACCGGAATTTTCCAGTATGATTCGTTGTATAATTGTCCCCAGCCGGGAATGATCGCACTTCTTAGAACGGCTCCCCAGGGTGATTTTTGCATTTGGAAGAGCGTGTCCTCACTGCTCTCTACTGTTCCGGTAGTATCATTCTGAACCTGTGCTATGCACGGTGTTGAGAGAATAAGAATGACAAATAGTTTAATAATTATTCTTTTCAATGATTTCAAACAATTCAATTAGTCTTTCCAATTCGTCAGCCGAGTAAAACTCGACAACAATTTCACCTGAACCTGATGAAGTTTGACGGCATATTATTTTGGTCCCGAACAATCTACGCAACCGGTCCTCCAGAGCTGATAAATCCGCATTTTTATTTTTGAATGATATTCCACTTGACTGAACCGTTCTTTTACCGCTATCCCCTGTCAAATATTTCTTTACAAGCTGTTCAACCTTTCTAACAGAAAGATTATTCTCTTTTATTCTATTCAGAATTTCAACCTGGACGGCATTATCATTCACGTTGATTAAAGCCCGAGCATGCCCCATCGAAATAGAATCAGTGATTAATGCCTCTTTTACTTCTTCCGGCAGCTTGAGCAATCTTATTGAGTTTGCAACTGTAGAACGATCCTTCCCTACCCTTTCAGCAATCTGTTCATGGGATAGATTACACTCTTCCATAAGACGTTTATAAGCTAAACCGACTTCAATCGGGTTAAGCCTCTCCCGCTGAATATTCTCAATTAATGCCATAGCAAGCATTATCTCATCAGAAACAACATCAAGTATATAAGCGGGAATAGTCTTATACCCTATTTCTTTGAAAGCTTTTAATCGTCTTTCACCCGATATTAGTTGATACTTCTCTCCATGATACCTTCTTACAGTAATAGGTTGAATCAATCCATTTGTTAAGATTGACTTTTTTAACTCCTCCATCGCATCAGTATCGAAAGTCAACCTCGGTTGAAACGGGTTGGGAAAGATATCACTTACAGGAATTTTCGTAATTACTTCGGTTTCAGGATGGTTATTGAACTCGGCATTAACTGCTTGTTCACTTATTATAGTCTCATTTTTTGCCTGCGGTCTTATTAGCGCATCCAATCCTCTGCCCAATACCGGTGGTCTTATTTTACTCATTATGTAAACCCTCTGATTTGTTTTCTCTGCTTAAAAGTTCATGAGTAAGTGCAATGTAATTTTGAGCACCTGTAGAGACCGCATCGTAAAGGATAATCGGTTTTCCATGACTTGGTGCTTCTGATAATCTTACATTACGATGTATTATCGTATTAAAAACTTTTTCACCGAAATATTTCTTTACCTCTTCGGCTACCTGTTGCGACAGTTTTAACCTTACGTCATACATTGTGAGTAATACACCTTCAATACTAAGGTCTTTGTTAAAATTTTGCTTTATTATATTGATTGTATTCAATAACTGCCCTAAACCTTCGAGTGCAAAATACTCGCACTGTACGGGAATTAGAACCGAGTTAGATGCCGTCAATGCGTTCAAAGTCAATAACCCTAATGAAGGAGGACAATCAATAATCAAGTATTCATATTGATTATCAATTGAAGCGAATGCTTTTTTTAAGATAGTTTCTCTTTCAGATAAATCAATCATTTCAATTTCTGCCCCAACCAGATTAATATTGGATGGAAGAATATCGAGAAATTGAATAGGTGTAGTTTGTATTACTTTATCAATTGTATTTGTTCCGATTAAAACGTCATATATTGAAGGGTCTGCACCAACAATCCCCACTCCTGAAGTTGAATTGGACTGCGGGTCAATATCAACAAGGAGCGTTCTTTTTTCCGATGCAGCAAGTGAAGCGGATAAATTAATTGCTGTTGTAGTTTTACCCACTCCCCCTTTTTGATTTGCAACTGTTATTATTTTCGTCATTAAATAGTATCTTATTTAAAATGAAAAAAGATTATATATCGATTTCCTGTCCAAACTCCAGGACCATCGCTACTTTATTAATTTTTTCAACCTTTTGTTTGAAAAGATTCGGGTCTGCTTCAATCACAGGAAACGTATTGTAATGAATCGGAATTGCCACTTCAGGGTTTGCTAATTCTACAGCTTTAACCGCATCATCAATTCCCATAGTAAAATTATCACCAATCGGCAAAAGCATATAATCTATTTTATTCAATTCTCCGATCAGTTTCATATCATAAAACAATCCCGTATCGCCTGTATGATAAATTGTTTTCCCGTTAATCATTAAAAGAACACCCGAAGGCTCACCCGCATAATAATTATCCGGTGTCATTGACCCGTGATGGGCAATTGTAAATTTAACCCTTCCGAAATCGAAAGCAAAACTGCCCCCGATGTGCATATTGTGAGCATTGAAACCTTTGGCAATACAATAATTTGCCAGTTCATTAACGCAGATAAAAGTTGAATGGCATCTTTTAGCGATTTTAAAAGCATCGCCAAGATGATCCCCGTGCCCGTGTGTAAGAATAATATAATCAGCCGATACATCATCCGATTTAACTGGAGAAGTAGGATTTCCATCAAAGAACGGATCGATCAATATCTTTTTTTCGCCTGTATTTATTAAAAACGCAGAGTGAGAAAAATACCTTAATTTCATTTCTGTTCCTTCTTTATTTAATGATGTTTAAAATCTTTTTTAATAACTTACTATGGAAAAACTTCATTAGCTCCAGTTTGATATTCGATTCGATATCAATTTTATCTTTGTTTATCTTATCGATTAATGTAACAATACGTTTGCTATTCACTTTCCCGGAAATGTACTTTTGAATTACATCAAGGTCTCTGCCGATTCCGGTCTTATCCTGAAGCGATTCAACTTTCCTGTAAAACTTATCAATATCTTTAATACTGAAGCAATTTGAAAACACCTCAAGCGAATACCGGACTCTCCGGATTGCAATTCTTACCTGGTGTAAATTCTCTTCTTCGGGATTTGATAGGTAAATAGAAATTTTATCCAGAAGAGTACCGAGCCTATTCTTTAATGTAACTTTCGCACTTTTGATGAAAGAGGAGTCGGATGACAATTCTTTCAATGTCCATTTCTCAATACTCATATCAATCCGATATAATGTAAAAATTCGTAAAACGAATCTAAAAAGGGAAACCGAATAAAAAAAGTCCATTTGATTTTTTTTTGAATAAAAAAACTATCAGCCTCCCGTTACGGTTTGCAAATACTTATTTTTTCTTAAAAATACTTTCAAAAAGAGACATGAAGTTCTTATTCTTTGTGTCTTTAGAAAGACGTAGTAGTCTTTTCTTTAACGCGTCTTTTGAAAGCCCACGAACAAGAATACCGTTTTCGGCAATTGAAATACTACCCGTTTCTTCCGAAACAATTACACTCAGAACATCAGCCTGCTCGGAAATTCCAAGACCGGCACGGTGCCTCATTCCCAGCGATTGACCATCATAAGAAGTATTAAGTGAAAGAGGCATTGTACATCGAACAGCTTCAATTAAATCATTCTTTACTACTACCGCACCATCGTGTAGGGGAGAACGCGGGTAAAATATTGAGCGGAGTAATCCCTTCGATAGTTTTGCATTTATTATTTCCCCGGTTTCACTAAATCCACGGATACCTGCGGATTTAATTACGACTATTAAAGCTCCGTGCTGATGCTGAGACATTTCAAAAGCTGCATCTGCAATTATACTTGCATAAGTTTCATCTACTTTGAACTGAAAACGCAGTAACGGATTTCTTCCAAGTATAACAAGTAGTCTTCTTATTTCAGGCTGGAATAAAATAATAAACGCAATTATCCAAATATCGGTTACAAACTTCAGCAGCCAGCTTAATGCTTTTAGATTGATAGCCTGAGCAGTAAATGATAGAATCAATACTACAACCAGACCGAGAAAGATCTGTAAAGCAATAGTGCCTTTTAAAACCGAATAGAGTTTATAAAGGATGAAAGCAACTATTGCAATATCAACAAGATCTAAAAAGTTGACTGTAACAAATCCTATTTTTATCAGTTCAAACATATTGATTTTTGTTCGTAAACGTATAAATATCTTTTATCATTTTACCCAATATACTATTATGCGTTCTAATAATCTTTGCTCCATTCATCAATGCAATTGTTTCCGAGATTGCTGTTGCTTCATCCCTTTCATTTACTTCCAAATGGAGTGATTTACCGAGAAAAGATTTTCGCGACAGTCCCATTAAAATCGGATAACCCAAACTCTTGAAATCATCAATCCTGTTAAGAATTGAATAATTATCTTCTACGGTTTTTCCGAATCCGATTCCCGGATCAACAATTATTTTTTTTATACCCGCATCAACTGCTTTAAGCGATTGTTTTTCAAGATGATCATAAATATCGGTAATTACATTATCATACTTTACAAAATTCTGCATCACTTTTGGGTGTCCGCTTGTGTGCATTATAATGTAACCGGCGTTAAACCTTGCCACTACATTAAGTATATCAGGGTCAAATAACCCGCCGCTAATATCATTAATGATTGATACTCCGAGATTAAGAACTTCTCCGGCAACTCTTGATTTATAAGTATCAACAGAAATTACAGCATCGGGAAATTCTTTTAATATTGATTCGATCACTGGAACTATTCTTCTTAATTCTTCATCCCCGCTGATTGATTCTGAGCCGGGTCTTGTCGACTCACCGCCGATATCGATAATATCAATACCATCATGAAGCATTTTAATTGCAATATCAATCGCTTTATCAGTTGAGAAATACTTACCCCCATCCGAAAATGAATCAGGAGTAATGTTTAGAATTCCCATAATGTAAGGACGATTAAAAATAAAATCTCTTCCCCCAAATTGATATGATTGATTGCCATACCTTAAATAGTTTTCAATACTATCCGATATTGTTCCGCAGACTTCGGCTTCATTATCAAATATGAACGGCAGATTACGGAATTCATTGTAATATGAAACTATTAAACAGTTATCTTTATTACGAAAAAATTTGCACCCGCTATTCTGTAGTAAATTTTCAATTTTATTGATCACCTCAACATCATACAAATTCCGGATTTCTACACCTATAAGGTTTTTGCATTCAACGTCGATTGCAATATTATATTTCTCTTTATATTGAAGTTGAGTTTCATACTTAGAGAAATTGACAACCTGCGAAACCATACCCGGGATTAATTCTTTAATCTTTTCTGAAAAGCTATTTTACCATTTAACACAGTATTGATAACTTCAAATTGATCGTTCATAATTACAAGGTCTGCATCCTTACCAACTGCAAGAACTCCTTTATGCCTTGAAATACCCAATACTTTAGCACCATTCAATGAAGCCATTCTAACTGCATCCGTTATTTTGGCATTAGCTAAGTTAGTAATATTTTTTATCGCCATGTTAAGTGTTAAAGTACTACCGGCAAGGGTTCCATCAGTTAGATATGCTTTGTTTCCCTTCATAATTACTTTCTGATCAGCAAATTCATATTCGCCTTCATGCATACCGCCTGCCCGGATTGAATCTGTTATCAACACAATACCATCGCTGCCTTTAAGTTTAAGGAGCAATTCCATTACTGCCGGATGAACATGAAAATTGTCGGCAATCAATTCAATCTTCAGTTCATTCCTCAACAAAGAACTTAGTACAACACCGGGATCGCGGTGATGTAATTGTTTCATCGCATTAAAAATATGGGTTACATGAGCAGCACCGTTATCTATTGCAACTTCAATTTCATCATACTTTGCCATTGAATGCCCGATAGAAACAACAACACCTTTTTTAGAAGCTTCTCTAATAACTTCAACCGCACCCGGCAGTTCTGGAGCAATGGTCATTATCTTTATCATTCCATTTGATGCTTCCCACATCTCTTCCCAGGATTTTTTACTCGGAGTCCATAAATATCCTTCATTCATAGCGCCTTTTAATTCCTTGTTCAGGTAAGGTCCTTCCATATGGATACCGAAAATATTTGATTCGGGGTGACTGATAATATATTTTGATACTCTTTCAAGGTCAGATAATAATTCATTTTTCGGTTTAGCGAAAAGCGAAGCGAGTAGCGTTGTTGAGCCATGTGATAAAAAGTAGTCTGCGATTGTTTCAATACTATCAACTGATCCGTCCGCAAAACCATGACCGGCTCCACCGTGACATAAAAGGTCTACAAATCCCGGGGTAATCATAAGACCGCTACAGTCAATTACTTCCGTATCATCCGAAAAAGAGATATCTCCTTCTCTACCAAGGTTGGATATTATTCCGTCTTCAATTACAATTACGCTGTTATTTACAATTCTGAATGGGGTAATAGCTTTACCACCGATTAATGCAAGTTTCATTTTATTCAATATAAGTTTAATTAATAATTAGTTGTTTCAATTCCTTTGTGGCAGCGGTAATATTTTCTTTACCGAAAACCGCGTTGCCAGCAACGAATACTTCACATCCTGCATTTGATATTGAAACGATATTATCTTTCCCGATGCCGCCATCAACCTGAATTAAAAAATCGAGGTCGAACGAATTCTTTATATTTGCAGCTTCTTCAATCTTCCTGAATGTTTGATTAATAAATTTTTGTCCGCCGAAACCAGGGTTCACAGACATTATCAACACTAAATCGACAAGTTCAATAACTTCTCTTACAGATGAAACCGGTGTTGAAGGGTTAATCGCAACTCCCGGTTTACAGCCGAGTTCTCTAATCTTCGTAATTGTTCGATTTAAGTGAACGACTTCTTCCTGGTGAACTACAAGATAATCAGCACCGCTTTTTGCGAAATGCTCAAGTAAATTATCCGGGTTTTTAATCATCAAGTGAACATCTACAGGCAACGTTGTTGATTTTTTTACAGCTTCAATTACAATGGGTCCAAATGTAAGATTGGGAACAAACTGTCCGTCCATTACATCACAATGGATCCAATCTGCTCCTCCTTTTTCAACTAATGCAATCTGTTGGGCAAGGTTAGCCATATCCGCTGATAAAATTGATGGAGCTAATAGTTTATTCATTATTCAACTATCTCGTCATTTATTTCTACATTTCTTGTAACAAAGAGGTCTACTGCATCCCCGTTATTCAATTTCAAGCCCTGGCTTGGATACTGATCAATAATTGTATTTGGCAACACCGAAAAAGAAGGTTGATAATTAATCTTCCCGACTTTAAGCCCTGCATCTTTCAAAACTTTTTCAGCTTCGCTTAATGCCCTGCCAATTAAATCGGGAACCGGGATTGTCCCTTCAGAAGGACCGGCGCTTACAGTAATAGCAACTATATGCCCTTTCTTCAAACGAGTTCCTTCTTCATACTGTTGTTCAATAATCGTGTTTTTGGGATTACTGGAAGGGACTTCCGAAACAGCACCTATTTTTAATCCCAACCTATCCATTGTGAATCTTGCGTCAACCAGAGATTTGCCACGTAGTTTGGGAACCAGAACCGAAGCACTTCCGCCGCTGTAAATCAGATAAATTCTTCTTCCTTCTTTTACTGTTTCACCTGCAGGTGGTTTTTGAATTATTATTGTACCTTCGGGATAACGGGAATCGTATGATGTGTCCCCTACAATCGGGGTAAGATTGGAATCCTCTAATAACTGAATGCCATCATTAAGCAGCATTCCTGTAACTTTAGGCACCATTACTTCCGGAGAATAAACATATAATGGCATTATAACAAAGTTTAACAACAAAGCTAATACTATTAGACCAATGGAAAAGTAAATAAATCGTTTTATATATGGATGTTTTTTATTCGTTTTCATTGGTACAAATATATCAATTGTCATTTATCTAAACAAAAACTAAGGCTGTGTAAATATTGTAAAAAATCAAAAAGGCAAAGCCTAGATTAAATTGAAGCGGGAAGCCTGGGCTGTAATAGTTCTCTCTTTTTTGTGTTTCAGAAGATACGGTGATATTTAACAAAATCATCTGTTAGATAAGTGCTTATACTTGGCTTCTCTTCCGCCAGTATCCCTTTTAATTTTTGATAGAATTATTCACGAATCAATTGATTATTAGGTCAAAAGATAAATCGGTTTACCTATTTAAAGAAAGTTTGAATGTCGTTCCTTCTTTTTCTGATGTCGTGTAACTGATTTTTGCTTTCAGATATCTTTCCGTTATCAGTTTCATGCTATAAGTACCTAATCCCCTACCGGTACCTTTGGTAGAAAAAGAACGCATAAATATCTGTAATTGTGCTTCTTCTGGAATTACACCAGGATTATATACCGAGAAAGTAATTGCATCTTCATCAGAACTTGTGGTTAAAGTAACAATTTCTCCTTCGTCAATTGCTTCAAGAGCGTTTTTGGTCATATTACCGAGTACTCTCCTAATTAACAGCGGATCTGAATTGAATCGGATATTTTTGTCATCATACGAGATATTCAACTGCTTATTTTTTGCAACATCGCTATTGAAATAAAGATAAAAAACCTCATCTAAAATTGTATTGGAACAACACGGCACACTATTAACAGTAAGCTCATTCAATTCAGCTAATGAAAGTTCTCGCTGCGCTTGAATTTCATCGATTAACTTGTCAGCTAAACCCTGGATAATATTCTCAAATTCTTTCACTTCCTCCGGCGAAGCATCTTTTAGTAGTTCAGTAAATCCTTTTATACCCCCGGCGGTATTCAATACATCATGAAAGAAAATTCTTTCGAGCATCTTTCTTCTTTTTTCATCGGTAATATCCCACATCGTAAAAATTGAAAACCTTTCATTATCAATATCGATGGAGCGGGTCCATACTCTTAAATCCAAAGCATCGCCCGAATCCTTTGTTATTCGACATTCCTGAACATCAGAGATTCCATTAATGCTGTTAAGAATTGCAGCCAATGCCCCGCATGTACTACAGAATTTCGTTGTACCGCAACCACCCTCTGAAATATTAGCATTTTTACAGTTAAAAACTTCACCAGGACGTCTACCGAGATATTCTTCCTTGCGACCATTCGAGGACTCTTCAAGCTTGCTGTTAGCAAATACAATCTGCCTATTCTTATTCAAAACAAGAACAATATTAGGCATTGAATTCAGCATATAATTCAACATTTTATCTTTTATAAAATAATTATGCTGCGAAACAATAGTCCCTGCATCCGATCTTTCTGGTGAAGCATACTCTGTAAGCATGTTGGTCTTTCTTAATTATTTAATAATTTTCGTTCTATTTCACTTAGCAAAAATTTCATTTTATCCGGTTGAAGTATTAGAATATCATTTGTTGAAACTCCCGGCGGCATTGTGTAAAAGTTTTTTATCCTGTTATATAAATCAATAATTCTATTTGAAGGAACTGTATACATTAAATGCCAGAGAGTAATTGCGTCAAATTCACGCGATTCAAAAAGAATCATGTTCAATGCATCTTCTCCACCATTTTTATACAAATAGTTATCGAACGCTAACCTAAACTTATCTGAAGCCTTTGAACTAACCGGAATGTTTTTCATTGCCCCGAATTTTACTTCGTAGAAATAATCTTTAATTACTTTGAATGTAGTTCCCTTACCGGTCAATTCTACAAAACCACTATTAACAATAATTTTAAAGTTATTCATATCGTCAATGTAGCATTTGTAAGTAGTTCTATCCCCCTTTATTTCGTAATTCTTTGTTTTCAACAGAAAGCTGTTTTTAGTAAACAATTGAATTTGTGCTACTCCAATGTCTAATTGAGCAATTTTCTCTCCCATTGAGTTTTCAATTACTGATAACCCTGAGTTTGAAAATAAAAATATTCTACCGTTTTCAGGGATTGAAATTTCTACCTCTGCATTATCGAAAGTTTTTACTTTTTGTTTTACCTTTATTTCATTCAATTGCTGGTTAACCGGTAAAACAGTGTATTTCCCTTTTTCTGTTTTAACTTTCCAGGATGATCCATTCTGAAAATAGTTATAAAGAAACGTTGATATTAATAAGAATACTATAAAAGCTAAAACATATACAGTTCTCCTGTCAGTCAGAAATTCCGATATTTTATCAAAATCAATACTCTTTCCCGACTTTTTTTTCTTTACTATTTCAATAATCTTTTTGTGTACTTCTGCTTCTTTTTTCTTTCTCTCTTTTTTTTCTTTTTTTAAGCTGTTATAGCTCTCATTTGATATTAGTGTATTCCGCTCTTTTGTAGTATAGGCTGAAAGTACCAATATCTCATTTGAGATTTCATTAAAGAGCGAAACATGAGGTTCAATACTTACTGCTAAATCATTTAATTCAGTATAGTATTCTCTTAGTTTATTCATTTCAAGATAACAGTTTTTGCAGTTCAACAAATGATTTTCAACTTTTGATTTCTGCACCTCGGACAAAAGATTTCGAACATAGTAATCCATGCGAATATCATTTTGGTTACATGTGGGACTTTTAATTCCGAGTAATTTTTTTCTTGCACTAATTACTGTTTCTTCCTCCTTTTTTATTTCAAACCCCATTAAAAGTTCGAAAGATTCTTTTACGGAATACCCTTCCACATCATTAAAAATGAGAAGAAGTCTGTCAAATAGTTCTGCCTTGAGGAATTTCAAATCCAACGGAGAAGTCATTTCAGAACCCTCCTTTACAGCCTGCACAAAATCATTCTGTTCTCTAAATTTCAGTACATCGTTTCTTATCGCTTCCAGGCATTTATATATTGTAATTCCCCGCAGCCAGTTTTGAAATGAATCTTCCTCCCTTAGATTACAAATATCTTTCCATGCGATTAGGAACACTGATTTTGTAATACTGCACGCAGTTTGATGGTCAGCAAGTAACCGCAGACTGAGTGCGTAGACCGAACCAATATTCAGTTCGCATAGCTTTACATATGAGTTTCGGTTCTTGTTTTGAGCTGCTTTTACAAGATTACGTGTATACTTATTATCCATAAATTTATTGAATTACTAACTTTTAAAACCTTTCAATTCATTTCAAATCGGTCATAAATTGAATCAAAGTTAGAGAAAAATAGTTATTAAGTCAAATGTACTATTATTCCCGGATGTATCAATTGATACACCATACAGTAAAATTCCGTGTAGCTGTATTTAGTAAACAATGGTTAGTAAAATAAATTTAGTCAATTCGAATACTAAAAAAATAAAACCTTTGTAAACGTATACAAAATCATTAAATTTGGTACAAGATTTTTGCGCCCGTAGCTCAACTGGACAGAGCATTTGACTTCGGATCAAAGGGTTGAGGGTTCGAATCCTTCCGGGCGTACTTTTATTTGATTATTTATACCGTCAATACTTTTGAATGCTTTTTACCGAAGACAATTATAAACATATGTTTACTGCTTTACAGCTTGCAGAAACCGCGATGTACGAAAATGAAGTTCCAGTGGGGGCTGTTGTTGTTTTTAATAATAAACCTATCGGTAAGGGATACAACCAGGTTAATAAGTTGAATGATGCTACCGCACATGCAGAAATGATTGCCATTACATCGGCTTCAAATCAACTTCAAACATCAATCCTCACCGAATGCGATTTATACGTAACTCTTGAACCTTGTATTATGTGTATCGGAGCAGCTTTGAATTCAAGAATTAAAAACATTTATTTTTCGATTTTCGACCCGAAGTTTGGTGCTTGCGGTTCCCTTTATAATCTTGCGGTCGACGGTAAATACAACCATAAAATAAACATCTTCAGCGGTATTTACGAGGATGAAAGTAGAAATCTTATGAAACGTTTTTTTCATAACTTAAGAAATGATAAATCAAACGGATCGGTTAATTGAATTACACAAAATGATAACAGTGTTTTTAATAAATAGAATGAAACCTTTTTGTATAAAGGAGCAGCAATGAGACTAATTTTATTCGGTTCACCAGGGGTTGGTAAAGGAACACAAGCAAAGATATTAAGTGATAAATTGGGTATCCCGCATGTTTCAACCGGTGATATTTTAAGGCAATCCGTTAAGGATAAAACCGAAATCGGTCTTAAAGCAAAAAAATTAATGAATGCGGGTGAACTCGTCCCCGATGAGATTATGATTGTAATAATTAAGGACTTCCTTCAAAAACCAGAATTAGAAAAAGGCTTTATTCTTGACGGTTTCCCGCGTACTCTTCATCAAGCTGAATCTCTTGAAAACTTACTGTGCGAACTTAAAATAAAGGATGTAATTTTAATCAATATTTATGCCCCTGATGAAGAGATAATAAAACGTTTGACTAACAGAAGGGCTTGTAAAAAGTGCGGTCATATTTTTACACTTACCGAAATTGAAGGACTGGAAAGTTGCCCTAAATGCAATGCAG
>ERZ795056.2770-NODE-2770-length-19205-cov-10.605901_pt1 | contig 19205 bp, 17 predicted proteins | sample MGYA00375140_ERZ795056 | MGnify/ENA primary metagenome ERZ795056 (study PRJEB30185, sample SAMN05720227) | activated sludge metagenome | isolation source: Anaerobic digester | place: USA | collected 2015-03-09 ... | reverse complement strand
GCAAAATGGCGCCATAGCGCATAAGTACTTTGCATACCGGAGTTTTTTCTTTTGTATCGTGTGCAGCCTGGGCGATTACCTGCTTTTCTATAATAAAAAATACACGCTGCCCGAAATGGTGGTTGCCAACACTTTTTGGTTTTGCGGGATGATGCTGATACAACTGATTTATTTCCCGGTTCTGCTGTTAGGGCAATATGCACAAGCCGAAAATGGATTTGCCATATTCCTGGTTATTATTGCCGTGATTTACCTGGGAATAGCACGAATGCAGTTTTACAGTGCAAGGGGCAGCCTGATTCTTTCAGGTAAAATTATATTTGCCATGTTGCTTTACCTGGCTATTATTATGCTTACCGGGCAGTTCCTGGTTAAGCCGTTGCTTACACCCTGAGTATATTTCCATGATTTTGAATTATAAAACTGAACGTTATTACTTTATACTTAAAAAAAATAACCTATGCATGCCAAAATTTTTATGCTAAAAGCTGGTTGTATTATGGCGCTTTTATTGGCTTCGGTTTTTGATGGCAGTTGCCAGGATACAAAGAAGCAAAAAGATTCCATCCAGGCGGCACAAATCAGGACGATGGTGGAGGAACAGCGATATTTTTTCATTGCCCAATCTACCACGCCTTCAAGAGGAGGTTTAAGGCAGTTAACCGGTGGATACAACGTAAGGGTAACAAAGGATACATTGGTAAGCGACCTCCCCTATTTTGGCCGAGCTTATACCGCTTCTTATGGCTCAACTGATGGAGGCATTAAGTTTACTTCGGTTGATTTTGGATATAAAGCGGAACCCCGAAAGAAAGGCGGCTGGAATATTACCATTAACCCAAAAGAGATCAATACCTGCCGTGAAATGAACCTCCTGGTATATGAAGATGGCACTGCCTCACTAAATGTAAGTTCCAACGATAAACAACCTATTTCATTTAAAGGGATTATAACCGCCACAATAAAATAAGCCGTCTGAATACCTTCAGGTTGAAATTTTTCAGACATCAATTACAAAGCCCCGATGGATATTTCTATACACCGGGGCTTTTTTATTTTTCAGAAACCTGCGTCCCTAAGGCTTCATTTTTACGGGGCTATGGTGCGCCGCACCATATACCATTCACTTAATGATGATGGTGGTGCTGTTTCGCCAAAAACTCTTCTGCACTCACCGTTTCTTCTTTATAGGCCACCTGTGTTTCGGCCCAGCTAAACAGCTTTTCGGTAAGCAGGCGGTGGTAGTTTTCATCAATGTATTTTTTATCCTGCATCATTCGGTCCACGTAGCTGTCGAGCCATGCCATGCTTTCGTCAATAGTAGTTACACCCATATAACTCATCATCTGGGTTTTGGCATAGGCGCGCAATTCATCAGGGGTAATTTCCATGTTATGCAGCTTTATGAAGTAATCGCTGATAAGCGTCCACCTGAGCTGGTTTTTAAACTGTGGAAACTCAGCCTCCACCTCATCGTCTGTTTTCACCTTTTCGCCGCTTTGCTGTATCCAGCGCTTCAGGAATTCTTCTGGTAATTCGAGGTTGGTATTGTCGAGCAGGTAATGGTAAATTTCATCCTGTACCTGTCCACGGGCCTGGTTGCGCCACTGGTTGCCAATATCTTCACGCATCGCTTCCCTGAATTCGGCTTCAGTAGCAATGGCACGTCCGGGAAGCACCTGGTTGAAAAAATCTTCGTTCAGGTCGCGCTTTTCCACAAAACCAATTTTGGTAATGGTCATGCTGAAACGCAGAGAGGCTGCTTCAGGATGATCTTTATGGCCAAGGTCTTCGCTTACCCAGCTTAATTCCTTTTCTTCAAAAGCTTCTCCCAACACAAAGGTCAGGCTGTCACCCACTTTCAGGCCCATCCACTGCGGACGAACACTTTCAGCAAAATATTTTACGAGCAGGCTATTGGTTTCTTTAGAAATGCCACCTTCCACTGCATCGCCGGCTTCATCAACCTCTGTAAACTGAAGATTCAGCACACAATCATCGCTGTTTACGGTTTCGGGCTCCTTCATGTTGCCGAAACGGGTTTGCAGCCGCTCTACCTCTTCCTGAACCATTTCGTCGGTAACGGTTACGTTCATCCGCTTAATGCTTGCTTTGGCAAGATCAGCCGGTACAACCTCAGGTTTCAGGCCAATTTCGAAAACAAAGGAATATTCATGGGGTTCATTCATATTGAAACCACGAACAGTATCGTTATTTTCAACGGTAGGCAGGGGCTGTCCGAAAATTTCGGGGTTTTCCTTTTCCAGGAAGGCATTTATTTCTTTTTCTGCAGTACGAAGCACTTCTTCACTGTACACCGAGGCACCGTACATTTTCTTTACTACGCCTGTGGGCACCATTCCCTTGCGAAAACCGGGAATATTGGCCTGTTTGGTATAGGTTTTCAATGCTTTTTCAAAACCCGGGAAATAATCTTCCTTTTGAAGGGTTACAATAATGTGATCGGTTAGCGGCGCTACATTTTGCCTGGTTACTTGAGCCATGGTGTATTTCTTTGTTTGAAATAAGGCAGATTTTTTTCATTATCCACCCATTGTCCCCAATTTGGGGGTGCAAAGGTAAGGGATAATGGTAAATGAAGAATAATCCGATCCATCAGTATGATTTGCCGGGAAAAGGTTAACCGCCAAACCCATTATATATTTCAGGATTCGTTCATCTGTTCGCACCAAATATGCGACCCATCAAAAGAGGCAATCCTGAAAATCCTAAAATATTGTTGCACAAATAATATCGCTGATATGGTTTTTTCCCTACTTTAACAGCCCAAACGATTGATCAATCCCCTTGAGGGAAAAACTTGTCATTTTTATGCATTTAACAGGTAATCATGTATTTGCGGCACCACCCGAAAAGGTTTGGGCCTTGTTGATGGATACCCCTACACTGGCCAAACTTGTGCCGGGAATAACCTCGCTTGAACTGGTAGAAGAAAACAAATACAAAGCGTTGCTTGGGGTAAAATTAGGCCCGGTAAATGCCAATTTTGTTGGCCATTTGCAACTTGAAGACCTGCAGCCTCCGAATAGCTTTACCATGAAAGTGCAGCAAAACAGTAAGGTTGGCAATGCGGCTGCAAACATTGCCATCGGGTTGCAATCTTTGGATGATACACAAACCGAAGTTAGTTTTCAGGGTGATGTCAAGTTGTCGGGTATGCTTGCAACCATGGGCCAAAGGCTTATAGGCAGTGTAGCCCAAACACTGAGCAAACAGTTTTTTCTTAACCTGGAAAAGGAGTTATAAAAGGCTGAAGGCCTTTATTCAAAAGGGTTCTAATTATTTTTTTACATACAAAACGATTGTTTCCATGCTTGTACCCATTTCAGTTACAGTAAACGGTAAGCATTACCGGCACGAGGTTGAACCCCGCCTGCTGTTGGTGCAATACCTGCGCGATGTGCTGCGCCTTACCGGCACCCATGTTGGCTGCGATACGAGCGGCTGCGGATCCTGCACCATTCATGTAGATGGCAAAGCCACCAAAAGTTGTACCATGCTTGCCGTTCAGGCCGATGGATGCGAAGTAACCACTATTGAAGGGCTTGCCCAAAATGGGGAGCTCCATCCTTTGCAGGAAGCCTTTAAAGAGTGTCATGGCCTTCAATGCGGGTTTTGTACACCCGGCATGATCATGGTTTCGGCCGATCTGCTGTCGCACAATCCCGATCCGGACGAGGCAGAAATACGTGCCGCCCTCGAAGGCAACATCTGCCGCTGTACCGGGTATCACAATATTGTAAAATCTGTGCAGCATGCTGCCGCCAAAATGCAGGAGGAGGTAACCGTATGAGTGTAACTAATGGATATATCGGAAAAAGCATTAAGCGTGTGGAAGACAAGCGCTTTACTACCGGCAAGGGACAATACACCGATGATATTGTATTACCCGGCCAAACCTATGCTAGTTTTGTGCGCAGCCCCTACGGTCACGCAAAAATTTTGAATATTGACCTGAGCGAGGCCAAAAACATGCCCGGCGTAATTGCCATTTACACCGGCGCCGATGTTAAAGACCTGAACGGGGTACCCTGTGGCTGGCAGGTAAACTTTAAAAGTGGCGAAACCATGCGGGAGCCCAAACATCCGTTGCTGGTGCACGACAAGGCGCGCCATCTGGGCGATCCGGTGGCCGTGGTAATTGCCGATAGCCTTGCCGAAGCCGTAGATGCCGCACAGGCGGTAATGGTAGACTATGAAGAATTGCCTGCCGTGGTAAATGCCTTTGAAGCTGCACAACCAGGCGCGCCAAGGGTGCATGATGAATTGCCGGACAATATCGTTTTCGACTGGGCACTCGGTAATCCCATTGAAGAAGTGGATGCCGCTATTGCCGCATCGGCACATGTTACCTCGCTTGATTTTGTAAACCAACGGGTGGTACCCAATGCCATGGAGCCAAGGGCTTACAATGCCTCTTACGATGGTACCAACGATAAATATGTATTGTACACAAGTACACAGAACCCGCACCTGATCCGCCTGCTGATGTGCGCTTTTGTACTGGGCCTGCCCGAGCATAAGGTACGCGTGGTTGGGCCCGATGTGGGGGGCGGTTTTGGCAGCAAAATTTATCATTATACCGAGGAAGCGCTGCTTACCTGGGCCACCAAACAAATTGGCCGCCCGGTAAAATGGACAAGCTCCCGCAGCGAAGCCTTTTTGCTTGATGCACATGGCCGCGACCATATTACCAAAGCCGAGATGGGTTTTGATGCCGATGGAAATGTTACCGCGCTCCGGGTAAAAACCTATGCCAATATCGGCGCTTACCTGTCTACTTTTTCTACAGCGGTACCAACCTATTTGCATGGTACCCTGTTGCAGGGCCTGTACACTACCCCAAAAATAAATGTAGATGTAACTGCCGTTTTGACCAATACCACCGCGGTGGATGCTTACCGTGGTGCCGGACGCCCCGAGGCTACCTACCTGTTGGAACGCCTGATGGAACTTGCGGCACATGAAATGGGGGTGGACCCGGTACAATTGCGTTTGCAAAACTTTATTCCGCCTTTTGACGGGGTTACCCAACCGGGATACCAAACACAGGTAGCGCTGCAATACGATAGCGGTAACTACCATGGGGTGCTGAACAAGGGTATTGAAATGCTGGATTATGCAGGGTTCCGCCAAATGCAGAAAGAAGCTGCCAATAGTGGTAAACTGCTTGGCGTTGGCTTTAGCACCTACATTGAAGCTTGCGGAATTGCTCCTTCTGCCGTAGTAGGTTCACTCGGTGCAAGGGCAGGTTTGTTCGAAGTAGGGCAGGTGCGCGTGCAGCCTACCGGAAAAGTGAGTGTGTTCACCGGTTCGCACAGCCACGGGCAGGGACACGAAACTACTTTTGCACAGGTAGTGGCCGATAAACTCGGCATTGCCATGGAAGATGTGGAGATCATACACGGCGACAGCGAAAGTGTAGCCTTTGGAATGGGTACTTACGGCAGCCGCAGCCTTGCAGTGGGTGGTTCGGCCATTGTAAAAAGCATTGATAAAATTGTAGAAAAGGGTAAAAAGATTGCCGCACACAAACTCGAAGCAAGTGCCGGCGATATGGAGTTTGCCAATGGTAAGTTTACGGTAAAAGGCACCGACAAATCATTAAGCTTTGCCGATATTGCCCTTACCGCCTATGTGCCGCATGTGTACCCTGCCGACCTTGAGCCCGGGCTTGATTTCAGCAGCTTTTATGATCCGGCCAACTTTACCTACCCCTTCGGCTGCCATATTGCCGTGGTGGAAGTAGATAAGGAAACCGGTAAGGTTACCCTGAAGCGTTTTATTGCCGTGGACGATGTAGGAAATATCATTAACCCCATGATTGTGGAAGGACAAATACATGGCGGCGTGGTACAAGGTGTTGGGCAGGCCTTGTTTGAAGGTGCCATTTACGACGAAGGCGGGCAGTTGCTCAACGGTTCGTACATGGATTACTGCATGCCGCGTGCCGACGACTTCCCCTTCTTTGAAACCGCTAACCAGGTAACGCCCTGCCCGCACAACCCATTGGGGGTAAAGGGTGCCGGCGAAGCAGGCTGCATTGGCAGTACACCCGCCGTAGTAAATGCCGTGCTCGATGCGCTGTGGAGTGGTGGATACCAGGTTAGGGATATTCAGATGCCGCTTACACCGGAGAGGGTTTGGACGGCGATGAATGGGTGAACAGGCAATTGGCAATAAGCAATTGGCAAATGAGAGGGTTTGGGATTTGGTTTGATCTCTTCATTTAAAAATTGATTTTATAATTCCAATTCATTCATTGACTTATTTACTCCCAGGATTAATATTAAATATAAAATCTACAATATTAAATAGATATGATTCCCGCAACATTCGAATATACCAAAGCCACTTCGGTGGAAGATGCCATTGCAGCAATGGCGGATGGAACAGCCAAAATACTGGCAGGTGGCCACAGCCTTTTGCCCGCCATGAAGCTTCGGCTGAATATGGCCGGCAAACTCGTGGATATCTCCAAAATTGAAGCGCTGAAAGGCGTGAGGTTAGAAAATGGTGAGATTGTAATTGGCGCAGCCACCACGCATGCCGCCATTAGCGAAAATCATCTTGTAAAAGAACACCTATCCTTTTTTGCCGAAGGTGCCCACCATATTGGCGATGTGCAGGTACGCAACCACGGTACCATTGGGGGCAGCCTTGCCCATGCCGACCCAAGCGCCGACTGGCCGGCATTGGTATTGGCTGCTGACGCTTCCATTGAAGTGCAGGGCGCTTCGGGTAAAAGAAAGATCCCTGCCGCAGATTTCTTCCAGGGGCTTTTTACTACTGCACTTGCCGAAGATGAAATTATTACGGCCATCCGGGTTCCGGTTCCTGCCGCAGGATCAAAAAGCGCCTATTTGAAGTTTGTGCAACCAGCATCAAGGTTTGCCATTGTGGGTTGCGCAATAATGAAGCTGGCAAGTGGCGGCATACGCATTGCTTTTACCGGGGTAAGCGATACGCCTTTCCGGGATGCTGCCGCCGAAACTGCCTACAATAAAGTAGGTATTGAAGATGCCTGTAATGCCGCAGCAGAGCATGTAACCATCATGGGCGACCATTATGCCTCGGAAAACTACCGGAAACATCTTGCGAAGTTGTACCTGAGGAAGGCCCTGGAAGCGGTCAACTGATTTTTTTGCCACAGAGACATGGAGGCACAGTGTACCACAGAGCGCACCTTAGTGTTCCTCCGTGCCGCTGTGCCTTTGTGGTTTATTTGAATATATGGAAACAAAACTGGAAGACATCAAACAGATGCTTGCCACGCAAGGCTACATTACCGACGAACGCGTAGCCATGAGCGTGTACCTGAGTCTGCAACTCGAAAAACCGCTGCTGATAGAAGGCCCGGCCGGTGTAGGCAAAACCGAAATTGCCAAGGTAATGGCCCGCGCGCTTGATACCGACCTCATCCGCCTGCAATGCTATGAAGGCCTTGATGCCTCACATGCCCTGTACGAATGGAACTACCAACGCCAACTGCTGCACCTGAAAATGACCGAACATGGTGAGCAAAGCCTCGAGGAAAGGGAGAAAACCATATTTAGTGACAGTTTTCTAATGAAACGCCCTTTGCTTCAGGCCATTACCCACCACAAAAAGCCCGTGCTGCTGATTGACGAAATTGACCGTAGCGACGAGGAATTTGAAAGCTTTTTGCTGGAAGTGCTGAGCGACTGGCAAATTACCATCCCCGAAACGGGTACCATCCGCGCCACCCATATTCCGCAGGTAATACTTACCGGCAACCGAACAAGGGAACTGAGCGAAGCCTTGCGCCGCCGTTGCCTGTACCTTTATATTGATTACCCCGACTTTGAAAAAGAGTGGCTGATTGTAAAAACGAGGTTGCCCGACATGGATGCCAAACTGGCCACCGAAATATGCACGTTCATGCAGGCATTGCGGCAAATGCAACTGGAGAAAACACCCGGCGTATCCGAAACCCTCGATTGGGCACTGGCACTCAGCTGGTTACATATTGATCATCTCGACAAAAACATCATCGAACAAACGCTTGGCGTAGTCCTCAAAGACTGGCGCGATACCCGTCAGGTACAGCTCAGCCTGAGCGAACTGATGGAAAAAACGGGAGTGATAAGTAAGTTGGAAAATGTTTAGGGTAAAATTCCAAATATAAAAATTCCAAATTCCAAAGCTTGGTAAAATATACCCAAAGCTGTAATTTATAAATATATATGACACGGAAAGCACAGAATACACGGCAACGCCGATGGAATAATTCCGTGGTATCTGTGATTTCCGTGTCAATTGTATTGATTCAGCTAAAACTGAATTTCAAATCTAAAATTTGAAATAAAAAATTTGCAATAATACATGCTCCTCCGCCAAACCTCTCTCTCCGCCAACATCGTGCAATTCTGCCGCTACCTGCGTCAGCACGATTTTACCATGGGGGTAGAGGAGGAATCGCTGGCGCTGAATGCACTCCAACATATTGATTACCGCAGCAGGGATGTTTTCAGGCAGGCGCTGCAGGCCGTGCTTTGCCGCAGCAGATCGCAGGTTTCGGCATTCGACCAACTGTTTACCGACTACTGGAAGGAACTGGAAAAAGCCGTGGATGCCAAAACAGTAAAAAAGGAAAAACCGGAACCCAAACCGATGCAGCAACAGGCGCAGGCCTTTAAAGCGCTGAAAAGCTGGCTGCATGGCAACAAAACCGATGAAACCGAAACAACATCCGCTTACAGCCTGCAAGAAAGTCTTTCGCGCAAAGATTTTTCGATGGTATCGCCCGATGAATTGTCCGAACTAACCCAATACCTGAAAGCGCTGGCAAAACGGCTTGCCGCCCACACCAACCGGCGCTACCGGGCCGATGCCGGCGGTAACAAACCTGACCTGCGAAAAACCCTGCGCAACAATATGCGCCGTGGTGGCGAACTCCTGCAACTTGCCTGGCGAAAACGTAAACCCAACCGCACAAGGCTGGTGTTGCTCTGCGATGTAAGCCAAAGTATGGAATTATACACTTCCTTTCTCCTTCAGTTTATGTACGGTTTTCAGCAGGCCTGCAGCCGTACCCAAACCTTTGCCTTTGGCACTGTCTTACAGGAAATTACCCCCTTGCTGGCCAAAAATGATTTTGCAACTGCCATGCGCCAAATAAGCAGCCAAAACCAGGGCTGGAGCGGTGGTACAAGGATTGGAGCATGCTTAACGGACTTTGTGAGCCAATACGGAAAGCGGCTGATCAGCAAAAAAACAGTCATCATCATTTTAAGCGATGGCTGGGATCAGGGCGATACCTCCGGCATCCCGGAAAGCATGGGGTGGCTGAAAACCCATAGCCGCAAAATTATCTGGCTCAATCCCCTCGCCGGCTTCGACCGGTACCAACCCGATACGGCGGGTATGCACGCAGCACTTCCCTATATACATGTGCTGGCGCCGGTGCATAATCTGCAAAGTTTGCGGCGGCTTGCGCAGTACCTGTAAAGGTTTGGCAAAATCTTATCAAACAACCTTAGGGGGAATTCAGGTAATTTGCGGATTATCAGTTTAATACAATAATAAACAATATACATGTCTGCAAAAATTCTATGGGTTGACGATGAAATTGACAGCCTGAAAAGCCATATCCTTTTCCTGAACAACAAAGGCTATGAGGTCCACAGCCTTACCAATGGCTTTGATGCCATTGATTATGTGCAGGAAAATCCCGTAGATGTGGTGCTGCTTGATGAAAGTATGCCCGGACTTACCGGGCTGGAAACGCTGGCAAAGATCAAGTCGTTTAAACCAAGCCTGCCCGTGGTGCTGATTACCAAAAATGAAACCGAAAACCTGATGGAAGAAGCCATTGGCAGCCAGATAAGCGATTACCTGATAAAGCCGGTAAACCCCAACCAGGTGCTGCTGAGCCTTAAGAAAATTCTCGACAACAAACGGCTGATTGGCGAAAAAACCACTTCGGCCTATCAGCAGGATTTCCGCAACCTGTTTATGGCGCTCAACAGCAGCCCCGACCATAAAGAGTGGCGCGATATTTACAAAAAACTGGTGTACTGGGAAATGGAAATGGACAAAAGCGACAGCCCTGAAATGCGTGAAGTATTCCAGACCCAGAAGCAGGAAGCTAATGTGGAATTTTTTAAATTCGTTAGCCGCCATTATGCCGAGTGGGTAAACCCTAAAACCAAAGATGCGCCGGTAATGAGCCATACCCTTTTTAAGGAAAAAGTAATGCCCGAGGTAAAACCCGGGGTTAGCACCTTTTTTGTGCTGATTGATAACCTGCGGCTCGATCAGTGGCGTGCCATACAACCCGTATTCAGTGAACTGTTCCGCGTGGTAGAAGAAGATACTTTTTTCTCGATTTTACCCACGGCCACACAATACGCACGCAATGCCATTTTTGCCGGCCTGCTGCCCATTGATATTGAAAAAAAGTTTCCACAGGACTGGAAATATGATGACGAAGAGGGCGGAAAAAACCTGAAAGAAGACCAGTTTTTTAAGGCACATTTAAAAAGGCTTGGTAAAGAAAACCTGCGCACCAGTTATACCAAGATTCTTACCAATGAAGCGGGGCAGCATTTGGTAACCAATATCCACAACCTGCTGAACAACGACCTGAATGTGATCGTGTACAATTTTGTGGACATGATGAGCCATGCCCGTACCGATATGGAAGTTTTAAAAGAGCTTGCCAACGACGAGCGCAGCTACCGCAGCATTACCAAAAGCTGGTTTGAACACAGCCCGCTGTACGAAGCGCTGAAAAGGATTGCCGATAAAAATATACGGATTGTGCTTGCCACCGACCATGGCAGCATCCGCGTGCAAACCCCGGCCAAGGTAATTGGCGACCGTGCCACCACCACCAATATCCGCTACAAGCATGGCCGCAACCTCAACTACGAAGCAAAAGACGTACTTGCTTTCCGCAATCCGGCCGATGCAGGATTGCCAACGCCGAATATTAATTCATCGTACATATTTGCCCGCGAAGACAAGTTCCTTTGCTATCCCAACAACTACAACCATTTTGTAAACTATTACAAAAACACCTTTCAGCATGGCGGGTTAAGTCTGGAGGAAATGATTGTGCCGGTAGTGGTGATGGAGCCAAAGTAGGGGTGTTTTTCTTAGTGGTTGGTGTGGACACCAACCACTAAGAAGAGGACAATACCAAATGTATCGAAATCCCTTTTTATTATCAGTCAATTTTATTGTTTAACCACGATTTTGATTGCGGCATATACTTCCTGAAAAAAGCATCAATAATAAAGGAGGATATAATTGTACTAACGGAAAAAACAATAAAATCCGGAAGAAATGCCTCAGGTTGCGAAATATATAAATAATCAATAGCCCACAATGCATACCCAAGGCAAATAAGGACCCAAAATGCGCGTGATTTTAAATGTTTCATTTAATCAAATCAGGAAATATTCATCATTCATAATTACTATCCACTCCTTTAAGGTAGACTATATTTTACCCGCCTGTATCTTCTTTGCCACTCCCTGCACATCATCCAGTACCCTCAGCAGGTTTTCGCCCCATAGCTTTTTAATCTGCTTTTTGGTATAACCCCGGCGTACCAGTTCAATGGTTACATTCAGGGTTTCCGAGGCATCATTCCAGCCCTCAAGCCCGCCGCCGCCGTCAAAGTCACTACTGATGCCAACATGGTCAATACCAATCTTTTTTACGAGGTAATCAATATGGTCTACAAAATCGGCTACATCAACAGGGGGTGCTATGGAATTCACTTCTTTAAGAATGCGCTCCTTTGCCTTTTCATTTATCGCAGCATATTTTTGGGTATAGGCTTCGCGGAAAGCAGCCGTTGAATCCATAAGCGCCCGGCGGGGGAGTACGGTAAAACCGTCCTGCCTTGCCACGTCTGCAATAATTTCGTTGGACTTTGCCGCATAAGCCGCCGCCTTTTTGGTGTTTACATAGGTTTTAAATGCTACGGTTTGTACAACGCCATTTTTTTCTTTGATCATCATCAGCACTTCATCATCAAGGTTTCGGGGTACATCGTTCAATGCCCTTGCCGATGAATGCGAGGCAATTACCGGGGCTTTGGACAACTGAATGGCTTGAATATTGGATGTTTTGGCCGGGTGCGAAAGGTCGACCATAATCCCCCATTTGTTCATTTCGGCAATAACATCCCTGCCCAATGGGCTTAGCCCGTTGTGCTTCCAAATGCTGTCTAACTCCCCCGTGTTGCTGTCGGCCAACTGACTGTGGCCATTGTGCGAGAGTGACATATAACGGGCACCCCGATCATAAAATTCTTTTACCCGGGTAATATCGGTGCCAACGGGATAGCCGTTTTCCACACCTATCATCGCTACTTTTTTCCCCGAACGGATTATTTTTCGAACCTCATCCGAGGTAAGTGCCAGCCCAATTTTATCAGGTGCTATTTCTTCGCACAGCCGGTGAATGGCTTTAAATTTTGCATCCGCATTTTCGTATGCTTTTGCATAACCTTCCGGGGTAAGTTCACCCTGCCCTGTGTATACAATCAGCCAGCTTACATCTAGACCTCCTTCCACCATTTTTGGCAGGTTTACCTGTGTATTTAACCGCTGCGTATAGTTTTTTTCGGGGGTAAAGTTCGCCACATTAAAGTCGTTGTGGGTATCAATGGTGATCACACTTTCGTGGATGGATTTGGCTTTTTTGAGAAGTTTTGCTTCATTAGGGGTTGTTTGACCATGAGCAAGAAAAAATGACACCTGGAGGACAACAAACAGGGAAAATTTCATAAGTAGTTTCAGTTGCGGCTAATAAAATAAAATTCATTTGGTTCGACGCCATTCGGGCCAAAAAACGGTGAAGTGTTTTTGTCTCAATGGATTATACTGATAACTTTATCCAAACACCCCCACTAACCCCTTCACCGTTTCCTCATCAGCCCCCTGAGCCTTCAGTATATTCTCCATCTGCGCCTTGGTAGAATCATGCGAGCCGGTTTCCATCGGAGCTCCATCAATAGCCGCCCGGTACATGGCCATGGCTTCATCATTCCGCTTCAACAGCAGGAAGGCCTCGGCAATGCTCGCCGTTTTCCAGTAATCGCCGCTTACAGGTTCGGTGCCGGTAAGTTCAAGCGTTTTTTCGGCATAGAGTTTTGCCTTATCCTCATCCTTCAGAAACAGGCTTTTGGAGGCGGCATTTATGGCGGTGTAATAATCATCGGGCGATTTCAGGAAGGCCTCTTCATAGTATTTTCTCGATTGCTTTAAATGCGCGATGTTGCCTGTTGCCTCATATTGTTTCATACAGGCGCTGGCAAATATGCCCATGGTTTCGGGGCCCATGTGGTTTTGCTGGTACAATTCGGCCATCAGCAGCATGGCATTTTCCACGTCATCAATTTCCTTTCGCCTCGTAAGGGCAAGCGCCCTCAGTTGCATGGGCCGGATGGATTTGGGAAAATCTTTTTGCAATTCATCCAGCACTTCGAACGCCTGTGGATAGGCTTTCATCTTAATAAGACCTTCCACTACTTTGCATCCCAGCGAAGCGGTGCTATGCCAGGATTCGCCACCCGAATGAAACAGAGCCACAAGTTTGGATGGGTTACCCACCATAATGGCTGCCGCAATTTTTGCAGCGGCTGTCTTGGCTTCATCATCCTGCTGAAAGGCATATTTTACCGCCTCGTCGCTCAGGCTTTGTCCTACCAAACCATGAACAAGCCTCAGCAGGTCGCCGCCCCTTGGTCCATCGGGGTAATTGGAAAAATCGAGGAACAACTGCGTTTGGGCAAAGGTGGGCAATGGGGTGGCATCAATTTTTACAGGAAGTAAAAAGAAACTTTTATCCGAAGTGGCTTTTTGCCGCAGCACATTGTATTCGTTCCGCACCCATTCCGAGTCGCGCGCATCAGTTGACCATATCAAAATGCCGGCCTGGCTTTTCTCAAGCGCGTCTTCCAGTTTTGTTACCAGCGCATCGCCGGGTTTAAGTACATACTGGTCCAAAAAAACCTTGAACCCCAGTTCGGTAAGGGTATCATACAGGTTCAAAACCCAGCCCCGGTTTACCGAGCGGTATGAGAGAAAAGCATGCCAGTCCTTACCGTCTTTGAGTGGTCTTGGCTGAGGAGTAAGTTTGATAAAATCGGAGTTGATCATACAAGGTTATTTTGATAAATTTTTTAAAGATTGTTTTCACACTATGCTGAAAGATTTTGGAAAATGGTTTTCCAAAACCGGCATAGCGAGGTATTTATCACCGGCTATTGCGCCCGATTGTGCCGCCGCAAGACCAATCTTATACAAATCGAACCGTGTGCCGGCTTCGTCCATTTTCACCAGTTGCTTTACCTCCTTATCGGTAAAAGTTTTGCCCGTTAACGCTTCGAGGGTTGCCTTTTCGAGCCAGGTATTGTAGCGGTTATAGGTAAGCAGGTGTTTGGGTGATTCGGGCGTGCTCATATAGTCCTCGGCCAGGGTGCCGCTTTCGCCGTCTATTTCCCAGGGAGTGGCGCATTTGCTCATCCATTGCAGCATCAGTTGGTTGTGCCAGCTTCCGTCCTGCATAAACATATCGGGCAACTCGGATGCCCAGTTCAGCAGGTGATTTTTTTTAACTTCCTCGGGTATTTTACTCCATTTGCTCATGCCGGTGCCTATTGAAACCAGCAGGATATTGTTTTCGCCCATTGGCCAATGAAAGGGAAAGCCTTTCAGCGTGGCCACCATCAGCAACTGCAGGGCCGGATTATTGGCCATGCTTACGCCTCCGTCAACAAAAGCCGCGGTTGACATGCCGCCGCCTACATCAATCATTTGTGGTAAAAAGTAGCTTGGTGCAGCCGCGCTCGCCCTGATGGCATCCCGCAATAAAATTTTACCATTGGTTCCCTCTTTGCTGTTAAAATATTTTCCGCCGGGGTGATTAATCAGTGGCCACACACTATTGGTATCGGCGCGCTTTGCCACAATGCACAGCCCGGTTTTAATAGCTTTATTATCCCCGAGGGTTATATCGCCAAAAACAATTTTCAGGTTCTCCTCCAGCGGTTTTGAATCATAAGATGCCTTTGTAAATGCCCCGGGCTTAAAAATGTCGTACCATTTATTTTTTTGCCCGAATATCTTACCACCCAATTCAAAATACTTGTCGCGGATGTCAGTAACTTTCCACCCAAGGGCAAGGCATCCGGCAATAATTGAACCGGTACTTGTTCCGCCAATCAGGTCGAAATAATCCGACAAACGGAAAGATTCCTTGTTGCCGTTCTGCTTTTTCAGCACAGCCTCTATTTCTTCAAGATAACCAAGGGTTAACGCCCCTCTTATTCCGCCACCATCCAATGCAAGAATTCGTTTCGGTCCCGGCGCGTTAAACCGGTTCAGGAGTTCATTGGCCATAGTAATTTTTTTTCTAAAGTAAACCAATTTCCCGGAATCCAATACCTTTTTGCGGCATAAATTTTAACAGTAGATGATTTAAACAATAAAAAGTCATTTTAAAATAGTCCTGTACTTTTATGCCATGCTAAAAACCTATAGAAAAACCACCACCGTAAGTGCCAAACTTTTTGAAAAAGGAGATGAAGATGGGTTTGCTTCAAGCGGGGATGCGGCCGTTCCGGAACAGTTTAAGACCACAGCGAAAGATGAGGAAGGCGAAGCAAAGGTTCCTTTTATTACCACCCTCGAAAGTCAACGCCATTTCGGTCGTTTTGGCCAGTATTATATCTGCCATGGACCACACAACGACCGGTGGCTTGTGGAAAAGGCTATTTTTGAAAATACTTATGAGGAGGTTGAAACAAAATAATTAAACATCCTCCCCCATTAAATACCATCAGGAAAATAAACGATTGGGATAGGCTATCCAAATCATGCCACTATAATACCATCTGCCTGAAAAGCCTTTCCGCCTCTTCTGTGTACTGCCGGCAAAAACCGGTATGCACTTTTGAGGTTTGAACGATGGTGCTGCGGGTAGCCGTAAGCCACCTGAAACGCTCCGGAACAGGAAGCATGGCAATCGGACCGGCTGTTGGTTCACCCTTGGCTATTCGTTCAAAGGCTTCCAGATGTTCGGCCACTTCGGCTATTTCAAGATGCGGAGCCAATAATTTTAACTTTGATTCAGGTAATATAAAACAAACCCGGAGAAATTTTGCGGAAGCGCCGTAAAGCACAATGCCCACATTAAGGAACTCCTCCCTTTCTACCCGTGGCACAACGCGTATCACCGCATATTCATATAATACCCGCTCTTGCATGGTTGGCTTCATTTATAAAAACGGCAGATTTATCCCTGCGTTGCTTTAAAAAATAACTATAGGCTTCCCGGAGACCGGCCTCATTTTCAAATTCGGGTGTAGCTGTTACCTGTAGCCATTCAGACGGAAGCAGAGCCATAATACCCTCTATTCTTTCGTCTGTCAATTGCTGCCTGCAATATTCGTCTGCCTTTTCAAGCTGCCCGGCAAAAGGGAGCAATACATGATTTTTTATCAGTGGGAAAGATTTGGCTCCATCCTGTTTCCAGTTTTTACCTGAATGATGAAAATACAACGCCGCCCCATGATCAATCAGCCACAGTTCCCTGTTCCAAAAAAGCATGTTCGTGTTTTTGGCTGTCCGGTCCATATTCATCAGCCATGCATCAAGCCATACAATACGGCTCGCTGTTTCTTCATCTACCTTATGTACGGCAGGGTCAAAACTAATGGAGCCCGACAGGTAATGAAGGGCAAGATTTAATCCTGTGCTTGCTTTCAGCAAATCCTGTATTTCCTCATCAGGCTCTGTACGTCCAAATCCTTCGTCCAATTGTGCCAGCACAATTTCGGGCACCCGTAGCCCCAATACCCTTGCTGCCTCCCCACCAATCAGTTCGGCTATCAGGGCTTTTATACCCTGTCCGGCACCCCTGAATTTCAGGGCATACAAAAACCCGTCATCCGCTTCGGCAATGGCCGGCATAGAACCACCCTCGCGAAGGGCGGTAACATAGCGGGTTACCCAAACAGATCGTATTTCCTGGTTATTTTCCATTGGTTCAGCCAACAAATTAACGGTATAATTGCCATTAGCACTTGATTTTCAATGATGGCAACAAGACATCCTGTTGGAGGGAAATTTACCTTTTTGCTTAAACATCGGCCCGCAGGATTGACCAATTGCCGCGGGAACAGCCAAATTTCCGGGGCACTGAATCAGCCAAATTGTCGTAAAATTTTCCCCGCATCATTTTTGAAACAGTATTCAAGCTATATTGCCACCCGTGAAACTTGTTTGGGCTTTAGCTGTTTAAAACAGTGTAGCGCATGGCAAATAATTAAATATTCAATCTTAAATATTACCTACAGAATGAATTTTGGTAAAGAGTTCGAAAAATACGCGGTAAAACACCGCAATATCAACAGCAATATGCTGGATGATTACATGAAGAAAAGCGCCCCTATGGCAAGCGCCTTTATTCCCCCTACTGCCATCCATGAGGTAACCGGGCTTACCCCCAATATTATCGAAGAACGCCCCATGAACGTAGCTGTTATGGACGTTTACAGCCGCCTGATGATGGACCGAATCATTTTTTTGGGGTACCCCATTATGGATGAAGTAGCCAATATTGTAACGGCACAGTTGCTGTTCCTTGAAAGCACCGACCGTACCCGCGACATACAGATGTACATTAACAGCCCGGGTGGCAGTGTTTATGCAGGCATGGGTATGTACGATACCATGATGTTTGTAACGCCCGATATCAGCACCATTTGCACCGGCATGGCCGCTAGCATGGGCGCTGTACTGATGGCAGCCGGCGCGCACGACAAGCGTACCGCGCTCAAGCACAGCCGCATCATGATCCATCAGCCAAGCGCCGGTGCCATGGGTCAGGCAAGCGATATTGAAATTACCGTAAATGAAATCCGTAAACTGAAAAAGGAACTTTACGACATTCTGGCATACCATACCGGCCAAACGCCTGAGCAAATTGCCATTGACAGCGACCGAGATAAGTGGATGACCGCTTCGGAGGCAAAAGAGTATGGATTGGTGGATGAAGTATTGTTTATAAATCCGAGGAAGGAGAAGAAGTAGCCCCCTCACCCCCATCCCCTCTCCGGGGGGAGAGGGGTGCCCCTGTTCAAAATGCTATACAGAATTTAATTTTTTCAATTTAATTTTTATGAATCAATATAGTTTTAAAAATACACCAGTTCGGTTTGATGATGAGGATCCGGAAGTACCCGAAAGCCCATCGGTAGAGATACCCATGGAAAAAATGATGAGCGGGTGGCAGTTTGACAAGAAGTTTATCGAGCAGCGCAAAGTGTTTCTCTGGGGCGTGGTAGATGATAAAAGCGCCAAAGACATTACAAGCCGCCTGCTGTACCTTGATGCCATTGACCCGGGCAAGGAAATTACCTTTTACATCAACAGCCCGGGTGGTATGGTAACAAGTGGTATGGTTATTTACGATACCATGCAAATGATCAGCAGCCCTGTAAGCACGGTGTGTATGGGTATGGCGGCAAGCATGGGCAGCATCTTACTTAGTGGCGGCACCAAGGGCCGCAGGTTCATTTTTCCGCATGGTGAGGTAATGATCCATCAGCCAAGCGGCGGAGGCAGGGGAACAAGCGCCGACCTTGAGATTATGGCTGTGCAGGTAATGAAGACCAAGGAATTGGGCGCCAGAATCCTTGCAGAGAACTGCGGACAGACTTTTGAAAAAGTGATGAAGGATTTTGACCGCGATTACTGGATGGATGCAAAAGAAAGCATTGCGTACGGTATAGTAGATGGTGAGTTGGAGAAAATGTAATCCGGTAAATTCCAAAAATACAAATCCCAAATTCCAATGAAACCTTGGAATTTGGGATTTTTTGCTTTCGTCGTATGGTTCCCCTTTTTACAGCTTATCCGTACGCTGCACAAATTCAGGTATTTCTTGGGCTGAAATTTTTTCAGGTTCCTACAACGCTGCCATGCAACTGGTTCCTATATGGGTGCAGGTAGTAAATTACTTGCTGATAGTACCTAAGAATGGACCTAATTCCTTTGCTTTTACGTTTTCCAGTGCTGCCAGTGCTTCGGGATTGTCGGCCAAAAATTCAGTAAGGTTTTTGCGCCATGCGCACATGCCACATGTTTCCAGAAATACAAATTCACCTGAAGGCTTCTCCAGCACGTACCAGGGGGAGG
>ERZ795056.2767-NODE-2767-length-19208-cov-7.269096_pt1 | contig 19208 bp, 18 predicted proteins | sample MGYA00375140_ERZ795056 | MGnify/ENA primary metagenome ERZ795056 (study PRJEB30185, sample SAMN05720227) | activated sludge metagenome | isolation source: Anaerobic digester | place: USA | collected 2015-03-09 ... | reverse complement strand
TCCGGCTGGATACTTTGCTGCATTATACTTACCGTTCTGTTCTGGAAGATTATTATTGACCGGCTTCGTTTACCCTGGTTGCTGCTGCTGTTCATGTTTATTGCCACTGTTCTTGAAAACAGCGTGTTGCAGGCTTCGCGCCCCGAACGTTGGGTAATTCTTTTTCTTTCAATCAGTATCCTTACTGCTGCTATTTTTTCTTTTAAAAGGATGAAAAGTGCAAAAGGAGATAATCGCTTCCTGCTCATTTTTGTTGTAATAGTAATAGTAATGGAATCCATTTCCATCATTGCCAATATTTTTGGAAGGTACAACCTTGCTAAAACCGCCCTTACAAGCGGCATTTTTAATCTTGTGGTAGCGGTGTTGCTGCTATGGACCTGCCATTACCTGTATGAAATTATAAAAATAATTGCCCTGGTGTTTAACTTCAATCCTAAAGATAAAAATACCGGGGAAGTAGAAGTTTCCATAAAAGGAATCCTGGATTTCCCCACCTACCTCAATGTTTTACTGCTTTCAGGATGGTTTATACTTTTCATGCGGAATTTTTATGCTTTTACCATTTTTACCGAACCTTTCCGCGATTTTATGGAAACTGAACGCAGCCTTGGCGCTTACACATTTTCCATTCAAAGTATCGCCAATTTCTTCATCATCATGTTTACAGCCACTGTTTTATCCAAGGTTGTATCCTTTTTTGCCTCCGAAGCACAGCAATCGGGCGGCAATGCAAAAAAAGGATTGGGAAGCTGGCTGCTCCTGGTTAGAATCAGCATTTTCAGCATCGCTATTTTCCTTGCCTTTGCGGCTGCCGGCATTGCCATGGATAAAATAGCCATCATATTCAGTGCGCTTAGCGTGGGTATTGGTTTTGGTCTGCAAACCCTGGTGAACAACCTGGTGAGCGGTTTGATCATTGCTTTTGAAAAGCCGGTAAACGTGGGCGATTCCGTAGATATTAACGGGCAATCGGGTATTATGAAATCCATTGGATTCCGAAGCAGTGTGGTGAGTACATTCGACGGCAGCGATGTAATTATTCCCAATGGCGATCTGCTGAATGCCCACCTGATTAACTGGACCCTTGGTGATACAAAAAGGCGTGTAGAGGTACTGGTAGGTGTGGCTTATGGTACTGATATTGAAAAGGTTAAAGGTTTGCTGTTGAATATTGTGGAAAGCGACGAACGGATCCTGCACTTTCCGGGCCCTACCATACTGGTAAAAGAGTTTGCGGCAAGTTCTATTGATTTTCGGGTATTATTCTGGATTGACAGTGCATACAATTTGTGGAGCGGTGTAAAAAGTGATGTGCTGGAGCAAATTGATATCAACTTCAAAAAAGAAGGGATTGAAATTCCGTTTGCCCAACAGGACATTAATATCCGGTCTATTGCACAGCCCGAAAAACAAGCCAAATCTGCACCGGACCGGGGAAATTATGAACCTGAAGCAGAGGCAGAAACAGCATCTGATGCGAACGCTCCCCAGGCTGAATAGGAAGCAAAATCAGTATTTTGCATAGGCCACCGCAATTTCTGCCCCCAACCTTGCATTGTGTTTTATCAATGCAATATTGGCGTCAAGACTCTCTCCATTGGTATAACTGGCAATGTATTGCAGCAGAAAGGGTGTTAGTTCTTTGCCGGTGATATTTTTATCTTTTGCCGCGGCTAATGCATGCAGAATATGGGTTTCCATCTCAGGAGCGGCGATTTCATCTTCGGCGGGTATTGGGTTGGCTATCAAAACGGCCCCATTCAACCCCAGCTTCCATTTCGTGTGCATTAAACCGGCAATTCCATCTGCATTCTCCAATCGTAACGGAGATTTATAACCACTGTTTCGAGAATAAAAACTCGGAAAAACATCCTGACCCAAAGTTACCACCGGAATACCCATGGTTTCAAGGTATTCGAGTGTAAGTCCGATATCGAGAATGGATTTTACACCTGCTGAAACTACTGCAACGGACGTTTGACCCATTTCGGTAAGATCAGCCGAAATGTCCATGGTTTGCTCAGCACCGCGATGAACCCCGCCAATGCCGCCGGTTACAAATACTTTTATGCCGGCCATGGAGGCAATGCGCATGGTAGCTGCTACGGTAGTGGCGCCATACAGGTTCTGGCTAATTACATAGGGCATATCGCGCAGGCTCACCTTCCATACATCCTTTGCCTGCCCAAAATATTCAAGGTTCTCCCTATTCAGGCCTACCTGGCATTTCCCATTAAAAATGGCAATTGTTGCAGGTACCGCACCATTGGCGCGAACGGTTTCCTCCACAGCCAGTGCTGTTTGCACATTTTTCGGGTATGGCATACCATGCGAAATGATGGTGGACTCCAGCGCCACTACCGGGCGTCCGTTGTTCAGTGTTTCTGCTACTTCAGGTAATATGTTTAAAAAGGCATTCATTCAGGGGGATAATATTTGGTAACCTGTTCAAGCAATTTTTCCTGGGTAAGGTGCGTGGCAATAGCGCCATTTACCTGCAATATTTCAGCCGATAAAGTATGGGCGAGTTTAAGGCAGTCAAGGTCTTGTTTCCCAAGAAATTTTCCTAAAATAAACCCGGAAAGCGAACCATCACCTGCGCCTGTACAATCGAGAACCTCAATTTTGGGCGCATGAAGGGTAATAGCCCTTTCCTTATTATACAATGCCGATCCATGTTTTCCATTGTGCAGCCATATATTCTGAACACCCCTTTCAAGCATTTCTTCCACCTGCAATTGGGTTAAAAAAGCATCTTCCGAACAAAGCACCGGTAACTCATCTTCATTGGGTGTTATCAGGTGCATACCCTGCAGGTTAGCCTGTTTAAATTTGCGGGCAGGCGGAACCGAAACAGGTTCCAGCACAAAAGGAATGCCTGTTTCACGGCTGAAAGCCAGCAACCATTCCATTGTATCCACATTAATGTTGGCATCGGCCAGTAAATAGGAAGCGGTAAGCAACAAATCCCTGTTTTTGGAAAGATGTTCAGGTGTAATAAGGTGATTGGCTGCATTGGTAAGAAAAGCCGTGTACAATGAACCATCCACATTCAGGATGCCCGTATATTTCCCCGAAAGTCCTTCTTTGGTGATGGATGCATCGAGGTGAACGCCGGCAGCTTCAGACACCTGTTTGAGCCAGTCGCCATCGCTGTCGTTTCCAAAAACACTGATTAACTGAACCGGTACACCAAGCAGGGATAACTGATGGGCAATATTCCGGCTTACCCCGCCTGCCGTTTTACTTACACTTGCATCACTTGTGGTGGCAAGAATTAATTCGCTGGCTACATGAAAGAGTTCATCTACCAGGGCAGCACCGATACAGATTACTGGTTTATGCATGGTGCAAATGTAATGCGGTAGCCAATGGTTCAATTTACCTGAAAAAAGAATTCATTAAAAAGGGGAATTTCAAAGGTATTCAATAGCCAAAAGCAGGATTTTGACCTCCAAAAAAATACTTTTTGCAGTTTGCGGGCGGATGTTTTATATTAGTGCTTCTTTCTGTCATATGATGGATATGTGGACGATCAAATATTCTTAATTCTTTTAAAGTTTGTACCATGACACCGCTTCAAACAAGGATCCAAAACCTTCAACGCAAGGTTAAAACCCCGCTGACAGGTGAGTTCGACACAACAACCACCAACGCCTTTCTTACCTTCCTGAAAATTGCGGTTCCTGCACAGGCCGACCTGAAAACTAGAAAAGAACTCATTCAGAAATACCTCGGATTTACCGGCAAGGATGTTGATGGACTCTTTGGACCTTCGACAGTATCAAGGCTGGAATTACTTTTCAGCACCGCCCTGCCTGCCATTCCATCAGGGGCAAACCTAATTGCTTCCAAAAAAGCACTTGATATTATTATTGAATCCGAAGTTTCTTCTAAAGCCGTCTATGAAAAAAAATATAAAAACCCGGTGGTACCCGGAGAAAGCAGCGGAGTTACCATTGGTATCGGGTACGATATTGGCCATGTAAGCCCGGCCACCTTTGCCAACGATTGGAAAGGCTTTATTCCGGCAGTTTCCTTCAACCTGCTGAATGGTGCGGTTGGTAAAAAACAAACCGCCGCAAAACAGGCTTTAACCCCGCAGGTAAAGGCCGTAAGCATTGATTGGAATACTGCATTAGAAGTATTTTACACCCGGTCAATGCCGGCCTGGGCAAAAAAAGCGAGGAAAATGTATCCCGGCCTGGAAAAATTGCCACCCGATGCACAGGGCGCCATTGTTTCGTTGGTTTACAACCGTGGCGAAAGTTTGTCGGCTAACGATAGCAGGCTTGAAATGAGAAACCTTGTGGGTTTAATTGCTGGGGGAAATCTCAAAAAAATTGCCGATGAAATCCGTAAAATGAAAAGGCTATGGTCTGCAGCCGTAAGTCCTGGACTACACATCAGGCGCGACAGGGAGGCCAACCTTGTTGAAAATGGAGATTTCCTGCTGCTTCCAAATGATTACATTTTTATTTAGCAGGTAATTATTGCCTGTTCAAATCATCAGGGTGCAAGTCGCTCAACCTTCCACTGCCCCACACCATCCGGTGTATAAAGCATACGGTCATGCATCCTGCTTGGTCTGCCCTGCCAAAATTCAATACGGGTAGCTTTTACCCGGTAACCACCCCAATGAGGAGGCTTGGGAATCTCACCATGCTTAAACCGCTCTGCATAGTACTCAAAGGTTTCCTTTAACCACGATGCACCTGCAACCACCATACTCTGCGGGGAGGCCCATGCGCCAATTTTACTGCCATCGGGCCGGCTGTTGAAATAGGCTATACTTTCGGCTGAGGAAATTTTTTCAGCTATTCCATTAATTCTTACCTGCCGCTCAAGTTCTTTCCAGAAAAACAAGAGGCAGCAATTGGAATTTACATCAAGGTGACGGCTTTTTTCGCTGTTGTAATTGGTAAAAAACACGAATCCCCGCTCGTCAAAACCCTTCAATAGTACCGTGCGTGCATCCACCAAACCCTCGGGGCTAACTGTGGACAGGGTCATAGCGTTCATTTCAAGGATATCCGAATTTTCGGCATCCTCCCACCAATTTTTAAACTGATCGTAGGGTGAAAATGCTACATCTTCTTCGTTCAAAGCGTTTAATGTGTAGTCTTTCCTTATGGCGGCAATTTGTTCCTGAGTCATACTTATTTCCGGGTATTGGAACCCTTTTGCAAAGGTGCACCCTTTTTGTAACAAACCGTTGGACTGTAAAACCTAAATTTGCTGCTTATGCAACCTAAAAAAATACAGGAAAGCCTCAACCGGATGACGGAATTGGTGCTTCCCAATGATACCAATACTTTTGGCAACCTGATGGGCGGAAGATTGATGTACTGGATGGATATTGGCGCGGCCTACTGTGCATCCAAACACTGCAATGCCCCGGTCGTAACCGCCTCGGTTGATAATATTTCCTTTAAAAACCCCATCAAGCTCGGGCATTACGTGCATATCGAGGTAAAAGTTACCCGTGCATTTACCACAAGCATGGAAATTTTCATGAAAGTTTGGGGCGAAGACACCCTTCATCAGTTCAAATACGAAAGCAATGAGGCCTATTTTACCTTTGTGGCGCTCGATCCCAATGGCAATCCCCGCCAAATTCCGCCCGTAATTCCCGAAACAGAAGAAGAAATTAAACTGTTTGATGGTGCGCTTCGCCGCAGGCAGCTCAGGCTGATTCTTGGTGGAAAAATGAAACCGGACGATGCAACGGAACTGAAAGCCCTGTTTATGTAATATTTAATAGGGTAGATTTAAGATTTGGTTTCAGGTTCCGGGTTTGAGGTTGCGGGTTTGAAGTTCCGGGTTTATAGTTTAGTACGTATTTATTGTTTAGTACGGTTTATTGTTTGGCTTACGCCCCCATACAACTGCCAACACCCAAGCCCTGCCCACATACTCCATACTTTTGGAATTTGGAATTTCCCCTTTTGGAATTTGGAATTTTACAAATTTGGAATTTGGAATTTTCCCCTTTTGGAATTTAGAAAAAAAATATCATCATTGCCTGCATAAGCCGGATTCTGTAAAACCGCCAAAAACGATTTGCTACCATTTATCTGCGATGGTTATTACTGCCCACCTGTTTCTGCCTACCCCGGAGCCCGTTTTTACCTAAGTAAAAACACGAACGGGCCGCTCTTACTGACTCCTGTATGTGGCATTTCAGCACCCAAGGTTTACCCACAACTGCTGTTACCAGCAATTGTCGTGCGCTCTTACCGCACTTTTTCACCCTTCCCACACCCAACCTCCCCCTCCTTGAAGGAGGTGACTGCCTGCCGGCAGGCAAGGCCGGGGGGAGGTTATTTTCTGTGGCACTTTCTGTTAACCCGCCTAAACGGATTACCCGGCCGTTAGCCGGTGGGTCGCCCTATGCTGTCCGGACTTTCCTCCCCGTTTTTATGCGAGGCGGCAGCCTTCGGCAATGATGATGTTTCAAAAATACCAATAAAGAAATTCCAAATTCCAAAAAAGCCACTACTTGTACATAAATAGAAATTGGAATTCGACTTTTGGAATTTGGGATTTGTCAATTTGGAATTTAATTTTCAAAAAAAACTTCCGTTCCTCCATTCCCATACCAGGGATGATAATGCTGACTAAAACTTCGGATCCCATCCTTTAAACGCAGGATTTCGTGAACCTCATCACGGAGTTTACCCTTGCCAACTCCATGAATTACCCAGGCCTGCGGCAGGTAATTTCTTTTTGCCTTATCCAGCCATTTTTCAAACTCACGCAATTGAATATCCAGAATTTCGCCCGGCGTCATACCGTTGAAATCCTCCACCAGTTTTTCAATATGCAGGTCAATAACAGAGGGCGGCGGAAGATCCTCCTTCGGTTGTTTTCCGGGTTTTATTTTAAATCCGGCAGCGTGTAATTTACTTAATGGATTTACCTCCGGAACCGGTGGTGCCGTCGCTACTTTTTTTTGAGGATATTCTTCAAACAACTGATAATCAAGGTAAGCCTCACCCTTAAATTTTAGCTCTTCGATTCGTTTAAAAAGTTGCTTGCCTTTGGGTTTATACGAAGCTTCAAAATACTCTACCCTTCTCTTGTCATGCGAAAGAAGGCTAAATTCAAAATCAAAGGAAGGTCCGTCGCTCATGTGTTCAAACGGAATATCCATCAGGTAAAATTCGCCGAGGGCATACACTTCGCTTGTAAGTTCCGTGTCGGTTACTCCCTTAAACCGCAACCAGAAATGAAAAGTGAGCCCGTCATCGGTTTGGTTTACCAGGAAAATCTTGAATCCCTCCACGAGGTCGTCGTCAAACACATCTTTGCTGAATACGGGAAAAAGCAACAGCCACACTCCTTCCTTCACTTTATATTTCGGTGCTGGTTTTTCTCTTTTTACGTCCTCTATGTATTTTTTGGGCAAAATGGGTGGCGCGGCAGGCTTTTCCTTTTTAAACATTTTGTAATAAGGATAATCGAGTTGGTCGGTGTAGGCGGGAAATTTTACCCCGCGCACATTTACCAGCACCATATCCTTCCCCAGGATTTCTTCCACCACCCCATCTTCATTGCTGTGTTTTACCACAACCGCGTCACCTTTTTCAAATTTCATGGTACAAAACTAAATCAATCCTGCCCTAAATAGGCGCTAATCAGGTTCCAGCCAGTTTCGATTTGCGGTATCCATAGGAAAAATAGAAAACAATACCCAATACCAGCCAGCCAATAAACCATACCCAGTTGCTTTTGCTCATACCGGTAAGCAGGTACATACAGGTAATAACGCCCATCAGTGGAATGAAGGAATATTTTTTAAACACGGTTAACCCGGCCAATACCAGGGCGCTTAGCCAGAAAATGATGAGCGAAATTTGGGGAAGCGCCATATCCATAAAACTCTTTTTACCTTCAATATATTCCGGGTCGCCCGAGAAATCGAAATGAAAAAGGTCAGAAAAATAGTTGTTCGACAACAGGTACGCACCTGACATGGAACCGATAACCACCAATGGAAATAAGATCTGTCCATTGATATAAGGCAGGTGGAAGCGCCCCGCAATTTTTTCCTTTCTTGGAATGAGCAGCACACCACCGCAAACTAGTACAAAGGCAAAAAGAGTGGCAATACTGGTAAAATCAAGTACAAATGTTTTATCGGTAAACAAAATAGGTACCCCTACCACAAGCCCCGTAACAATGGTTGCAAAGGAAGGAGTATGGTATTTGGGATGAATTTTCTGAAAAACATGGGGCATTAACCCGTCACGGCTCATGGTCATCCACATTCTTGGCTGACCCATTTGAAAAACAAGCAAAACGCTTGTCATGGCCACAACCGCAATTACGGCAACCACAAACTGCATCCATCCAATATTAAGGTTCTGAGGCTCAAAAATAAAAGCAAGCGGATCTCCTACCCCTTCAAAATTCCTGTAATTAACAGCCCCGGTCAAAACCAGGGTTAGCAGGATATATATTACGGTACATATCACCAGAGAAAGAATCATTCCTCTTGGCAGGTCGCGTTGTGGATTTTTGCTTTCTTCTGCCAAAACACTTACCGCATCAAAACCAATATAGGCGAAAAAAACGCTGGAAACGGCCATCATTACCCCTCCAAAACCATTTGGCATAAAGGAAGGAATACCTGCATCATCGGCAGGAAGCCAGTTATGGGTTAAACCGTTCGAAAAAACCAGGTACCCGCCAACCAATATAATCAGGCCAACCACTGCCAGCTTTAAAATAACCATCAGGTTGCTGAAATTTCTGCTTTCCTTAATCCCCCGGTAAACCAGGTATGTAATCAGAAAATTAATAACGAGTGCCGGTAAATCTAGGATGATCTTTAGTCCGCCCACAACCGGGGCATTATTCCAGGCAGCCAATTCCTCCTGATTACTACTTCCCCTTTCCACTGCATTTTTAGCCTCCAGGTAGCTTGTTGATAAATACTCCGGAACATGAAAATTTAATTTACCCAATAAGGAAGTAAAATAATCACTCCAGCTATAGGCTACATAAATGTTTCCTATGGAGTACTCCATAATAAGCGCCCAGCCTATTATCCAGGCAAATAATTCGCCAAAGCTTGCATAGGCATAGGTATAGGCGCTGCCGGCAACTGGTATCCGGCTGGCAAACTCAGAGTAACATAAAGCCGTAAATCCACAGGCAATGGCTGTTATAATAAATAAGATGATTACGCCGGGTCCACCATGAAAAACAGCAAATCCAAGACTGCTGAAGCTCCCCGCACCAAGGATGGCGGCAATGCCAAAAAAGGTAAGGTCCCTTACCGTTAGTACTTTTTTAAGTTTATGACCTTCATCATCATGGCCGGCTTCCTTATTCATTCCGGCAATATCCTTTCGGCGAAACAGCGACATGTTTTGGTATAATTTATGTGTTAAAAGGGCACCCACAGGCTCCCTTAAATAATTGAACGGGCAAAATAGTCCATTTGGGCAAATTGTACCATACAGATTGAAGGAACCTTACCAAATTTGAATTTAAGTGCTGATTTTTACCTGTTACCGGACCTGGAATCTCACATAATTCCTGGTTTCCTTAATTTTTTATTTAAGGGCGGCCGCTATGGTTTAGGTTTGCACCTTATTTTATATGGTTGCATGGAATGGTTTGAAAACTGGTTTGATACGCCTTATTATCACAAATTATACTTTCAAAGGGATGAAAAGGAGGCAGAGGATTTTATTGCCCGGCTGATAGGGCACTTAAATCCTGAACAAGGCAGTGCCATACTTGATGTAGCCTGTGGCCGCGGCCGGCATAGCCTTACCCTTTCCAACCTTGGTTTTAATGTTACCGGAATTGACCTTTCTGAACAGTCAATAAAGGCTGCCAAAGCTTACGAATCTGAATCGCTGGAATTTTTTCAGCATGATATGCGGCAGCCTTTCCGGATCAATTACTACGATTACGCTTTTAATTTTTTTACCAGTTTTGGCTATTTCGGCTTTCAGCGCGAGCATGATGCCGCTATACGCACACTTGCAAGCTCGGTTCATTTAAATGGAACCCTTGTTATAGATTACCTGAACATACATTATATAGAGGACCGGCTTATACATGAAGCAGATATCGAGGTAGATGACTATAACTTTCACATAACCAAGTGGATGGATGAAAAATATTTCTATAAAAAAATAGAGGTAGAGCACGATTCTTTTACCGAACCACATATTTTCACTGAAAAGGTGGCCAAGTTTTCGCTTGGCGATTTTACCGATATGCTTGCCTATCAGGGCATGCAGATAAGGGAGGTTTTTGGTGATTATAACCTTGGAGCCTACCACGTGCGCAAAACGCCGCGTATGATTATGATAGCAAAAAAAATTAAACCGATCTGACTATGTATTCGCACAGTACAAACATCCGCATCCACTATGCCCTCACCGATCAGATGGGGGTCGTTTATCATGGCCACTATGCACAGTTTTTCGAAATTGCACGAACTGAATCTATCAGGGAGCTTGGATTTTCTTACAAGGCAATTGAAGCGTTGGGCATTATGATGCCGGTGGTAGATATGCATACCCGGTTTTTAAGGCCGGTTCGGTACGACGATCTTATTACGGTAACCGTTAGCCTGCGGGAGTTTCCGGCCCACCATAAAATCATTTTTCATGGCGAAATACACAACGAGGCCGGTGAATTATGTACCACAGGAACGGTTACACTCTATTTTATGGAAATAAAAACCATGAAACGGTCCATTCTTCCTGAAAAAATGCGGGAAGCCCTCGAACCATTCTTTAAAAGTTAACCGGGGTATTCCGCATTAATATCGGCAGCCTGCACTATGTCGAAAACAAAGGCCGCCGCCAGCCTTGAGGTCCTGTTATCTACATCGTATTGCGGGTTTACTTCGCTAATATCTACCGATGAAACTTTTCCACTTAACACAATATGCCTGAGCAACCGTTTAAACATGGCGTTTGGCGATATACCATTGAATGCGGAGGCGCTGACACCCGGTGCAAAAGAAGATCCGAAAACATCCATATCAAGGGTTAACAGCAACCGGTCAGCATTTGCAAGGATGCCATTAATATGATTGAGCATTTTATGTAGCTGATCATTAGTAAATTCTTCGGCTTTAAAAAACGGCGCCCCCATTTCTGTTGCAAGTTCAAAAAGCCTGCGGGTGTTGCTGTATTGCTGCACACCCATTACAAGATAATGAAAAGGATTGCCTTTCAGGCGGCAATCTTCGGCAATTTGCCAGGCCCAGGTACCCGAGGTTGACCCGGTTTCAGGTTCAACCACTCTTAAATCAAAATGTGCATCAAAGTTAATGACCCCCATTTCTGCCTTTTTGGGCAAAGACCCGAGGGCCTTATATCCGCACAGGGCAGATTCATGCCCGCCACCCAAAACAATTGGCAGATAACCTGCCTTGCTGATGATCCGGATTTTTTCGGCCATCAGATCCTGTGAAGTTTCGAGGTCACCATCCTCGCAAAAAACATCCCCGGCATCGGCCATAATAATATGATCCGCCACCAACGGAAAATTGCAACAGGCTTTTCGGATAGCCCAAGGCGCTTCGGCAGCCCCGGTTCGCCCATTATTGCGGCGAACCCCTTCATCGCAACAAAATCCAATAATGGCAATGCCCTGAAAGCCTTTTTTCAGCGGAGGTAATGTTTCGGGTTCACATAGTTCAATAACCTGATGCCAGCGCAGCAAATCGGCATCAGTGCCATCAATACGACCCGTCCAGGTTTGAGGATCAGTTTTACGGTAAAAGGCCATAAAAATTGCTTATAAATTACGTATAAAGGTACTAAGGATTATTATTCATCCGCCGAATAAAGCATTTGGCAGAACTTAGCCTAAACGGTCACCCCGACTTAAACGTCAACCTGACGGCAGGAGGGGTCCCGGTTTAAACCCTGTTCATAACGTCTTGGAAGCCGGGATGCCTCGTACCCCGGCATGACGACTACGCCCATACCATAAATGGTTTCATTTTACCCTGATGATACAAAATTTCACGGAAATCATTTACCGGGAAGGCAATCATATCAGCCCGCAGGCCACGAGCCAATACTCCTCTGTCGTTTAAACCAAGTGCCTTTGCAGCCCGAAAGGTTAAACCTGCGATGGTTTCTGCAAAATTCAGTTTTTCATAAATACTGAGTATGGATGCCTGCAACAGCAAATCGCCCATAGGTGCCGATCCGGGGTTCCAGTCGCTTGCTATGGCAAGGCAGCAACCGGCATCAAGCAATTTACGTGCAGGTGCAAAGGGAATGCCGAGACCAAGAGAGGCGCCTGGTAATACAACCGCCACGGTTTGGCTTTCGGCCAATGCCCTTATATCCAGTTCTCCGGAAGCTTCGAGGTGATCGGCCGATTGGGCACCCAACCGGGCAGCAAGCATGGCACCACCGGGGGTAAACTGATCGGCATGAACGGTGAAGTTAAAACCCATTTTTTTTGCAGCCAACAGGTAATATTCTGCCTCAGCAAGGGCGAAAGCCGTATCCTCAATAAAAATATCTACCCTTTTGCTCAATTCCCGACTTTTTACTTCCGGTAAAAGCTCATTTAAAATCATTTCAAGGTACTCTCCGCTCCTTCCTTCGTACTCTTTGGGTAAGGTATGGGCTGCGAGGCAGGTGGAAACAACCGATGCTTTGGTTTGGTGAGCTGCCTTTTGAATAGCCGATAGCATTTTAATTTCATGTTCCACGCTGAGTCCGTACCCGCTTTTTACCTCAATGGTGGTAACGCCTTCTGCAAAATGCCTGTTGATTCGTGACAGAAGCGATTCAGTTAGTTCAGCCTCTGTTGCATTGCGGGTAAAGTCAACCGTTCGGCGTATACCCCCACCCTCCCGGGCAATGTCAAGGTAGTTTTTGCCCTGCAGTTTCAACGCATAATCCTGGGAACGGGTACCTGCAAAACAGGTATGTGTATGGCAATCAATAAAGCCGGGCAATAGTACAGCGGGTTGGGTAATTTCTTCCACACTGGCTCCGGGATATTCCTTTGCCATCGCCTCAAAGGCTCCCACAGAAACAATCCTTCCATCCTGCACCAATACTCCGCCATCCTTTATCAGCAGGAGCTCCTCATCCTTTAATGGACCTTTTAAGTGCATACCTGAAAAGGGGATGATTTGTGAGAATGGCCCGATTAGTCTATTAATATGGTTTGACATGAAGGGAATGACAATTGTTTATTGGAATTTTCAACCTGTCTCTGATTAATTTTTACAATGGTAAGAAAATAAAAATAGAAGATTTATGGAGATTTTCAAATAAAAAGTTGCTATATTCGCAACTCCAAGCCATTAAATAATGAGAATTATTGCAAAAGGGACTTTGAGGGATTATTGGCTAAAAAATCCGGATTGTGAATTTCCGTTATTGGATTGGTACAATACCGTTAATAAAATTGAATGGAATAATCCTAATGAAGTAAAAATAAGTTTTGGAAACGCAAGTATTGTAGCAAACAACAGGGTCGTATTTAATATAAAAGGCAACTCTCATAGATTAGCAACAGAAATCGACTATAAATTTAAAATCGTTTTCATTAAATGGATTGGTTCTCACAAAGAATATGATCAAATAGATGTAACTACAATTGAATACAATGGATAATCTTAAAAATGAACTTAACTATAAAAACGCTTTGCTTAGAATAAGTGAGTTAATGAAAATGCAACCAGAGATCGGAACAAAGGAAGGCAATGAACTCGATATGCTTGCAACCCTCGTTGAAGCTTATGAAGCGGTTCATATTCCCATGCAACCTTCCGATCCAATTGCTTTTTTAAAGTATAAAATGGAGGTTGATAACATTAAGCAAAAGGACCTTATTCCTTTTATTGGCGATAAAACAAAGGTTTCCAAAGTTTTAAATTACCGGCAGGAATTAACGGTTACTATGATCAGGAAACTAAGCAAAGGTCTGTCCATTCCAATTAACCTGCTTATTCCAGGATAATAAAGAACTGCCCTACCCCTTTTTTCTTCTCTTCTGATTTCTCGGAATAGGCGCCTTACCCGTTTTTACCCTTGCATTTTTTGCCCTTACAACCACAGGTCTTGCATGGCCCTTTTTCATATCGCTGTCCGATACCCATTCGTAATCAATCTGCCTTCTTTCGAGGTTGGCGGCTACTACCCTGATGGTTACTGTATCACCCATACGGAAACTTCGGCCCCAACGGTAGCCCACCAACGCATAGTCGCTTTGTACCAACCTGAAATCATCATAATAATTCAAATCCTTCAGGCTAACCAGCCCTTCGCATTTATGTAGTACCGTTTCGGCCCAAAAACCAAATGTGGAAACCCCGCTGATCACGGCCTCAAAAGTTTCGCCAAGAAAATCCTGCATGTACTCCACCTGCTTGTACTTGTTGGCCGACCGCTCGCAATCCATAGCTGCCCGCTCGCGCTCACTGCTGTGTTTGCATTTTTCTTCCATTTTTTTGTCGGCCTGTGGTTTTCCGTCGAGTACCTGCTGCAAAATGCGGTGGGCCAATACATCGGGATACCTTCTGATTGGCGAGGTAAAATGGCAATAGTTTTCAAAACCCAGCCCGTAGTGACCAATATTCTGCGTGGTATAAATGGCCTTGGCCATTGTTCGGATGCCCAATTGCTCAAGTACCGCCTGCTGTGGGGTACCTTTTGCCTGCGCCAGCATGGTATTAAATGATGCGGCTATTTCATCGGGGGTACTGGTATTGAATTTGTAGCCAAACTTCCTGGCAAACGCCATAAAGGGCTCCAGTTTTTCCGCATTGGGCTGATCGTGCACCCGGTAAGGAAAAGGAAGCGGTTTGTCCTTTATTTTTATTTCACTTACTTTTTCGGCAACCGCCTTGTTGGCCATCAGCATCCATTCTTCAATCAACTGATGCGCCTCCTTGCTTTCCTTGATTATTATTCCAATTGGCTTTCCGGTTTCATCTAATTGAAATTTAGCTTCGGTTGAACTAAAGTTGATGGCACCTTTATCAAACCGTCTTTTCCTCAGTTGTTTAGCGAGTTTGTTCAGCAATAAAATTTCTTCGGCAAATTTCCCTTCACCTGTTTCTATAACCTGCTGCGCATCTTCGTAACTAAACCTGTGATCGGAATGAATAACCGTGCGGCCAAGCCAGGTCTTTTTTACCTCGCACTTGCTGTTTACTTCAAACACAGCCGAGAAAGTATATTTATCCTCATTGGGCCGAAGCGAACATAATTCGTTTGAAATGCGTTCGGGCAGCATCGGGTTTACCCGGTCGGGCAGGTACACGCTTGTAGCACGCCCATAAGCTTCCTCATCCAGTTCAGTTCCCGGTGTTACAAAATGGCTAACATCGGCAATATGAACACCCACTTCCCAGGTTGTTTTATTTACGGCCCTGATGCTGAGCGCATCATCAAAATCGCGGGCATCGGCAGGGTCAATGGTAAACGTAAGTACATCTCTGAAATCGCGCCGGACTTTCAATTCATCCGGGCTGATGGTTTCCGGCAGCCTCTCCGCATCTTCAAGGGCCTCATCGCTGAATGTTAAAGGGAAACCGCTTTCCAGCAATATATCCTTCATGGCCATTTCGCCCAGGTTTTGCCCCTTAACCACTTCAATCATTTCGCATTTTGGCCTTCTGTCGTCTTTATCCCACTTAATAAACCGTACAATTACCTTCTGCTCCTCATCTATTTCTTCTTCTGGCGCTACATCCATTTCAAAATAAGGCATAGGTTTATCGGTATCGGGCAAAAAGAACCACCGGCCCGCATGCTGACGCAGGTTACCTATAAAATCAGTTTGCCTGCGGTGAAGCACTTCTTCCACCTTTCCTTCGCGCTTGCGGCCGTCCCAACCATCCCTCGATACACTTACCCGTACTGTATCGCCATGAAATGCACGGTTATACCCTGCCGGCCTTACCAATACATCCCCTTCGGGATCACCGGTAACTACATAGGCAAGTCCCGAACGGGTAATTTCGAGTACCCCTTTCGCCGAATCCTCAGCAACTTTTTGCTTCTTTACTTTCTGCTTTTTAGCCATAATTATTGGGTGGTGGGCACATATGCGAACCCTTCAATAAATTCTTTTACCTGTAAATCAAATAACTCCTGTTCTCCAAAAAGGAACCGATGGGTAATCGGCATTACATACAACGGGATTTGCTGCATCAGGGAGCCAAATTTCTCCAGCCTTACCGCATCCTTTTCAGTGGTTAAGATAATCTTTCTGTTTCCTTCAAGACCGTTAAATTTTTCCACTATTTCATTCCAGTCGTCAATGGAAAAAATATGATGATCGTTGTAATTCTTCTCAATATAAAACTCCACAGCCGCTTCAATGTGATTTTTAAGGGGTACCGGGTTGGCAATGCCACAAACCAGTAAAAGTTCCATATCCATGGATAGTTCGGTTTCCTGTGCTGATATAATATGGTAGGGTTTTCCATATTCAATGGATGTAAAAAATACCTTTTGTCCGGGTCTTGGCCTTATTCTCCGGATATAATTGGTTCTTATGGTATCGGAAAGGTCGTGGGGACATTTGGTAACAATGATGATATTAGCCCTTGTTGCACTTTTCCGGTTATCGCGCAATTCGCCTGTTGGCAAATAAGTGTCGTGCCAGTAGGGATTAGAATAATCGGTGAGCACAATATTTAATCCGGCTTTAATGGCCCTGTGCTGAAAGGCATCGTCCAGTATAATGGCTCTTGTATCGGGCCTGTCGTGCAGCAATTGCGGGATTGCTTCAATCCTTGCTTCACCAACCGCCACAGCCACTTCAGGAAATTTTTTATGAAACTGCATGGGTTCATCGCCAATTTCGAGCGCGGTGGTGGTTTGGCCGGCAAGCAGGTAACCATTGGTTTTACGTTTATAGCCCCTGCTTAGCACAGCCATATTAAAGTGGGGCGCCAGCAGCCGAAGCAGGTATTCCGTCATAGGACTTTTCCCGGTTCCACCCATACTCAGGTTACCCACACAAATAATGGGCATATTAAAAGTGGTTGATTTCAGCCAGCCACGATCGTATACCAGGTTACGCAGGGTAATGTAAATACCCGCAATCAGCGAAACAGGAAATAACAGCAGGCGAAGGCCGCGAAGCAGGTAAAAATTAAAAGACATAAAGCCGTTGTGGGGTAACACAATATTTTAAAGGTACATCATGTGTACCAATTTCGGGCAGGGTTTGTTCCGCCTCAAACCAGCTTAAGCCAATACTCAGCACGTCAGGCCTGCATTTTGAAAGAAAACGATCATAAAAACCTTTACCATATCCCAACCTGTTTCCCGAATCATCAAAAGCCAGTAAAGGCACCAATACCAGGTCAATTTTTTCAGGGGAAATGATGTTGCCTGTGGCAGGTTGCCTCAACCCAAACGGAACATCTTCCCAGGTAATTTGCTCATCATCAAGGTAGGCATGCATTTCGCCTTCACCAAAATGAACTGCCGGAAAGCAAAAAGAAACCGCACCATATTCTGCAGAAAGCACCTCTTCAAAAACAGCAGGATCCACCTCGTGCTTTGCAGCCATCGGTTTAAAACTTAAAACATTGGCGCCCAGGGGTATGGGTATTGCCCGGAAGTTTTCCTGCATGGCAGCAAGCATGGCATGTTTGGCAGAAAGCGTCAGGGTTTCACGCCGGGCACGGTAATGCTTGCGGAGTTCCCTTTTAGTCATTTTCTCCCCCGCTTTCAGCATTTTGAAAAAAACTGAAGATGGTGGTACCATAATTGCGTTGCTTCACAAATCCCGGGTAGTTTTCGTATCGGTTACGGGGTGTATGCTCCAGTACAAACAATCCTTCGGGGTTAAGCAATTGCCTGTTGATGATGATTTTCGGGATTTCGTCAATGGTATCAAGGGCATAGGGTGGTCCGGCAAAAATGAAATCAAATTTCTCATGGCAGGACCTCAAAAAATCAAATACCTCCATTTTCAACACATGAACATCACTAAAACCCAGTGTTTCCAGGTTTTTCTTAATAAAAGAAAACATTTGTGGATCCTTTTCCACGATTATTGCTTTTCCAGCGCCACGGCTTTGCAATTCATAGGTTATGGCGCCGGTTCCACCAAAAAGGTCAAGGGTTGAAATGTCCTCAAAATCAAGCTGATTCTGAAGAATATTAAAAAGCCCTTCCTTGGCAATATCCGTTGTTGGCCTTGTAAAAGGCATTTTTGAAGGCGGCACAATTTTTCTGCCACCATGCTTTCCACTTATAATCCGCATAATTTCAGTTTGAGGATTTGAAAAATAACAATCATTTACCGGCGGCCTTAACAAGAAACTGAATTTGGTGGGCAAAATAATGGGAGGGAATTTCAGGCCCGAAAATTACCCCGGAATCATCCGGATTAAAATGCTCGAAAAAACGACCGGCGGCATACCATAATGGCGAATCCTGGTTAACCATGCCTCCCACTTTCCAATGTATTTCTTCAATCCCAATGCCCCATTGCTTGCAAATATTCAGCATTTGGTATGTCAGGTTATCCGGTTCGGCTGCCGGATAGGCTTTAATAATAAGTAGTTCACCCTTTCGCCATATTGCCAACCAAACCCATTTTCCGGAAACCAGCAAATGCCCCTCTGCCAGGTCATCCTTTAACCCAAACCCGTTATGCAAAACAAGGGTAGCAATACTTTTAAACTGAATTTTATCAAAATCAGCTGTTAAACACGCAATAATATCTTTGGGTACCTGCCAGGCAAGCACCATATCCAAATCCGGCAATATATCGCCACCTGAATGCAGGAAAGCTTCTTCGCCAAAAAAAGCATTCAGTTGAATATCAGCATCCGATTGACTGAAAAATACAGCAGGTATGGGTAAAATACGACGAAAATTTAAAAAAACGACCGTTTCAAGGCTTCGGTAACCCAACAATTCAGATTGCTGTTTCATTTTCTCCCAATCCTCGGCCCAGGATGTTATGCCCGAAAAAACCTCTGCCGCCTCCGGCATTGCCCTTGTTTTATCCCATAGCAATATGCTTAACGTTCCGCTACCCGCTTCAATAAGCAGGCAACGCGAATTTGCTTCAAAAGCCTCATTTCCAACAGGCCGAATATGATAAGTTAATGCAACCATAGAGCCACAAACCTATTAAATTAAACCCATCCTGTAAACCCATTTTCCATTTTAAACCTTCAATTATTTACAATACTTTAGTTTTGCCACATTACCATT
>ERZ795056.2764-NODE-2764-length-19227-cov-8.633006_pt1 | contig 19227 bp, 19 predicted proteins | sample MGYA00375140_ERZ795056 | MGnify/ENA primary metagenome ERZ795056 (study PRJEB30185, sample SAMN05720227) | activated sludge metagenome | isolation source: Anaerobic digester | place: USA | collected 2015-03-09 ... | reverse complement strand
AATTGAAATGCAACAGAATTCTGTTTCTTAAGCGCTGATATAGCCGGTATAGATCATGGCCAGTAAGATCAATCCAACGATGATGCGGTAAATACCCCAAACCCTGAATCCGTATTTTTTTAAAAAGCCAATGAAGAATTTGATCGCCAGCATGGCTACAATAAAAGCCACAACGTTTCCAATGGCAAGTTGTTTGATCTCTTCGCCGGTAAAGCCGCCTGTGTCTTTGTAATGCTTGTATAATTTATAACCGGTTGCAGCAAGCATGGTTGGCACGGCCAGGAAGAACGAAAATTCAGCAGCAGCGCTCCTGGTAAGCTTTTGCTGCATTCCCCCAATGATGGAAGCGGCACTGCGGCTCACACCGGGTATCATGGCCAGGCATTGCCATATACCAATGATAAAGGCATTCTTGAAACTTGTTTCTTTCTCTGAATGTATGCGGGGATGGTTAAAGGCCTTATCAATAAATAATAAAATGATTCCACCGAGCAATAAGCTAACGGCAACGGTTGTGGTACTTTCGAGCAGGGCGTCTATTTTTTTGGAGAACAGGAGCCCTAGTATGATGGCGGGTACCACACCGGTGATGAGTTTCAGGTAGAAAGAAAAGTTTTTAAAATCAAAGAATTTTTTCCAGTATAAAACAACAACGGCGAGGATGGCGCCAAGCTGTATGGCTACCGTGAACATTTTAGTGAAATCATTATCCGGTATATGGAGTAATTTTTCCGTGATGATCATGTGGCCGGTAGACGATACCGGTATGAATTCTGTCAAACCTTCTACGATACTGATGATGATTGTTTGAATAGTATCCATGTTGTTTTGGTAATGAGGATGTTAAAAATCTGGAAATGAAAAACCGATTTGTAAACCTGAACTGTCTTCAAATTTTCAAATCGGTATATCGTTAAATGATATGAATGAGATTATTTCGGTTTCTTCATGATGGCCACAATTTCCATGATAAACCCTGCGATGATGAGCATCGGGGCGATGGTAATGCGGGTTGTACTATATACTTCTTTAGGGTCAAAGTTTTTTGGATCAGCACTTTTGCCACCAGCCATCAGGAAAAATCCCAGGGCCAGCACAGCCATTCCGGCCAGCATCCACACGTAATTCTCTTTGCCAAATAAGCTATTTCGTAAAACCGGTTCTTTCTTATCCTTGTTCATAAAGTGATATTTCGGATTGCAATATAGTGGAATTTTTACAGCTGTTAATACAGGTCATCCAGTTTCATGCGCAGGTATTTAATTACCGAACGATGCGTACTGGCGAGTGAAATCGTGATTCCCAGTATGATAATGATTATAAACAGCATGATCAATCCTTTATTATCGTGCAATAATTTAAAATCGGGTAAAAAGCTCTCTATCAGCAATACCGTGCCCCAAATAGCGGCAATAGCAATTCCTGACGCAATTAACCCATTCAGTATAGCCCGCTGGTTGATCGGTTTCGCAATAAACCAACGCGTTGCACCCACCATTTGCATAGTTTTGATCAAAAACCGGTTACTATACATGGCAAGCCTGATCGTATTATCTATTGAAAATACTACCAGTACGGTTAGTAAAATAGCAGCAATAAGGAAGATAAACCCGGCCGTTTTTACATAGGAACTCACCTTTGAAACTGTTTCGGTTGGGAACTGGAATTCTGATATAACGCCGGGGAATGTATTTTGCAGGTTGGCCGACAAAATATTGAGGCTGTCACTGTCAACATAATTGGCTTTTACATAAAAGTCAATGCTTTCGGGCAATGGATTGTTTGAGAGGAATTGCTTCCAGGTTGTATCATTCTCACTGTTCCATTTTTCGATGGCTTTTTCCTTGGTCACATATTCAACGCGGTTGGCATATGGGATAGACGAGATATAATTGACCAGACTGTCGATCCTTTTTTTAGGAGCGTCCCTGTTGAGGTAAGTATGTACCTGGATATTTTCTTTGAGGTAATCACCGGTTTTGCGAAGATTCAGGAAAAACCAGCCAACGATGCCAAACAAGAATAACACCAGTGCCACACCTACTATCGCATACCCATAGGTAGGTTTACTTTTCTTACTGGATGCTTTTCCGAATTGTGCCATAACATTTTTCTTAAATAATGGATAAATGAAAATTTGCTGTGCTAAAGTCGACAAAAATAAAGGTTTTTAAGCTGTTTGCTTTACTTTTGTCCACTACAAAAAACGATTGCCTGCCAAATATATTTTGATTGCTGTAATGCTGCGGCATATTTATTTGTTAAAATGATCAAGCCTTCCCGGTATTTTTTAATGGATACATATGTATCGTGCAATAATGCAATATCTCAAGGCTTCCGTCTTGTATCATTTCGGTTGCTTCAAATAATTAGTAAGAACAGATAATACATCAAAAAAAATGGAATATAATTTCAGGGAAATTGAACAAAAATGGCAGACGAAATGGAAGGCTGATAAAACGTACGAGGTCAGTAATGATTCTGCTAAAGAACCATTCTATGTATTGGACATGTTTCCTTACCCAAGTGGCGCCGGACTACATGTAGGTCATCCGTTAGGATATATTGCCAGTGATATTTACAGTCGCTATAAAAGACTCCGGGGTTTCAATGTGTTGCACCCGATGGGGTTTGATAGTTTTGGTTTGCCAGCTGAACAATATGCCATCGAAACTGGTCAGCATCCGGCCGAAACCACGAAAAAAAATATTGCCACTTTTAAAAGCCAGCTCGATAAGATCGGATTTTGTTACGACTGGAGCAGGGAAGTACAAACCAGTGATCCGGCCTATTATACCTGGACACAATGGATATTCCTTCAATTATTCAATAGTTATTTCTGCAATACAGAAAAGAAAGCGTTGCCAATTTCAAAGCTAGTCGCCAAGTATGAAACAAAAGGGGCGATGCCAAGGGAAGGGCAACCGCCGATACCCGGCGTACATTTTACTGCTACTGAATGGAACGCCTACACGAAAAAAGAACAGGAAGATATTTTAATGAAACGCCGTCTTGCATTTTCTTCTTATGGCGAAGTGAATTGGTGTGAAGCACTTGGTACTGTATTGGCCAATGATGAAGTAGTTAACGGGGTGAGTGAAAGAGGTGGATTCCCGGTGGTGAAAAAGAAAATGCGTCAATGGTATCTCCGCATTACCGCTTATGCAGATCGCCTGCTTGAAAGCCTGGAAACACTGGATTTCAGCGATTCTATGAAGGAGATGCAGCGTAACTGGATTGGGAAAAGTGAAGGGGCGGAAATGTTGTTTCGCATCACCCCCAACCCCTCTCCGGCCGGAGAGGGTGGCAAGACCCCTTTTCAAACAAGTAACAAATCAGCCTGGCCAATTTTAAAAGATCTTTCCAGGGAGAGCAGGAAATCCGCTACAGACTCAGAAGATGCATTGTGGCAAAAACTTCAGTCTAATCAACTTCAATCAAAAGTGAGGCGGCAACATGTGATTGAAAATTTTATTATTGATTTTGCTTTCCTGAATGAAAGATTATTAATAGAAGTTGATGGAGGTTATCATAATGAAAATGATCAGAGAGAGTATGATGATGCCAGGACTGCTTTTCTGGAAGAACTGGGTTATAAAGTGATCAGGTTTACAAATGGCGAAGTTGATACCAACATAGATGCTGTTGTAGAGAAGATCCGTATCGAGTTGGGAAAATCTACTCCCCTCTCTTCCGGGAGAGGGGCTGGGGGTGAGGCATCCATCAAAGTATACACCACCCGTCCCGATACCATCTTTGGTGTAGATTTCCTGGTGCTGGCGCCCGAACACGAACTAGTGAGCCAGATCACAACATCCGAACAAAAAGAAGCTGTTGATACATACCTGGCTTATGTAAAAAGCAGGAGCGATCGGGAACGCATGTCCGAAGTAAAACAAATCACCGGGTGTTTTACGGGAGCCTATGCCGAAAATCCATTCAATGGAAAACTCATCCAGGTTTGGATCGCTGAATATGTATTGGCAGGGTACGGTACCGGCGCCATCATGGCGGTGCCTTGTGGTGATCAGCGTGATTTCAGTTTCGCAAAGCATTTTAATATTCCCATCAGCAATATCATTGGCCATCATTTTACGGGAGAAGAAGCCAATCCAACCAAGGAAGCCATCCTGGAAAATTCAGGTTTCCTGGATGGAATGCTAATGAAAGATGCGATCCCGGTTGCAGTAAATAAAATTGAAGAACTGGGCATCGGCAAAAGAAAGGTGAATTATAAAATGAGGGATGCAGGCTTTAGCCGTCAACGTTATTGGGGTGAACCATTCCCCATCACATGGCAGGATGGCGTGGCCGTTCCTTTGTCATCAGATGAATTACCACTCGAATTACCATATGTAGAAAAATATGGACCTGGTCCGGAAGGAGAAGGTCCACTTGCCAATATAGAAGAATGGGTGAATACGCCGGAAGGGAAACGCGAAACTTCTACCATGCCTGGTTATGCGGGATCTTCGTGGTACTTTCTCCGTTATATGGATCCCAACAATAAGGGAACTTTCTGTAGCAGGAAGGCCAGCGATTACTGGGGACAGGTAGATGTGTATATCGGCGGAACAGAACATGCCGTTGGCCATTTGTTATACAGTCGTATGTGGACGAAAGTATTGTACGACCTCGGCCTTGTTGGTTTTGATGAACCTTTTAAGAGACTGGTGAACCAGGGAATGATCACAGGGAAATCTTATTTCTTTTCTGTTGATCCGGATAATAATGACCAGATCATTTCTTATAAAAAAGAAGATGTTTCCAATAAATTAATTCGCTTTAAGTACGGGCATAATTATGTTGATGCCAATGCAAGGCTTACTAAAAAGAAATTGGAAGAATATATTCGGGAGCATGCATCAGATATGAGCACCCTCAACATCGCCTGGGAAAAAGAAGGAGAGGAAGAGTTTATTGTATTGAAAGAGGAATCCGAAAAAATGTCGAAGTCGAAGTTTAATGTAGATAACCCCGATGACATTGTAGATAAATACGGCGCCGATACTTTTCGCATGTATGAAATGTTCCTTGGCCCGGTAGAAGCCAGCAAACCCTGGGATACAAAGGGCATTGAAGGTGTACATCGTTTCCTGCGTAAACTATGGCGTTTATTCTTCGACGATATGAAAGGCAAAGTCTGGAATACCGACAAGCCAAATGATGCCGAATTAAAAGTGTTGCATCGCACCATTAAGAAGATCGAATACGATACCGAACAGTTCTCTTTCAATACAGCGGTAAGCGCCTTCATGGTATGTGTTAATGACCTGTCTGATCTGAAATGCAACAAAAAAGAGATCCTCGAACAGTTATTGGTATTGCTCGTGCCATATGCACCCCATATTGCAGAAGAATTGTGGAGCCAGTTGGGGAATACAGGAAGTATACTGGATGCTAGCTACCCAGTGCTGAATGAAAAATTTCTCGTAGAAACGTCTAAAGAATACCCGGTATCCATCAATGGGAAAATGCGCACCACCATTCTTATTTCATTAGATGCTTCACAGCCCGAAGTAGAGAAGATGGTAATCGAAAATGAGATCGTTCAGAAATGGCTTGAAGGGAAAGCTCCTAAAAAGATCATTTTTGTAAAAGGTAAAATGGTGAATGTGGTGATCTGATCATAACACTGTTCTTATTTTCCACGCTTTGCTCCTGGATTATTAAACAAAAACAGTAGCACATTGTTATGTAGAATAAATTTATCACATGGCAAAACCTACGATCGAACTCATCCAGGCTCTTCGGGAAACAGCCCGTCGTCTTCGTCTTGGCGCTCATTATGCCTGGGGACATCATGGAGCCTGCAATTGCGGAAACCTTGCACAGGTAGTAACTAAATTGTCGGAAGGAGAAATTCTGCGATATGCCCACCATGGTATTGGCGAATGGACAGAACTGGCGCAGGAATTTTGTCCGGTTACACAGGCACCAGTAAACCTGGTGTTGAATAAACTGGAGGCCATTGGTCTTACTACAACCGATATACATCACATTGAATACCTGAGCAATAAAGATGTACTAAAGCGTTTACCCGGTGGGTTTAGGTGGCTGAAAAGAAATAAACGGGAAGATGCCATCGTATATTTTGAAACTTTTGCCGATTGGCTCGAAGAAAAACTATTGGCCGAAATGGAACCTCAATTCAGTCGATTATTTAATGGTATTGCAACCGGCGCATTAAGTTGCCGGGTTGAATTATCATGAAGATACAGGGCGTATCAAAATGAAGAGTTGGTTTAAATCTATCATCAATATTTTTTCAAATATAATAACCTACTCAGGAAAACAAACCTTTGCTAAACTTTATTGAAACCAGGCTGCCCCTCATCGGTCAATCATGTACCTTGCAGTATGATGCAAAACGAAATTGTTTCCCGGCTCAACAATCATACGGCTGAATTTTACAATGTGGTTCCATTTCAAATAGGAACCGACAAGATCGCAGCATTGGATCTGTCTGCAAATAATAAATCATTTACTGATGTTATTTACCAGGACCTGGAATTGTTCACCCAATACATCAACGATCAGCGAAGAAAAGCTGATGCCCGGTATTTACTGGGCGGTTATGCTGAAGTGAGGGAGATGTATCGCAGAAGTAACCTGTTCGACAGGAATCAGTCAGACCATCATACGATCAATGAAGAGCCCCGTAGCCTGCACCTGGGTATCGATATCTGGGGTGAAGCGGGTACGCCTGTGTTTGCACCACTTGGTGGAATGGTACATAGTTTTGCCTTCAACAACCAGCTTGGCGATTATGGCGCAACCATCATCCTGCAACACCAGCTTGAAACCATCAATTTTTTCACTTTATATGGCCATCTTTCCCTGGCTGATATCTCAGGTTTACGTACCGGCCGGTTCTATACCCGGGGCGAAACAATCGCTCATTTCGGCAATCCGGAGGAAAACGGGCACTGGCCGCCACACCTGCATTTTCAATTGGTACTCGATATGGGCATAGCGGAAGGGGATTATCCAGGTGTTTGTAAACCCTCAGAAGCAGGTAAATACCTTGAAAATTCGCCAGATCCTTCCTTTTTGTTGAATTTCGGCCATTAATTCTCTTTGTTTTATCAAACTCTTTAGGTTTAAAGTTGTTTAATTCTGCGTATATCTTTTTATAAGTATTATTTTTACAGCTTCAAAGCCAGTCAATTTTCCAACATGGATATTAAACCCGGTACATTACTCCAACACATCAACAGCCCGGCTGACCTCAAAAAACTCAGTAAAGATCAAATGCTCCAGGTGAGCCAGGAGCTCAGGCAGTATATCATTGATGTGGTAAGTGTGTATGGTGGCCACTTTGGCGCCAGCCTCGGGGTAGTTGAATTGAGCGTGGCACTGCATTATGTTTTCAATACGCCATACGATCAATTGGTATGGGACGTAGGTCACCAGGCCTATGGACATAAGATACTCACCGGGCGCCGCGATTCCTTCGTTACCAACCGCAAATACCATGGCTTAAGTGGCTTCCCTAAAAGAAGCGAAAGTGAATATGATACATTTGGCGTAGGCCATTCTTCTACTTCCATATCGGCCGCATTGGGCATGGCCATGGCTTCTCATTATAAAGGCGAAACCGATCGCCAGCATGTGGCCGTGATCGGCGATGGTGCTATGACAGCAGGCCTGGCATTTGAAGCCATGAACCACGCCGGCATTGAAAAAAGCAATGTGCTGATCATCCTCAACGACAATTGCATGAGCATAGATCCCAATGTGGGAGCGTTGAAAGAATATCTTACCGATATCACCACTTCACATACTTATAATGATCTGAGAGATAATGTATGGAAAGTATTGGGCAAATTGCCGGTTGGAAAAACTTTTAGCAGGAGCATGGCCAGCAAACTGGAAGCCAGCTTAAAAGGCATGGTAAGCCAGAGCAGCAATCTCTTTGAAGCTTTGCAGTTAAGATATTTTGGCCCGATCGATGGACATAACATTGTGAAGCTGATCGATACGTTGAATGATCTGAAGAATTTACCCGGACCCAAAATATTACACATCAAAACGGTGAAGGGTAAAGGCTATGAACTGGCCGAAAAAGACCAGACCAAATGGCACGCCCCCGGCTTGTTTGATAAAGTTACCGGCGAGATCATAAAAAAGACATACGAAATTCCGCAGCCACCTAAATACCAGGATGTATTCGGACATACCATCATCGAGCTTGCACAAAAAAATAAAAAGATTTTTGGCATTACTCCGGCGATGCCCAGCGGCTCGTCACTAAAATTCATGATGGAACAAATGCCCGATCGTGCTTTTGACGTAGGTATTTGCGAACAACATGCGGTAACCCTCAGTGCCGGTATGGCAACACAGGGCATGAAGGTTTTCTGTAACATCTATTCTTCCTTCATGCAGCGTGCATACGATATGGTTATACATGATGTGGCGATACAGAAACTGCCGGTCATCTTTTGTTTAGACAGGGCAGGACTTGTAGGAGAAGACGGACCAACGCATCATGGATGTTATGATATAGCTTTCATGCGTTGCATTCCCAACATGATCGTGAGTGCGCCGATGAATGAATCGGAGTTGCGTAACCTGATGTATACTGCACAGCTCGACAGCAATGAGCTACCTTTTGTGATCCGCTATCCAAGAGGGGAAGGTGTGATGCCGGAATGGAAAACCCCAATGTCTGAAATTACCGTTGGTACAGGCCGTAAATTAAAAGACGGGAAAGACATTGCGATCCTCACATTCGGCCACCCCGGCAATTTTGCTGCAGCAGCCATACGGGATGTAAAAGGAGAGGGCATCAACCCGGCGCATTATGACATGCGTTTTGTGAAACCATTGGATGAAAAAATGCTTCATGAAGTATTTACTTCTTATCATAAAGTGATCACCGTAGAAGATGGAACGGTTGTAGGAGGCTTTGGATCGGCCATTTTAGAATTCATGAATGAACATGGCTATAAGGCCGATGTGAAGATCATGGGTATTCCAGACAAGTTGGTTGAACACGGCACACCGAAACAATTATACGATGAGATCGGTATCGATGCCAATGGCATTGCTGCTGCCATTCGTGAAATGGTTCATTCAACCGAGTTAGTAGCCAAATAAATTTATTTCACTTCCAGTTTAATGGCATCCAGGTTAAATTTTTCCGGGAAACGGGCGGTTACGCCGGTATAAAATTTACGGATAACGGCTGCGTCTGCCTGCGAGTTACCGGTCGGATAAAAAGCTTCACTGATCATCGCCTCTTTCTTTTTATAATCAAGATATGCCATGAAAATGGGCACTTTGGCACCGAGGGCCACATGATAAAAACCTGACTTCCATTTCTCAACCCTTTTTCGGCTACCCTCTGCCGATATCATTAGTTTCAACTCATCATGTTCTTTAAACTGTTGGATGGTGAGGTCTACCAATCGCATACTTTTCGATCGTACAACCGGGATGCCACCCAGGCTGGTAAACATTTTTTTCAGCGGCCAGCGAAACAATTCTTTTTTTGCCAGGAAGCTGGTGCGGATGCCGTAGATGCGAAGGGCTGCCATCGAATAAACAAAATCCCAGTTAGACGTGTGCGGTGCAGCAATGAGCACGCATTTTTTAATATCAGCCGGGATGCCCGGTCCCAGGGCTTTCCAGCCATTGCGTTTAAACAGCCATACAAATAATCGAAGCAACATAGCAGCAAGGTACAACCATAATCCCTTTGATGGTAAGCTTCCAACTTAACCTGGGTTTATACATTCTTTAACAGTGCACAATAAATAATATGGAAACCGCTGCGTTATGCATCAAAGCTTCATCTCAAAAAAATGCGTTTCATTATGAAGTTTATCGGCTTGTCTTTTTTACTGATGCTGGCTTTGTCAGTTGGCGGTTATTTTTTCTGGTACAAACCTAAGTTTGATCCGGTTGTATCTGGGAAAAATACTAGCCCCGCGAAAATCAAAGTGGATAAAACAACCTTTCGCAGGGTTCAGCAAAAGGCAAAGAATTTATTGGATTTTTCGAAAAGAGTTGGTTATGATACCAATTATTGTTTCCTGGTTGATATGCGCATTTCATCTGGCAAAAAAAGATTTTTTGTGTACAACCTGAACACCGACTCAATTGAGCTGGCAGGCCTCGTAACGCATGGTAGCGGATCGGATAAAGATGGGGATGCTGAAATCTTTTCAAATAAACCACAGAGCTATTGTACATCGCTCGGTACTTATAAGATAGGGAATGATTATATGGGCAGGTTTGGGTTGGCTTATAAACTGAGTGGGCTGGGTGCAACCAACAGCAAAGCATATGAACGAAACGTGGTTTTACATGCGCATGGCTGTGTACCTAACGAGGAAGTATATCCGCTAAGCATCTGCCAGAGTCTTGGATGCCCAACTGTTTCACCTTCGTTTTTGGAACGATTAACATATTACCTGGAAAACGCAGAAAATCCAATACTATTGGAAATCTACCGTTAAAAAAATCTCCCGTATTGGCGGGAGATTTTTTATTAAAATGATATTCTTATTTCCTTATTGATTCATCGGAACTTCAATGGCCAGTAATTCTGCATCTTCACTGGCGGTGATCGTAAATGAATCGGAATCCGAAATACCTAAGGCATCTCTTTTCTGCAGGGTTTTATCATCTACCGTAACCACGCCACTGATATTAACCAGGAACACGCCATTTCCTTTGAATGCATTTTCATATTGCAACGATTTGCCGGCTTCGAGCTTAGTCAGTGAAAAACGGGCATCCTGGTTTATCCATAAAGCTTTATCTGCCTCAATGGGGGAAACAACTACCTGCCAGTTATTCAAACGGTCGTTGATATCGAAATTGCGTTGATCGTAACGGGGTTTGATATTGCGTTGTTTTGGAAAGATCCAAACCTGGAATAAAGTCACTGGTTCTGTTTGCGAAGCATTGGCTTCGGAATGTTGCACACCAGTACCGGCACTCATGATCTGGATATCGCCGGCTTTGATGATGCCTTGTCCGCCCGTACTATCCTTATGTTCCAACGCCCCGGTAAAAGGAATGGTAACAATTTCCATGTTGTCATGCGGATGCGTTCCAAAGGCGCCGCCGCCTGCAATAAAATCATCATTCAACACCCTTAATAATCCAAAATGTACTTTTTCCGGGTTATGAAACTGGGCAAAGCTGAAATAGTAATTTGGCTTCAGCCAGCCATAATCTGCCGTGCCTCTGTCGCCGGCTTTGTGAAGTATTGTTGTCATAATATCGAGTTTATTGATGTTTAAACATCAATTATGATGCCATGTGTAAATCTGCCATTATTGCTGCATAAAGGTAGTAACAGTGCTGTAAATTAAGATGGGAAACTAGTGCATTCGAAATTGTCAACGATAAGGTCGGCTTTGCTTAATTCTTCAGCAGGATGGGTGGTTAATATGGCTACTACGGGCATGCCGGCAGCTTTGGCCGATTGAACGCCAACCACGGCATCTTCAAAAACCAGGCAATTATCGGCAGGGATGTTCAGCAAGGCTGCCGCTTTTTCATAAATCTCCGGATCTGGTTTGCCTTTGCTGATGTGCGCCGAATTGACGATCACGCTAAAGAATTGCCTGATCGGTACATGATCGAACATGAAATCAATGTTCACCTGTATACCCGAAGTTGCAATAGCCATGGGAATATTCAGTAAACGGGCAGCTTCTAAAAATTCAATGAGCCCGGCCACCGGTTTAATATCGGCAGCATACAACTCCCGGTAAACCGCTTCTTTTTCCTGAGCAAATACCATTGCTTCGGCATCCGTCATTTTACGCTGGTAAATATATTCGATCACATCTTTATTGGTGCGTCCATTTACATTTTTGCGGTAATCAGCATCACTGATCTCCAGTCCTTTTTCTTTCAGGTATTGTTTCCAGGCAAGCAGGTGATATTGGTTATTGTCAAGCAACGTACCATCGAGATCAAAAATAAACGCTTTGGCATGGAACCGGTTTTGCAGATCTGTAACAACGGTAAGAATATTTTTAACTTCAATCATTGGCATGTATTGGTTGCCGCTATCCTGTAAGGATCCGGTCATTTGTTGAAAAAAATAAATAACCTGGTTTAATTCAGGTGACTGAAATCGTCGGCGGTGAGTGGGTTGTGAATTTCCTCTTCGCGGCTTTCATTGAATTCCACGATGAAGTTGTTCCTTCCTTCGCCAATGAGAATGTGCAGGTATTTCTGCTGAACCAGTTCAAGCATATTCAAAAACAGGAATATGGCGTGGATGCGGTTTTCACATATATCAAAAATCTTTTCAAAAGAAAGTGTTTTTTCTTTCTGGCAGATCGTCATCATATAATCGCGGCTGCCCTCCATGGTGTAATTATACTGTACCACGGTATGCACAGGCTTGTTCTGCTTTTCCTGCAGGCGTTGAATTACTTTTTCAAAGGCCTTCATCAGTTTGAACATGGTAACCGTTTGAATCTCGGTTCCTTCTCCTGCTTCTTCCCCGATCTGGGAAAGCTCTTTCTGCAGGTTACCACGTTTAACCATCAACATCCGCACTGCTTCCATCTCCGCCATTTTTGCGGAAGCCTCTTTGAATTTTTTGTATTCAAGGATCTTATCGATGAGTTCCATCCTTGGATCAATTTCATTGCCCTGTGCATCCAGTTCTTTCCTCGGTAAAAGCATTTTTGCCTTGATACGCATGAGGGTGCTGATGAACAGGATGAATTCACTGCTCAGTTCTATGTTTAGTTTCTCACTCTGGTGAATATGATCCAGGAAATCGTTCGTGATCTTGGTAATGGGAATATTATAGATATCCAATTCATCTCTTTCTATAAAAAAAAGTAACAGGTCGAAAGGCCCTTCGAACTGTTCCAGTTTGATCTGGTAAGACGGTGTATTCTGGCTCAATGGTTCATTTTTTGTTTAAACAGAAAGTCCCAAAGTTAATACTCCGGGACTGTATAAAAACATAAATATTGTTTGAGGCGGGGGAGCCTTATTTTTTCTTAAAAGTATAGGCAAATCCAATGCCCATCAGCTGCAGCCATTGAGGAGCAGGGCCTTTGCCGGGTTCTACATTTTTAGTGTCATCATCATATATCATGTCTACATTGAGGCTGACATTCAGGTATTTGGACACTTTTGCTGTAAAAACATTCGACCAGAAAATATCAATGTTCGCTGGGTTTTTCTTGTAATTAGAGAAAAGGTCGAGTTTGGTTTTAAAATTGACATTGGTCCCAACCTTTTTATTGTAGTTGGCTGAAACAAAGGCACCCAGTTCATTTTTAGATTTCTTACCCGGATCAAGGCCATAAGCTGGTCCAAGTAACAGGTCGGATACGATCACCCAACGGGCCGTAATGGGAGATATAAATAAAGAGAAGTTTTCTTTTGGCTTGTAATCAAGACCAAGTGACAGCAATAAATATGCGGGAGTGAATGTTTTGGAGGTCAATGTTGCACTATCTGCACCAGCAGCCGTTTTCGTATAGGCGTAACCTTTGGCAAACTGGGAACGAAAGTTTACGAGCGCCGCTACATTCCAATGCGGGCTGATTGCATGGCCGTATTTCGACAGTAAGTCAATACGATCGCTGGCCTTCCTGTTTCCAAGGCTGGTGGTATTTACAATACCATATGCCAGGTCGAGCACATTATCCCACGAATGTTTCCCTTTTTTATAATAAGCATACAGATTGGTATAAGCATTTAACGAAAAGGAAAATTTATCACCGCCCGCCGACCAGTTGCTCAGTGATCCCTGGTTGATATTGAGGTTGAAAACACCACCAACCTTCCAGGTTTTTGGTATAGTATCATTCGCATCTTTTTTGATGGTCTTATCAGAAGCTTTTTTAAGGTCAACAACAGTAGCATCCTGTGCATTTGTAGTAGATGCCATGAAAAGCAGTAAGCCGGGTATGAGAATTTTTTTCATGTTGGTTTATTTAAGTGTATAGAAATGGCTGCCCGTTCAAAGGCAGCCATCCTTGTCCATGCAAATTTATTTTTTCAGGGAATCCCTGATTTCCATTAATAATTGATCGGTAGAAGATGGAGCTGATGGAGCGGCCTCTTCTTTCTTTTTCATGCTGTTGATTCCTTTGATCACCAGGAACATAACAAAGGCAACGATGATAAAGTTGATGATGGCCGTTAAAAAATCTCCGTATTTCAATGCAACGGCTTCTGTAACTACTTTGCCAGCTGCGTCAAGCACTGCGGGTTTCAGCACATACATATTTTTGGAGAGGTCGGCGCCACCTATCATGCCAATCAATGGAGAAACGATGCCTTCCGTAAACGAAGTGACGACTTTTCCAAAGGCACCACCCATTACAAATGCAACGGCAATGTCGACCAGGTTGCCTTTCATGGCAAAATCTTTAAACTCTTTAATGAATCCCATACAGTATTTTTTTGGAGGTGAAGAAATCATGCATCGGATGCGAAAACTAAAAATTGATTTTTATAACAATCCTAATTAACTAAACTTTGCAATTCGAAAAAAAGGTAAATATAATTATTTGAATAGCAAATTAATCAACTGGCTAATTTTTATTTCGCTTTCATTTATCTGGGGCAGCAGCTTCATATTAATGAAGGAAGGATTGGAGCATCTTACCGCATTCCAGGTGGCATCGTTGCGTATTATTTCTTCGGGAATCGTATTGCTACCGGTGGCGTATAAGAGCTTTCGCCAGATTCCTTCAAACAAACTCATGTACACTTTCCTGTCTGGTTTGTTGGGCAGTTTATTGCCTGCTTATCTTTTTTGTGTGGCCGAACAGGGCATTGATAGTGCGCTCGCAGGTGTATTGAATTCATTAACACCCATTTTTGTGATCATTGTAGGAGCACTATTTTTCCAGAGTAAAACTTCGGCCAATAAGATCATCGGAATTTTGGTTGCATTTACCGGTAGCGTTTTATTGTTTTTTAGTCAGCCCGATTTTAGTGAGCACAGCAACCTGTTTTATGTATTCCTGGTAGTGCTTGCCACCATCATGTATGGCATCAATGTAAACCTGGTGCATCGCCACCTGGCCAATATTCCCAGCCTGCAGATCGCATCACTGGCACTTTTCCTCAATGCCATTCCTGCTTTTATCGTTTTAGTGGGAACAGGATATTTTTCATTGGATTTTTCTGATCGGGGAGTGCTGGCTTCGTCAGGATATTCATTTATCCTGGGTATTTTCGGCACTGCCGTAGCCTCGGTTATTTTTTATATGCTGATCAAGAGAGCGGGTGCTGTGTTTTCATCTATGGTCACCTATTGTATACCGGTAGTTGCCATCATGTGGGGGCTCATATACGGCGAAAAAATAGGATGGAAACAATTTGCGAGCCTGCTCATTATCCTCGCAGGTGTTTATATTGCCAACCGGAAAACAAAAAAATAGCTGAGAGAGAATTTGTCGCGGTTTATTTAAAAAAGAAGATCTGGTTCTTATTACTGTCTATAACCGCTTTTCTACCCAGGATGTCTATTCCTTTTTTATCATAAAATTCAAGCAGGAAGGTATCACCACTTTTTTGATACCTGCCGGTGTAACGGCTGTTTTTTATGCTGTCGAATAATTGCCGGTAATATTCAAAGAAATTATTTTCCCGGATATCGAAATAGGCATCATTCAGGTCATTTACCGATTTAAAGCTTTTTAATACAACCGATTGGTTGAATAGGGGCCGGTCTCTCTTAAATTTCGACGCAGGGCTGCAGCCTGCCCAAAGAAAAACCAGTAAAAACAAAGTAATTTTCATGAAAAGCATTTGGTAAATGATTGGCAAATGTACGGGTTAAACAAGTGCTACCCGGGAAATTAGCCCGGAAGATCGGTTGCTTTATAATGTTGTGGATTAAGCCCCGTTTACGTGCTGTAGCTGGTTTCAACATGGGGAAGGGATGTTAAAAAAAATGCTGTTCATATTTTTAATTACAAGCTGCAGCCCTTACCTTTGCGCCCTGAAATAGATACCTTATATACTTTAAATATTTCTTATGGCCAACACAGGTAAAGTAAAATCGATTATCGGAGCCGTTGTAGACGTGCAATTTGACAGTGATTCCAAACTTCCCGAGATCCTAAATGCCCTTGAACTGAAACGTGATAACGGGGATACCCTTGTCCTGGAAGTGCAGCAACATTTGGGAGAAGACAGTGTTCGTACCATTGCGATGGACGGTACTGAAGGATTGGTAAGGGGTACTGTGGTTACTGATACAGGCAAACCAATTACGATGCCGGTAGGAGAAGCCATCAAAGGAAGGTTGTTCAATGTAACTGGTGATGCGATCGATGGTCTGCCACAGGTAAGTAAAGAAGGTGGCCGTGCTATTCACGCCAAACCGCCGATGTTTGAAGACCTGAGTACCGCCAATGAGATCCTGTTTACAGGTATTAAAGTAATTGACCTGATCGAGCCATATGCAAAAGGTGGTAAGATCGGATTGTTTGGTGGTGCGGGCGTAGGTAAAACCGTATTGATCCAGGAATTGATCAACAACATCGCGAAAGCATATAATGGTGTATCGGTGTTTGCTGGTGTGGGAGAAAGAACCCGTGAAGGAAATGACTTGATGAGGGAGATGATCGAAGCAGGTATCATGAATTATGGCGAGAAGTTCAAACATAGCATGGAAGAAGGTGGTTGGGATCTGAGTTCAGTGAACATGGAAGAATTGAAAGATTCCAAAGCTACTTTCGTATTCGGACAAATGAACGAACCGCCAGGAGCAAGGGCTCGTGTGGCTTTGAGTGGTTTGACCATTGCGGAATATTTCCGCGACGGCGAAGGCGATGGCCAGGGTAAAGACATCCTGTTTTTCGTAGATAATATCTTCCGTTTCACGCAGGCAGGTTCTGAAGTATCAGCCTTGCTTGGTCGTATGCCATCAGCTGTGGGTTACCAACCAACACTGGCAACGGAAATGGGACTGATGCAGGAACGTATCACTTCAACCAAAAATGGTTCTATCACGTCGGTTCAGGCTGTGTATGTACCTGCGGATGATTTGACCGATCCGGCTCCCGCAACAACCTTTGCTCACCTGGATGCTACGACGGTATTGAGTCGTAAAATTGCGGATCTGGGTATTTATCCAGCGGTAGATCCTTTGGATTCTACTTCAAGGATCCTTACTCCATTGATCGTGGGTGACGAACATTATAATACAGCCAACAAAGTAAAACTGATCTTACAACGTTATAAAGAATTACAGGATATCATCGCCATCCTTGGTTTGGATGAATTAAGTGACGAAGATAAACTGGTTGTATCACGTGCCCGTAAAGTACAGCGTTTCCTTAGCCAGCCGTTCTTTGTGGCTGAGCAATTTACAGGTCTGAAAGGTGTGTTGGTTCCGATAGAAGATACCATCCGCGGTTTCAATTCTATTATGGATGGTGAAGTGGATGAATATCCTGAAGCAGCATTCAACCTGGTAGGTACCCTGGAAGATGCGATCGAAAAAGGTAAAAAATTAATGGCGGCAGCGCAGGCATAATTAATTTGATAATGATTCGATTTGAAAATTTGAAGATGAACTAATTAAAAGCTGTTCACATTTTCAAATCATCAAATCACCAAATCATCAAATCACAAATCATTCATTATGACTCTAGAAATATTAACACCGGAACAAAAAATTTTCAGCGGCGAAGTATATGGTGTTCAGTTGCCGGGAATCAGTGGGTTGTTTGAAGTGCTCGATAAGCATGCTCCATTGGTAAGTGCTTTGAAAGCAGGTAAACTCAAGATCCTGAAAGATAAGAGCAACACTACTTCCTATACCATCCTTAGTGGATTTGTAGAAGTGCTGAATAATAAAACAACGGTGTTGGTGGAAGGAGCAGTTGAGAAATAAAGTATAATTAAAAATTAATAATTAATAATTAAGAGGGGTTCATGGAAACATGGATCCCTCTTTTTTTACATTGGAAGGAAGATTACCGCTTAGGTCCATCATTCTTAAAATTGTTTCTTTAGCTGCACAAAACTCCAGGCGCAAAAGGGCAGTACGATGAATACTAACAACCACCAGTAGCCGCAGATGAGCGTATGCGTAACGAGGGCAGCCAGCAGCAGGTAAAAAGGATATAGGATAAAAAGTAATCCTACCAGCACAGAATCATAATGATCGATATGACTTGCTTTTTTCCAGGCGAAACGCTGAATAGGAATATATAACGGCGCATGAATAATATAGCCCGCAACGGCTGGTAATGCCAGCAATATTCTTTTAATCATCGGGATCTTTATCTCAAAATGATGGCGGATCTTTTCATGTTCGGTTTTGCCTGCATGAACTACAAGGCTGCTTAATTCATGTTTCAGGATTTTGTTGAAATGATTTATCGTTGAACCGTAACCGTTAGTTTCCTCCAGATCGGACCGGTTGATGATCTTTCCGGTATTCAGCTGAATGTTTTTACCAAATGAAGTAAATGACTGGTAGTTGATGCCGGTAGGCAATACCTTCAGGTCAATGCCTTCTTCCCAACTGCTGATGGCCAGCCGGGCCGTGCCTTTTTTCAAAGGCCGAAGATGCCACTCATTGATGCACCGGCCCTCACTGAAAATAAGAACGATGCCGTTTTGCTTGAAGATGGCCTTGCATTTTTCAAACGTATCGTAATTCTGCTCCAGGTTCTCAACTCCTTCACTGATGCGGTACACGGGCAACATGTTCAGGGAGGTGAGTATAGTAGCAAAAAATTTATTGGTATAAACGTCTCCTCGTACCAGTGAGTAAACAGGTTTGTTGAAAATGGTTGCCAAAATGATGGCATCGAGGAATGAATTGGGATGATTGGCGGCAATCAGCAACGGGCCCTTCATGGTGCGTATGGCGGGATCGCTGATGCTCAGTTTCCTGCAATAGAGCAGGAAGGCAAACCTGGCCGGTATTTTAAGGAGCCTGTATAACAATGCTGATTTTAACGGAAGGTAAAAAGATTAGTTCAATTGCGGATCAATGGGAAAGTTTGCCATCATTTTATATTTTCCGCCAAGGTGCTCAATGCTTTCTTTCCATACATCTTCCGCGGGTACGTCAAAAATGATCTTTCGGGTAGACGTAGCAGTTAACCAGCTTTTTTCCTTTAGCTCATTTGCAAGCTGGTCAGATTCCCAACCACTATACCCTATAAAAAATTTTATTTTGGCCAGGTCAATCTGGTACGACCTGATCAGTATTTTCAATGTTTCAAAATCCCCGCCCCAGTACACATC
>ERZ795056.2763-NODE-2763-length-19231-cov-5.740248_pt1 | contig 19231 bp, 9 predicted proteins | sample MGYA00375140_ERZ795056 | MGnify/ENA primary metagenome ERZ795056 (study PRJEB30185, sample SAMN05720227) | activated sludge metagenome | isolation source: Anaerobic digester | place: USA | collected 2015-03-09 ... | reverse complement strand
CGGCCCGGGGGAACATTGAAAAAAGATGCTTTGTGATCGGTTCCCAGGTTATTCCATTTATTGTCAAACTCTTCGAGTTGATAAAGATATTTGATCGGATCATCAGCATTGAAATTGACTGCAATGAAGTCGATAGAAAAAGAATTTTGGTTATAGGTAAGGTTAATTTGTTTTGTTTTCCAGATAGGTTCTGAAAGAATTCCGTTTTTACCAGGAAATATTTCTTCACTTCCAATGATGAGTTGCGAAAAATTCAATACCGGCGCCGGGTTGCTTACATTGATCTCTTCCGGATTAAACATATAGTATCCATTGCTTCCACCAATAAATATACGGCCATCGGATGCCTTGTAATTATTAAGCCAGTTCCAATTGGAGGAGAGTATACCATAACCGGCGTTGAACATTTGAATGCGTTCCCGGTTGGCACTAATCTTAATAATGGCATTGGCCGTTGTTACCCAAAGGGTATGCTGATTATCTTCCAGGATATTTAAGATGGTTTCTATACCCATGGAAAAAACAGGCGAATTGAATTGAACAAATACATCTTTGGCTTCATCATATTGATACAATCCAACATCAGTGCCTGCCCATAGAATTCCTTTTGCATCTAACAATACAGCCCTTACACTATATCCTTTCAGGTAGTGCCGGAAAGTGTTGCTATCGCTGATAAATCTATCCAGTCCGCCAACATTGGCAAACCAGAGATTATTCTTTTTATCTTTGGCTATGCTATATACCGTAGTGCCAACAATTCCTTTTTCAGTTTCTTTGTTATGACGCCAGACTTTATATTGATTGGTTGAACGTTCAACCCTTGCCAGTCCGGCCTCACCCCCCAGCCACAGGTAACGGGCATTCTCAATAAAAATACAATGTAACGAATCCATGGTACTGCCCTGAGTTGCATTGCCAGGTTTAATGTGAGTAAACGTTCCCGTTAGTGGATCGAACAAATCAAGCCCGCCAGTATGGGCACCAATGTATAACTTGCCGTTTTCATCTGCGGTAATGGCTACTACATTGTTATTGTTCAGGCTGTTTGGGTTTTTCGGATCGTGTGTGTATATTTTAAGTGAATTTGCAACAAGGTCTTTACGAACCAGGCCCGAGTCGGTGCAGAACCAGAGTATATTTCCATTTGGTTCAAGATAAAATGAATTGACTGCCTTTTTATTAGGATAATAGGGGATTGTTTTCCGGCCGTATGATACAGTATACATATTGCCAGACTGGGTGGTAATCCACGTTAAACTATCTGCTGCTAATAGGATTCGAACAGTGCCATCGTCTTTAAAACCTGTAAGGGTATCCTTTTCAAATGCAGAGTTAGTTTTCTTAACTTTTGATATTCCGAAGTGATAAGTTTGATTGGCCTTTGGGTCATACCAGTTCATGCCATTTCCAAATGATCCGATCCATATTTTGCCCGCATGATCTTCCTGTATAAAGCTTATGCCATCTGTACTGTCTTTATCAGAGATCGGGGGCCTGCTCAATTTTCCCGGCTGTGCTGGATCATAAAGATGTCTTGTAAATATGCCGGTTTTCCTATCCAGTGTATGTAATCCATTTCGATTGGTTCCTACCCAAAAATTACCCTTACTGTCTTCAAACATAGCTGATACAGTAGCATTGATCAGGCTCCCCGGGTTCAATGGATCTGCTTTATAAAAAGTTTGTTTTTGGGTAGATGGATCAAATCGGATCAGCCCGTCAAATTTGCCGGCTGAACCAGTAAAAATAGTACCGGTTGAATACCATATCATTCCTTTCTTATCTTCATAAATGGTAAATATACCAGTACTATCCGCAGGTTTATCGTTTATTTTTTTGGGAAAGTAGGTGAATTTTCCTGTTTTATGATCGTATGATTCCAATCCCAAATTGGTACCGATCCAAAGTTTCCCGGATCGATCTATCAAAAGGCTGATGACAGAATCTGAAATAATACTGTTGGGATCGGATTTATTATTCCTGAAGTGCGTAAAGGTATTGGTAACGGGAGAAAACCTGTCGAGGCCATTGCCAAAATGGGCAATCCAAATATCGCCGGATTTATCAACTGCCAGAGAAACCATAAAATTACTGGCAGGAGAATTAGGCTTTTCCGGATCGTGCCTGAAAGATTTAAAATCTTTACCGTCGTATCGGATCAACCCTTTTGTAAAACTGCTGAACCAGAGATAACCCTGTTGATCCTGGGTGAATGCATATGCCGGTCCAAAGTGATGCATTTTTTCATCGATCTGCAGATTGAACTGGGGTTGCTGAGAAAATGCATATTTACTGATACCTACTATGAATAAAAGCAGGAATAATTTTCTTTTCATAATCAACATTTATTGAAAATTGTCTGAATCACGGATTTAAATTGATTTAAGGATTTCACAGATTTCATATTAAAGTACGAGCCTTTAAAGGTTAAACTTTTACTTCCGAAATTAATTAGCAAACCAACTTCTAGCATGTATGCTTTCAAATAATTTAAAACTTGTGCAAGATGTACGTCTTCAAGTTCAATGATTGCCTTTAACTCTACTAATACTTTACCTTCCACTACGAAATCAGCTCTTCTTGATCCGATTGGTTCCTTTAGTCGTTTATAATAAATATCTTGTTCAATTTCCCTTGCATATGAAAGTCCGGCTTGTGTTAACTCCCATGCCAAAGCTCTTTGATAAATGACTTCCTGAAAGCCATTTCCAAGAAACTGATGAACTTCAAAAGAAGCTCCAATAATTTTTTCTGTAATTTCTTTAAATTTTAACTCCATCATAATGTAAGTCCGTGTAATCTTATAATCTTTTTAATCCGTGATTCAGATAACAGGCAATTGAATAATAAACGTAGTTCCTTCTCCATCCTTCGTTTCTACCCTTAATTCACCGCCATGTGCTTTCACAATGTCATAACTCAAACTCAGTCCCAGCCCGGTTCCTTGTCCGGTAGGTTTGGTGGTAAAGAAGGGTTGAAAGATCTTATCTTTAATACCATCGGGGATACCATTGCCATTGTCGGTCACAGAAATTAAAACTTTATCCGATACTTTTTTTGTACCTACCGAAACAGTTGGTTCATAACCCGGCGTTACTTGTTTCTTCTTTTCATCTACTACATAAAAAGCATTCGTTATTAAATTAAGAATTACCCGCCCAATGTCCTGTGGAATGATGTTAATGTTCCCAATACTTTGATCAAAATCAGTTTTCAATGTTGCATTGAAGGATTTGTCTTTTGCCCGTAGTCCATGATAGGCGAGTCGTAAATACTCATCGGTCAAAGTATTGATGTTTGTTGGTTCTTTTTGCCCGTTGCTGCTGCGGCTATGTTGCAGCATGCCTTTTACTATCGCATCGGCACGTTTGCCATGGTGGTTTATTTTTTCTTGATTTGCTATTATATCATTGGCAATTTCTTTGGCATCGGCGATATTACCTTTATCCATTTCATCTTTCATTTCTACCAATAATTCTTTATTTACTTCCGAAAAATTATTGACGAAGTTTAACGGGTTTTGAATTTCATGTGCAATACCTGCAGTCAGTTCCCCCAGCGAAGCCATTTTTTCTGATTGAATCAGTTGTGCCTGGGTAGATTTTAATTCTTTGTAGGCTTTTTCAATTTCCCTGGCCTGCTCCAGTTCTTTCTCCTGGTTTTTTTGACGTTCTTTTTTTACGATGTATTGTTTTTGGTACCGATAGATGGCATATCCAGCCAGGATCAACAACAATATATATAACCCGTATGCCCACCAGGTTTTCCACCATGGCGGACTGATGATGATATGAATACTTTTTTCCGTAAACTCACCATCTCCACTCACCACTTTTACTTTGAAATGATAATTGCCGGGAGGGATGTTGAAGAAATAAGCCCGGTGGTCGCTGCCGATATCATGCCAGGTATTGTCATAGTTTTCGAGCATGAACATGTATTTCTCATCACCAGGTGAAATGTAATCCAGCGAAATGAAATCAAATGAAAATACATTCTGATCATGATTTAGCCTGATCTCTGTTGCTTTCCATAACGGAGCATTTAAAATGCCCTCTGCATTCGAATTAACTTCCTTATCGTTGAGTTTGAAACTGGAAAATAATAGTTCTGGCTTAATAAGACTTTCTTTGAGGGTAGCGGGATCAAATTCGTAATATCCTTCATAGTGTCCTAAGAATAACCTTCCGTCATTGGTTTTAAAATTATCGACCCATCCCATCTTATTATATCGTATACCCTGTGCTTCTGTATATTTCCTGGTTGAGGTACGGTCTGCATTGATCATCAGTATGGCTCCACCGGACGATACCCAAAGATTATGTTGGTTATCTTCGATAATACCCAATACGCCACTCACGCTAACGGCTGATTGCTGATTGGCAAAAGTGATAAACTGATCTTTAGTCTTATCAAAATAATACAACGCATCATTGCCACCAGCCCAGGTTATTCCTTTTGAATCAACACACAACGCGGTAAAATCAATACCAGGCAGGTATCTCCGGAAAATACCGCTTGCCCGATCGAGCCGGGCAATTCCTTTATCTGAAGCCACCCAGATATAATGATCCTTGTCTTCCGCAATGCATAGAATTCGATTACTAATGATGCTGCTGCTATCTTTCGGTTTGTATGAATAATTAGTAAAGGTTCCTGAGGATCTATCCATCATGGAAATTCCGGAGTCTGTAGCTATCCAAAGATTTTTTTGATGATCTGAGAATAAGTAATTGATTGTGTTGTTTACAATACTGGTCTTGTTAGCAGGATTATGGATGTAATGAATGAATTTTTCGGAAACAGGATCAAATTTATTCAAACCGCCGCCTGTTGTGCCTAACCAGAAATTATTTTCGCCATCCACTTCCAAAGCCCAGATGACATTATTATTGAGGCTGTTCGTATCCTTCGGGTCATTCTCAAATAATTTTTCATTATTGTTGGCAAGATCTCTGCGTAAAAGGCCATTATCCGTTGCGATCCACAGAATTTTTCCATTGGGTTCACAATAAAGGGAATTAGATTCCTGTTGCTTAATACTGTAAAAAGGTAAAGTGCTGCTGTTATAATTGTAGCTGAATAATCCACCATACGAACTGGCTACCCAGAATAAACCATCCTTGGAATTAAAAGCTTTTAATGGTGAAACAGATTTAAAACCTGAGATCGTATCTTTTTCTGACAATAATTTATTTCCATTATATACATATCCATAATGTGAAACTTTGTTGGTTTGGGGATCATACCTGTTCAGTCCGGAATTTCCCATTGCCAGCCACAACGCACCGGTTACATCTTCCCTGATAAAATTCATCCAGAATGCCGTTTTAACAGCAGGTGCTGTATGACTCAATGGAACCGGATTTGCGGCATCGGCATAAAATCGGGTAAAATTTCCGGTGCTCCTGTCCATTTGATAAAGCCCGGATTCTGGTGATACTTCAATAAGCCAAAAATTACCTTTACGGTCCTCATAGATTTCTGTTACAAGGCTTCCGGGATTGCTATTTGGATTAGCAGGATCGTTTTGATACCTGGTAAATTTTCCGGTAGACCTGTCGTAACGATTTAAAATACAATCTGTAGACGGTTTACCTGCATTTAAAGTGCCTGTACTGATCCAAAGCATTCCTTTTTTATCTTCATAGATCCTGAATACAGAACCTTGCCCGATGCTGGCGGGATCGTTCTCTTTTGATTTATAATGAATAAATCCGCCTGTTTTTTTATCATACTTATCCAATCCATTAAATGTAGCAAACCAGAGTTCTCCCAAATGATCTTCTAATACGTATAAAACAGTATCACTGCTGATACTTGAAGCAATTTTTGGATTATGACGGTAATGTGTAAACGTATTGGTGGCAGGATCGAATTTTTCAAGTCCGCTGCCGATCATTCCCATCCAGATAACATTGTTTGTATCAACACACAAATTAAGGATCATCCCACTGGCTAATGAATTCGTATTCCTTGGATCATTCACAAAAGGTTTCAGTTTCACACCATCATATCGTTGTAAACCCTGGTTAAAAGTACTGATCCATAAATATCCCTGCTTATCCTGTACAACATCTGTTAATTGTCCGAGTCCATTTTCCAATACCCGTTTAAATTTTATATCCTGGGCATAGATATTATTTGTGCACAGGAGAAGTAATGAAATGATCAATATAAAAATATGTTTACACATATGATTCATTTAAAAGGATTGAAGTATATGGATTATGTTGATTGGTAAATTTCATGTAAGCTCATATGTTGTTTGAAGGATGACAAGGATAATGTTTATCAGAACAATCGAGAAACAAGAAACCAGAAACGGATATAGATACACGGATAGGACGGATGACGCGGATGACACTGATTTAATTGTTTTTTTCATATGATTGGCAATTGAATAATGAAAGTTGTTCCTTCTTTATCTTTTGTTTCAACCCTGAATTCCCCACCATGCGCTTTCACGATATCATAACTCAAACTCAATCCCAGCCCGGTTCCTTGTCCCGTTGGTTTTGTGGTGAAGAAAGGTTGAAAGATTTTTTCTTTTATAGCATCGGGGATACCATTGCCATTGTCTGTTACTGTTATGAGTACTTTATCCGCAACTTTTTTTGTACTAACCGAAACGGTTGGTTCATAACCTGGCATTCCCTGTTTCTTCTTTTCATCCACTACATAAAATGCATTGGTAATAAGATTAAGAATTACCCGGCCAATATCCTGGGGAATGATGTTGATGTTGCCAACGGATTGATCAAAATCAGTTTTCAAAGTTGCATTGAAGGATTTGTCTTTTGCACGAAGACCATGATAGGCGAGGCGTAAATATTCATCTGCCAACGCATTGATGTTTGTTGGTTCTTTTTGTCCGTTGCTGCTGCGGCTATGTTGTAACATGCCTTTTACAATGCCATCGGCCCGTTTTCCATGATGATTGATCTTTTCAAGATTTTGAGCAATATCGTTCAATAAATCTTCCTCAAGTTTATCGTATCTTTCACTTTTAGTTTTTGCCTTTTCACTTTTCAATTCCTCAATAAGCTCCACACTTACTTCCGAAAAATTATTGACGAAGTTCAATGGGTTTTGAATTTCATGTGCGATGCCTGCGGTAAGTTCTCCAAGTGAAGCCATTTTTTCTGATTGAATCAATTGCGCCTGGGTTGATTTTAATTCGGCATAAGCTTTTTCGATCCGTTTCTTATCCTTGTTCTTCTGAACATACCCATATAAAAGAAAAATACCCAACAATAAAAAAGCCCCGATCACCATATACTGCAGGTTCCTGGTACGTTTGGCAATGGCATCTTTTTTTTCCTGATCCAATTTTTGTTTATCGAATTCAGTTTGAAATTTTGCTTTTTGTGCTTCTTTTCTAATTTCTTCTCCTTTAAGTTTTTCAGATAGCGAGGCATATTCTTTATAATGAGCATATGCGCCCATACCATCACCCCTTGCTGAATCGATCTGCGATGCCAGTAATTCCATGTCGCTTGTCATCTTGATATCAAACCAAATTTTTTTGAACCCGGCAAGGGCCTGGTCATTAATTTCTTTTGCTTTAGTATAATTTTTCAGTCCATAATAATCGAGTGCCAGGAAATGAAGCCATACAGGTTTTGTGCCCTGCATATTCAATGAATCAGCGATCCTGACAGAACGTGCATGATACCAGAGGGCCTTTTCAAAATCCCCTTGTTTATGATGCACTGATCCGATCTCATTCAGCACATTTGCAGTTTCATAAGAATTTCCTGCAGAATCAAACAGGTGCAGGCTTTTTTCAAAATTCAGCAGCGCATTGCCATAATCATTATTATCACTGTACGTCATGCCGATCCAGGTATATACATATCCTACATTATGAGATGACTTCTTTTGTTTTGCACATAATTCAAGTACTTTATTATAGTATTCAAGCGCTTTAAAGGTATTTTGCCGGGAATAATAAAACCCACCAACTGCAGCCAATGCATTAAACAGCCCACTTGTATCTTTTGTCTTATATAAAATATCAAGGGCTGCCTGGTAATTCTCAAGTGCCTGGCCATCTTCCCCATAATCCCTGTAGAGGTCAGCTAATTGAGTAAGGCTGCTGGCAAGCCCTTTGAGATAGTTCAGCTTCCGGGAAATAGCAATAGCCGATTGTATAGATTCGAATGCTTTTGTAAAGTTTCCGGCTGACGTGGAAAAGCTAGAAATGAATCTATACCCTAATACTATATATGCACTGTCTTTGATCTGTTTAAAAATGGCCAGGCTCTTATACATATTGGTAAAGAACATGGCAGAATCTTTTTTGCCGTCCAGTGAAATGGAGGCAATATGATATAGGAATTCTGCAGTCCTTTTTTGATTGCCCGTTTTTTCAATAGTTTTTAAGCGGGCTTCGTTATATGTCTCTACCTTGGTCCAGTTTGTGCTGTCATTGTTAGTATAGTATGTAACTACTGAATATAGTAAGGCCTGTTCCTGGTAAAATAACTTATCCCTTTCTTCATCAGCATGTGTTTTCAATAGAAGTTTATCAACAAGGGTCAGCGCAGGTTCGATGTATAAAAGATTGTCTTTTTTTTCACTGGCGTCAGCCAAAGCTATATAGAGCCTCAATTTTGTTGTGTCCTCTTTTGCACTTTTTAATAATACAGTAAGAGAGTCTATTTTCCTGTTTTGGGAAAAGCAGCAATGCTGTAACAAAAACAGGAAAAACAGGAAGTAACATTTTCTCATAAAATCATATTTTGCAAATTAGCCTTAAACCAAGGAATTCAACCTGGTACTGTCATGATAAATATTGTTCCTTCGCCTTCTATCGTTTCTACTTTCAATTCCCCGCCATGCGCCTTCATGATATCATAACTCAAACTCAATCCTAATCCTGTTCCCTGCCCGGTGGGTTTGGTGGTGAAGAAAGGTTGAAAGATTTTATCTTTAATAGCATCAGGGATACCATTGCCATTGTCTGTTACTGAAATGAGTACTTTGTCAGCAACCTTCTTCGTACTTACCGATACGGTGGGATCATAACCTGGCATTCCTTGTTTCTTCTTTTCATCCACCACATAAAATGCATTTGTAATTAAATTAAGAATTACCCTTCCGATATCCTGCGGAATGATGTTGATATTGCCAATGGATTTGTCAAAGTCGGTTTTCAGCGTCACATTGAACGATTTATCTTTTGCACGAAGGCCATGATAGGAGAGTCGCAGGTATTCATCAGCCAGTGTATTGATGTCGGTAAGTTCTTTTTGCCCGCTGCTGCTGCGGCTGTGTTGCAACATACCTTTTACAATGCCATCGGCCCGTTTGCCATGATGATTTATCTTTTGAAGATTTTGCGCTATATCATTTAATAGTTCTTCTTCAACCAAATCATCTCTTTCACTTTTGGGCTTTGCCTTTTCACTTTTCAATTCTTCTATTAATTCAACACTTACTTCAGAAAAATTATTCACAAAGTTTAAAGGGTTCTGAATTTCATGTGCAATGCCTGCGGTGAGTTCTCCTAGACTAGCCATTTTTTCAGATTGGATGAGTTGCGATTGAGTTGCCTGCAATCGTAGAATGGCGACAGCAAGACTCTCATTTTTTAAAGCCAGTTGCCTGTTTGTTTTTCTTTTGTTAGCATAAAAAAATGCGAGCCCCAATAAAAATAATGCCAAGAGACCCACAATACCAAATAGATAATACTTTGTTTTTTGGTTAGCTTTATTCTGTGCATCTAATATCCCAATAGTGTTTTCATTTTCCTTCATTTTCATTTCTGTTTCAAAATTGAGCGATCGGGCATCATTTTGTTCACTCACCAATTGTTCTTTTAGTAAGAATGCTTTTCGTAATGTTTTGTATCCTTCTAATGCATTGCCACTTGTTGAATATGCCTCAGCCAATAAAGAAAGTTCATCAATTGATAATGTGCTGTTGTTTATTACATTTAATTCTTTGATTTCACTTTGCAAAAGGGTAATGGCATCTTTTGCATTGCCTTTCTTTATCAGTATGGAAGCTTTATAATAACTGGTTAAAAGTTCGCCATAATAACTTACGATACCTAACTCGAATGAATCTTTTAATTGTATAGCCCTGTTGATATTATTCAATGCTGAATCCAATAAATTTTTACTGATAAAATCTGCAGCTTTTTCCTGGTAATAGTGAGCGTATTCAACTGGCGGCGCTTTATATATAGCCATATAATTTAGTGCGGTATCATAATAGCTGCTGCTGTTGGCGTTTTTTTGGAGGGTTTTACACCTTGCCATCTGCAAAAAAATATAGGGTGCATCCTGCATCTGCATAGGGGAGTCGAGCTGGTGGTATAATGTGATTGCTTCATTAAGAAAGCTTTCTGCAATAGCAGGTTTTTTCTCTGTAATATAATAACTGCCTAAAACCGCATACCTGTTTACTTTACCAGGAAGGCCAAACAGGATTGCCATTGGGTTGATATCAAAATCCTTCTGGCTATTATTCAGGTATGAAATGGATTTTAACTGGTAATACTTGGCCTTTTCAATCAGGCCCAGCCTTGCGTATGAACCAGAAAGTACATTATTTGCAATGGACACTGCATCTGAATCATTTACAGCCAAATATTTTTTTTCAGCTGCGGCAAAATATTCAACAGCCTCACTATGTTTCCCTGAATTCCTGAAAGGCTTACGGAGTTCCCTGAGTATATCTAAATATACAAAGTGCCCATACTTTGATTTGCTTTTTTCATTTTCAGCCAACCATTGCTGCCCGGCTTCGATCGCTTTTTCGTTAAAAGCAGCTGTGTTTTTGTACCCAAGAATGATTATATAGCTCTTAGCCAAATCATAATAATCCCTTTCATTCAACTTGCTTTTCAACTGCTTAATTTTATTCATGACATCTCCCTTCAGCAACACAGCATCCTTGCTTATATATAGCCACTCAAATGCCTTTACGATGTTATTGCTATCTGCAGATGACTTAATGCTATTCAGATAAAATGATAACGAATCATCTTTGTTTGATTCTTGTCCTTTCACTATAGTGGCAAAAAAGAAAAGAGGTATTACTGCCCCTAAAATAAAATTAAAACGCTGCTTCATTTAGTTGATTGTTGTTATGTTAATTCATCCTACTACAGGTAATTCTACAATAAATACGGTTCCTTCACCTTCTTTCGTTTTCACCTTTAATTCACCACCATGTGCCTTCACAATATCATAACTCAAACTCAATCCCAAACCAGTACCCTGGCCTGTGGGCTTGGTGGTGAAGAATGGTTGGAAAATCTTATCTTTAATAGCATCGGGGATGCCATTGCCATTATCAGTCACAGAAATCAAAACTTTATCCGATAACCTCTTTGTATTTACCGAAACGGTTGGTTCATAAGCCGGCGTTCCCTGTTTCTTTTTTTCATCCACCGCATAAAACGCATTCGTAATTAAATTAAGAATTACCCGGCCAATATCCTGCGGAATAATGTTGATGCTTCCAATGCTTTGATCAAAATCAGTTTTTAATGTTGCATTAAAGGAATTATCCTTGGCACGGATGCCATGATAGGCGAGACGTAAATACTCATCTGCCAGCTTATTAATATCGGTTGGTTCTTTAGTTGATGTACTGCTGCGGCTGTGTTGCAACATACCTTTTACAATGCCATCGGCCCGTTTGCCATGATGATTGATCTTTTCAAGATTTTGAGCGATATCATTTAAAATGTCTTCTTCAAGTTTATCATCCCGCTCACTTTTTGCTTTTGCCTTTTCACTTTTCAATTCTTCAATTAATTCAACACTTACCTCAGAAAAATTATTCACGAAGTTGAGTGGATTTTGAATTTCATGAGCGATGCCAGCAGTGAGTTCGCCGAGGCTGGCCATTTTTTCGGATTGGATCAACTGCTTTTGTGTTGCCTGTAATTCACTTAGTGCATCTTCTGCTTTTTTCCTGGCCACTTTAATTTCAATCAAATCCTGCTCTGCCCGCAAAGCCTGTGCTTCTGCTTTCTGCAAGTCGAGAAAACGTTTATAGGTAAGATCAAATACAGCAGCGAAACGACGCATTATTTTTTTGGCATCATCTGTAAATGCAATATCCTGGAAGGCAAATAATCCACCTGAATTATATACTGCCACAAAACAGTATTGTCTGCCTTTCGTTTCTAACACAAGCGACTGCGATTCGGGAAGCATGAATGCAGCATTTTTTACCGCCTTATAGTAATTGGCCAGGTCGTTTCCCTCCAATACGTAATAAAAATCTTCCTGCTTCAACCATGCTTCAAAAGCGCCATGCAGCAACGGATGAATATCAAATGGCTCATCACCGGTTACTTCAACCGTTTTGCCATCGTCGGTAGAGGTAAGCCACACTTTGCCGCATCTTTTATCTTTATTTAAAACACTAATGCCACAACGCAGTACGCCAAGATCTAATTTCTGCAGTTCATCAAATACAACGGCAACGGCTGCCTGCAGATCTTCACTTCGGTGCATCGACATGGCTTTTGCACGCACTCTTTCGAGTGAAACTTCAATCCGGGCTTCTCTTGCCTGTGCTTCAGCAGTGGTTATATCGGTATATCTTTTATAAGCCAGGTCAAATACATTCCTGAAACGCTTAAGGATATTTAATTGCACCTCACTGATCTTTTCAAAAGTAGAAATACCGATATTACCCGATTCAATAGAGTAGAAGTAGTAATAAAGGCTTTTCGTATCGGTGATCCTGATGTCCGCATATTCTCCATTAGCTTTCCGGAACGCTTTCCATTCTTCGAGTTCATCTCCTTCCACTACAAATTCGGTATAGGCATCATGACTGCTCTTCATTCGCCTAACTGCATTGTCAACCACCTTGTTTTTATGATAAGGGATTGGGGTAATAGCGCCACCAGAGAAATCGGAATAATCATAATCGGTAAAATAATTTTCTTCATCATGAAAAATGCCGATCAATGCATTTCTGAGTTCGCCGAAGCCCAATTGTTTTAATTCATTGAATTGCACCTTACAGATCTCCAGGAGGTCATCAGGCTGCATCATGCCCATGGCAACCGCACGTACTCTTTCCAGGGCAGATTCTATCTCCAGCTCCCGGTTCTGTGCTTCTACTGCTTTTCTTTTCTGTTCAAGCTCTTCAATGGTTTCTTCCAATAAGATGGCGGTGGTTCTTTTTACTTTTTCGGTACGATCGAGTTTGAAGCTGATTATTTCAATTTCTTTGTCAGCATCTTTTAAGGATTTGATGAGGGCATTCCTTTCTTCTTCAGGTATATTTGTATCCTGTTGAATGGCGTTGAGTATTTTCTGAAGATGCTGGTTCATTTGTTATCTTTTTTACCACAGAGTATCGGGAGTTTGTCACAGAGTTTCACAGAGTTTTAGTTCAGGGTGATCTATAATGTTCAATAGGCAATATTCAATATTCAATTTAAATGGTCATTAACCAACAGGCTTTTCCTTTAAAGCAACACAACAAGTTGTCAGGTTATGCATTTCTAAATTTCCGCCGGTTGCCCTGGCCAGCTCTGCATTGGAGAACATTCCCAGCATAGGTACATTCCATACATTTTTAATGCCTTCAATTTCCTGCGTCATCAAAGGGCCCAATGATAGTATTCTGCCGGCACAACTAAATACTACCAGGGCATCAGCTTCGGGCATCTGCGTAGCTTTCAGGTTTTCTACACTTGTGATAACTTTTTCCATAACATCAAAATCGGGTGGAAGAGAGAAACGTACTTTAGATCCTTGTGGAACAGAACCGCTGCAGTAAAAAGAATGATCGCTCCAATCAATGACTAAGCCCGGACGCATAACGGGATCTCCTTTTTCTCTTTGTAACTGCAAGGGAAAATTAGCGGCGATTTCTAACAACAATCCTTCATTGTCGGGCGATACATTTTCGAGCCCGCCATACTTGGTGGTAATGTCGAGTACCGGAACATCATCTACAGTAAACACATGGTTGGCGATGCTTTTGGTAACCGTTCTTTCCGTTCCAACGGCTTTCCAACCACAGGTTGCCACACCTTTGATCATGATCTTGTCTTCATCCAAAGCAATACAAACAAGCCCTCTTGTACTTTCCTGCCCGTTGGTAAAAACGTATTGTTCTGAAAATGTAAAATCATCACCGGCCATTCCTCCATAAACATTTACCTCTTTTCCGGCGATATCTTCAAAACCAAAAAGTAGTTCTTCTGCATCGGTTTCCATATTACTGCCGGCTATAAAAAAGGCAGGAGTTGAAAAACTTTCTTTTGCATTTCGGGCAATCGTATTCGTTATTGCCCGGTAATTTTTTTCTGGATATTCTTCAAAATATATTTTAAAATAATTTTTATTCATATCGAGTAGCAAAATAGCTGCCGAACCCTTTTCGGTTTCTTCATCAATAAATTCACCATTGGTACTGGTTCCAAAGATGGCAATGCCAGCATCATCAAGGAGCTTACAAATGGCTTTACGATCTTGTTTGATCGATACGAAACATATGGCCAGAGTAGGCGTAAAGCCATCGGCTATGCTTTGCTGTAATGCCGTATTAATCTCTGCTGTAGTATGACCTTTGATAGATTTTGCCTGCATATTTTTATTTTATAAGTAAGATCATTTCTCTTTTAATGCTACCCAACTAACGGTTGTTCCGTGAAATTCAGGCCGGGTATTATCTAACTTGCCAAATTCCCCTAAGGAGAAAAATCCGGCCGTAGGCTTATTCCACGTGGCGGCCAATCCATCTAATTCAGCTGAAACTAAAGGCCCTAATGAAGAGAATCTGCCAATACAGGAAAAGATCAACATCGCATCTGCTTCCGGCATTTCATGTTCCTTCATTTTATTCGAACTTTCAATGACCGTATCAATCACTTCCAGGTCGGGCGGTAGCGAGAAACGAAACCTTGATCCTTCTTCGATCGGACCGCCTACCATCACCGATTGATTGGCGGTATTCCAAAGGATCAGAGGCCGCATCATGGGTTTACCTGGTGAACGTTCTACCTGTAAAGGGTAATTGATATTGAGCCGAACCAATCCTTCTGCCTGTTCACTGACCAACAGGTCTTTGCCTAAATATTTATTGATCACATCCATGGCAGGTTCATTATCGATAGTATATACCCAGGTTCCATCGCATTTTGTAATTCGTTTTTCTGTTCCAACAGGTTTCCATCCAGAAACGGCAATCCCTTTTACATCAATCTTGTCTTCATCGAGGATAACCGTTATCAGGCCGCAATTGCTTTTAAACTGGTTGGTAAATACTGCAGCGGTGAATTGTTGTGATTCCCCCGCCATCCCACCGATAACCGGTACATTTTCGCCTGCTGCATCTAATAATCCCCTGATGATATCTTCACCTGCAAGACTAATATCAGCCACAGAAATAATAAAGGCCGGGTGATCAAAATTGTGCTTACCTGATTTTCCCACATTGAAAGACGATTCATATACCGAATCATCACTGAAATCTTTGAACTCAACCTTAAAATGGTTTGGGTTCATGTCTAGCAGCAATGCCACTATACCTGTGGGTTCCATTCCCTGGTCGGTAAATTTTTCGGAAGTACTGGCACCAAAAATCAGGATGCCTTTCGCATCCATAATTGCCCTTACTTCATCTATATCATTTAATTCGGTTAAGAATACAAATGCCAGGGTAGGCTTATATCCGTCAGCCATGCTTTTATCCAGCGCTGATTTAAAGGAGGCCGTTGCATCCCCGTTTATTGATTTTGCTTTCATGAACGCTCTTTAATGATTCTCTTAAACTTCAAACAATATAAATTGCAAAAGTTACGGTTGCTAAAACCCTTATATATTGTTTTTAAATGTAATCCTTTTTTGCTCACGGTTACCAGCAACCGTAAAAAATCTACGTATTGAATCCCTGTAGAAAGAGTGGAAATAAGCAAGGGCATAAAAAAAGGCAAACAAGTTATTAAAGTAACCTGTTTGCCGGTAGGAAGAAAGTGGATCTTAAAATTGTTTGAACCGTTCGAAGCAGGAACGTTCCAGCATCTCCCGGTCATCGGGATGAGATATATTGATGAGCGCTTTGGCCCGCTGGCGCAGGTTTTTGCCAAACAAATAGGCAACGCCAAATTCTGTTACTACATAATGCATATGGGCTCTTGTGGTGACCACGCCTGCTCCTGGTTTCAGGGTTGGTACAATCCGCGGAACGCCTTTACCCGTGCGGGATGGAATGGCAATGATGGGTTTACCACCGTTGCTGAGAGCAGCTCCCCGCATGAAATCCATTTGTCCGCCTACACCCGAAAACTGGTGCGTACCAATGGAATCGGCACAAACCTGCCCGGTGATGTCAACCTCAATGGCGCTGTTGATGGAGATCATCTTATCGTTTCTCCTGATCACGTGTGGATCATTCACATAATCCACATCCAGGAAAGCAAAGGCCGGGTTATCATTTACATATTGATATAATTTGTTTGTACCAAGGGCGAATGAGGAAACAGATTTATTGGGGTGGATATTTTTACATTTATTATTGATCACGTCTTTTTCAATGAGGTCGATGATGCCATCGGAACACATTTCGGTATGAACCCCGAGGTTTTTGTGGCTGAACAGGCATTTGAGCACGGCATCGGGGATGGCTCCAATGCCCATTTGCAGGGTACTGCCATCTTCGATCATGCCGGCAATGTTTTGACCGATCTGGTTTTCGATGGGCCCGGCTTTTTCACCAAAATTGGCTTCATGGAGGGGCTCTTCGCAATACACCATCGACCTGAAGCGGCTGCTGTGAATCATGCCATCGCCATGGGTACGGGGTACATGCGGGTTCACCTGTGCAATAATGATCTTGGCGGTATTCACAGCGCTACGGGCTATATCAACCGATACACCCAATGAACAATAACCATGACTATCGGGAGTGGATACCTGCACAATGGCCACATCGATAGGCAGGATGTTCTGACGGAAAAGCTCAGGTATTTCGCTTAAAAAAACGGGAACATAGTCGGCGTAACCTTCAGATACTGCTTCCCGTACACTGGCTGATACAAAGAGTGAATTGATGCGAAAATGATCCCGGTATTCTGGTTTATCGATAAAAATATCGCCATACACACTGATAGAAACCACTTCCACATTCTGAAGACGATGTGCTTCATTTGCCAGGTGTTTTAACAGGTAGGTTGGTGTCTGGGCACTACCGTGAATATATATACGCTGATTGGATTGTATGAATGACAGGGCCTCTTGCGGACTATCATAATGAACAGGTACTCTCATAATGTTAAATACTGATTAGGCTGCAACATACAAAAAGGCTGTGAAGCCGAAATTGACCATTGTCATGTAAATCGTGATAAAGGTCAGTGGAATTCCCATTTTTTGTCCGTTCATCACTTCTAAGGTTGCTACTTTTAAAGCTAAAAGCTCATTAAAGCTTTAAATGGTTTTCAGCATTTCAATAACATGTATTGAAGCCTGAATCATGCCTCTTAAATGAGGATTTATTTTCCTGGGATACAGAGACACGCAGGCACAGAGGCACAGAGAAATCACTCCATTAAATATAATAGCTTCGTGTCTTCGTGACTTTGTGCCTTCGTGGTTCTGAAAAATAATGTTTATCTCGAAATACAATTTCTCGGAAATAAAGTATACCTGTAGTTGAAAAAATCAACCATTTTGAAATTATAACGGGGATTTCGCTTATATGCTGAAAATCAATACCGGTAACAAACCGCGTTGATGTTCATGCCGGCACCAACAGAAGCAAAGAGGATCACATCGCCGGGATTGAGTTGCTGATCTTTTACTTTGTCTTTACGCACGTGGTCGAACAGGGTAGGAACCGTGGCCACCGAACTATTGCCCAGCCAATGTATGCTCATGGGCATGATGCCTTCTGGCGCCTGTGGAATGTCATATAGCTGGAACATGCGTTTGATGATGCCTTCATCCATTTTTTCATTGGCCTGGTGGATGAATACTTTTTTTAGCTGGCTGATGGGAATGCCACTTTTATCCAGGCAATCTTTCATAGCTGCAGGTACATACTTCATGGCATATTCATACACTTTGCGACCTTTCATTTTAATATAGCGTATCCTGGGATCGCTTCCGGGGAAAAACGACTGGCCCATGTGTATATAATCTACCTCTTCTATTGAATGGGTTTGTACTGATGCACTCAGCAGGCCAGGCCCTGTTTCTGTAGTTTCCAGGTATTCTACAACGGCTGCACCTGCACCATCACTGAAGATCATGCTGTCACGATCATACATATCTATTACGCGGGATAAGGTTTCTGCTCCGATGATAAGTGCCTTTTTTGCGATGCCGGCTTTGAAAAATGCATCTGCCTGTATCACACCCTGTACCCAACCAGGGCATCCGAATAAAATATCATAGGCAATACAATTCGGATTGCGGATACCTAATTGATGTTTGATGGTACTTGCCAGGGACGGAACAGCATCTGTCTGGATGGTATGCTTGATCACATTGCCAAAATTGTGTGCAACGATGATCTGGTCAATTTCTTCGGGGTTTACTTTACTATCTTCCAAAGCAGCTTTGGCTGCAATGGCACCAATATCTGCCGTGGTGAGATCATCGGTGGTATATCGTCTTTCTTCAATGCCCGTGATCTGTTTAAATTTTTCCACGACCTCGTTTGCAGGGGTAGGTAAGGGCTGCTGATTTTCGGCATAAAATACCTGTTTTGCAAAATCAAGGTTTGATTGTACAACAGGAGGAATATATGAACCTGTTCCGGTGATGATGGATCGAAGCATATGAGTATAAAAGTACAAAAAACAGGCCGATATTCCTGCCTTGGAAAGCCTGTGACATTAAAATTGAACCCGACAGGGTTAATATATTTTATCCCGCAGGCAACAAACGATAGCTCTATGGCATCGTAGCAATGTATTATTAAAAATTGTATCTTGACCTTTCGCTAATCCCGCGAAAGGATATTACCTAAATTAAAACAATGAACATGAAAACCAGGATTCTACCACTCGGTGCGGTTTTATTTCTATGCTGCACGATTTTTTTCTTTGCCTGTAAAAAAGACATCAGCAATCCCAACCCGGTGATCGTTCCGGAAGAACCCAATAATTTTGCCATTCCTGCAGCTTCACCTGTTACAGGCTCGGTAAGTGGGTTGGTTGTAGATGAAAACAATACACCGGTTCCCAGTGCCGATGTAACTTTTGGCACTACGGTTTATCAAACCGATGCAC
>ERZ795056.2762-NODE-2762-length-19237-cov-7.644458_pt1 | contig 19237 bp, 16 predicted proteins | sample MGYA00375140_ERZ795056 | MGnify/ENA primary metagenome ERZ795056 (study PRJEB30185, sample SAMN05720227) | activated sludge metagenome | isolation source: Anaerobic digester | place: USA | collected 2015-03-09 ... | reverse complement strand
GATGCCGATAATAATCCAGGCACATTTACCCTTCAGAGTGAGCGACTTTTCCAGGCCATCAAAGGAAATGGCGGAAAGGCCCGTCTGGTATTGCTTCCGTTTGAAAGTCATGGCTACGCAGCCCGGGAGAACATTTTGCACATGCTTTGGGAAATGGATTCCTGGCTGGACAAGTGGGTGAAAAACAAACAGTAAAAGAGAATTAGAACTGAGATCAATACGATACCCTCCGTATTAAATTGGTCTGAAGTGAACGTTAAACAAAAGGCCGGCTGTCTCCATTCAAGGAAAGACAGCCGGCCTTTTGTTTGTGCTTAGCTATCCGTTGAAATCACCGGAACTTTCTGCACAGTATTTTATTCGTTTCCTCACTTTTCGTTTCCAAAGAAATCCATGCTTGAATGTGATGGCAATATTGGTGACGAAGTTGTGTGCCCAGATTTCGAGGTCGTTTCGTTTTTCCTCTGCTGAGTCAAATGCCGGAATGTACTCGAAGCCAAATTTGCGGGTAACATCATGCACACACTGATTGCCATACAATACCTTTTTCATGTTGTACGCGTACAAATACCGATAACGGACTTTCTGTGCCCCTTCAAATTTCTCAGCATTGTAAAAATCGGTTGTTGAGCTAAACGCAAACGGATCCTTCTTTTTTGACTTTTGAGATCCACAGGAAATCATCAAAAACAAAGCTGCAATCAGCAGGAATGGGGTTTTATGTAGTTGCTTGTGGAATTCCACCTGGTTGAGAAAGCGACAAAATTACACCCCGACCCCGACATTCTCCTGCCTTTCCATCAGATTTTGGTACAGACGGCAAGTCGAATACCTGGCCTGTCCAAACGATGTTAACGATTACTGAGGTTTTCATTGATTTCATCGACCACTACCAGGTACTCATTTTCTGTTATGATGTTTTCTTCAAACAACCATTTCATGCGTCCCAGTTCCTGTTTCCGCTCTCCGTCGTAATCAATGAAAAAATAAATCTTCCTGAAAAATGCTTTTCGCTGCTCGTACAAGCCATCAGTAAAAGAGGCGACTTCCTTCACAGACGGATCCCTTTGAAGCAAAAACATAGCAGAATTATCGGTCAGAAGAATGCAGAAGTACTGGGTTTTCACCTGTCGGTACAAAAGGAAACCAAGGATTCCAAGCCCCAGACTGACCAATACGCCGATGAAGAAATCGAAGTTGGATGGATATAGAACCGCACTTCGAAGGATACCCACCGCGGTCACAAACCAGGAAACATGAAGTACCCGGATGTATCGTTCCGTTTTGAGAAAGCACTTATCACGGCTTGCAACCTGGTCAAACTCAATCTTAATATCGGTTTCATTATCCTGGTCTTTCGAATAATAATGCACACCGTCTGAAAGAAGAGTTACCTGCTTTCGTATCCAAAAATGCTTTTGCTTCAATTCCCTGAACATATCCTGTTTAATGGGTTGCAAAAATAATCCCTTGTTATAAACAGAATATGAAGGCTATCAAAAAATATCACGTCCCAATTGTCTAGGAATCTGCCTTCGACCTGGGATGAAAATCCCGGATTACCTGCTGCAGGTAGCCCATATCCAGATGTGTGTAAATTTCGGTTGTGGTGATGCTTTCATGACCCAGCATTTCCTGGATGATTCGCAGATCGGCTCCACCCTCAAGAAGGTGGGTTGCAAAAGAGTGCCGAAAGGTGTGCGGACTGATTTTCTTTTTGATGCCCGCCATTTTTCCCAATCGTACAACGGTTGTAAAAATGGAAATACGGCTCAGGTTTCTTCCAGCCGGATTCAGTAACAGAAAATCTCCATAGTCAGGGTGAATTTTCCCCTGATCCCGGACATCCCGCCGGTAATGACGGATCGCATCGATCGCTTCTTCGCCAATAGGCACCAGTCTCTCCTTGTCGTTTTTACCAATCACCTTGATGAAACCCGCTTCTTCATAAATCTGAGAAATCAACAGGGTGCTGAGTTCAGATACCCGCAGTCCGCAGCCATACAATATCTCAATGATCATCCGGTCGCGAATTCCAATCACATGTGCTGTGTCGATCGCAGACAGAATCGAATCGATTTCATGTACTTCCAGAACAGAAGGGAGTTTTCGCGGAAGAACAGGCCCAGAGATCAACGCTGCCGGACTGTCTTTGATCTGCTCATCGTACACCAGAAAAGCAAAAAATGACTTGATTCCGGAAAGAATCCTGGCCTGACTATACGCCGCAATTCCGGTCTCAGTCAGCTCTTTCAGAACCAGTTCAACATCATCCTTCTTTACATCTGATGGCGCTTTCCAAATCTGGTGATCTTCCAGAACTCTACGCAGGATGGCCACATCATGGGCATAGGCTTTTCGGGTATTGTCAGATCCGGCACGTTCCAGTTTCAAATGATGAACAAACGATCGGATACTGGAATCCCAGATTTTCTGCAGCCGGGTTGGCTCAGCCATTGGTTTGATTGGTTAGAAAGTCCATGCAGGCTCAAAACACGAAAAAAGCGTTCACATCATCCACAATTTTATACAACACATGCCATGTATCAGAAAGGAATTCCGTTCTTTCGGACCTGATCCATCATTTCATTGACCACCGTGATTCCATCTTTTCTCACTGAAGACGACCTGATTCTGGTGGTTGCACCTGCCTTTTCTGCCAATGAAGAGGAGGTTCGAAATGGGATTCTCAACCTGAAAAAAATCGGATTCAGGGTTGAAACCGGCCCCAATGTATTTTCATCCTGGGGAAAATTTGCCGGCACTGACGCCGATCGAAAAGCCGATCTGCAATGGGCACTGGACCACCCCGAAGCCAAAGCCATTTTTTGTACCCGAGGAGGATACGGACTTGGTCGCATTCTTTCGGATCTCAGTTTCAATATGTTTCAATCTAAGCCCAAATGGTTTATTGGCTTTAGTGACATCACTCTTCTCCATCTCCGGCTGAATTCTTTGGGAGTCTCTTCGCTTCATGGGCCGATGGTGGTGCATTTCAGCAGACCGGAACAATCGGTAGCCTGCACATCGCTTGTCCGTATTTTGAACGGTGAGTTACCGTCTGTTCTGTATCCGTTAATTCCGGAAAGGCAGGACGCCCAAGGCATCAACGGGCCATTGGCCGGAGGAAATCTTACTATGATTTCGCATTCAGCAGGAAAACTGAAGGCGGGTGTTTTTTCTGGCTCGGTATTGTTTCTGGAAGAAATCGGGGAATACTTTTACCGGATCGACCGCATGCTGGAACAGTTGCGTCAAAGTGGAATGTACGAAGGTGTCAAGGCCGTTGTACTGGGTCAGTTTACCGATTGTGAGCCAGACAGGTTTCCTCTTTCACTGTTGGAAATGGTGAAAGAAAAACTGCCGGAAGGAGTCCCTCTTTTTTCCGGACTGGAAAGCGGACACGGTGTTCCAACCTATCCTCTTGTTTTCGGAACGTTGGCAGAAATAGAAAAGAGTGAGACCGGATTCCGGTTGATCCAGCGACTGAGGCCTGTTACTTCTTAAGTTCCATGAACCGCACTTTGCTTGGGTAGCGTGCTGTATGGAAAATCTTGATCCTGGATTTCTGGAAATCCTCCTTGCGGGCAGAGAAAATGTTCATGAATTTCTGTGGGTTGAGATCCACCAAAGGGAACCAACTGCTTTGGACCTGGACCATAATCCGGTGCCCTGCCTTGAACGTGTGGTTGATGTCACACAACTGAAACTTCACTTCGTTCACTTCATTGATGGTAAGCGGCTCCGGCTTTTCAAGACTGTTCCGGAATTTGGCCCGCATCACATCTCCCCGAACCAACATTTCGTAACCACCCAATTTTGTGCTGTTGTCGACTTCTGCTCCCTGATCAGGATAGACATCAATCAGCTTTACAATGAAATCGGCATCATCGGTGCTGGGAGATACAAACAGTTCGGCGTTGAGGGGACCGGTCATAGTCACATCTTCTTTCAAAGGTTCGGTCTCATACACCAGAACATCCGGGCGGCGGGCTGCAAACCGCTGATCTTCCACCATATACTCTTTCGTCATCTGAGTGGTGATGCTGTTTGTAAACGGGACCGGCTTGGCAGGATCACTTGTATACTCGTCGAAACTGTTGTTGCTGCCCAGGCCTTCCGGACTGAACAACAATTTTCCGGACGGGAAGAAGATCAGTTCTTTTTCCTCTGCTTCCTGCGGAGGCCAGGTTTTGTAAGCTTTCCAGACGTTTGTACCGGTTTCAAACATGTAAGCTTCCGGAAGCTCCAGTTCGGTGTTTCCTTTCAGGTAATGGTTGAAGAATTCAAACTCTATTTTATTCCGGTAAAAAACACCGGTTTTGGAATCGAAATTAATAGGCCCCAGATTCTGAGCATCTCCTTTCGCCCAAAGTCCATGACTCCAGGGACCCATCACCAACAGGTTACTGGCCTTGGGATTTTTCTTTTCAATGCTTTGGTACAGGTTGATGGCACCGTACAGATTTTCGGCATCAAACAATCCGCCCACAACCAGAGTGGCGGCTTTGATTCCTTTGAAATGCTGTAGAGCGCTGCGTTCCTTCCAGAAGGCATCGTATTCCGAATGAGCCATCAGGTCATTCCAGAAAGGGATCTCATAATTGAGATACATTTTGTTGGCATTTTCCAGAGGACCCATCTGCTTGAAAAAATAGTATCCGTCCTGTGTACCATGATTAAAACCAGGATTGTTTTCTATGGTGAGTGCATTCCGTACTTTTCCGAATGAACTGAAAAAATTAAAGGCGTGAGGCAGGAAAAAGGCACCGTTGTGGTGAAAATCGTCACCGGCAAACCAGTCCATCACCGGCGCCTGTGGTGAAACCGCCACCAGATTGGGATGATTCGAAAGAGCACCCATGGCCGCATAAAAGCCTGGATATGAAATTCCCCACATTCCAACATTCCCGTTGTGGTTTTTCAGTTTCTTGAGAAGCCAGGAAATGCTGTCAAATGCATCTGTGGATTCGTCAATGTCCTTGGCTCCTTTTTTTACAGGCTTATAAGGTCGAACATCCACAAACTGACCTTCCGACATATATCGCCCTCTCACATCCTGGAAAACAAAAATATAGCCGCTTTTCTGTAAAAGTTCATTGTGGCCCAACTGCGATTTATATTCGTCCGGACCATATGGACCAACTCCGTAGGGTGTCCGCTGAAAAAGAATGGGGTACTTTTTGGTCTGATCTTTGGGTTCGTATACCACGGTAAACAGCTTTACACCATCCCGCATCTGGATGGAGTAGATGTTTTTTGTGTAATGAGCTTTGACATCAAAAGGAGCCTCCTGAGCCATTAACCCACTGAAAAACAGAAGGCTAATAAGTAGTAAACCGAATCTTTTATTCAAAGTGCTGATCATTTTTATGGTCTTAGACCCGTGTCTGAATTTTCTTTCCGAAGCTTGATAAAAGAATTTACCACGGCTGCAGTCGTAAGCAAAATAAACGCAATAATAATGTATTCCACGTAGTTAAGTATTTGTGGATACTCCTTTCCTAAAAAATAACCCAGAAGGCATAGGGTCAGAACCCACAAAACAGCGCCTGTGATGTTGTACAAGGCAAATCGGGCAGGATTCATTTTTGTGATTCCGGACAGGATGGGAGCGAAAGTCCGGATCACAGGAAGAAAACGGCCGATGATAAGGGCATTGCCTCCGTATCTGGCGAAAGCCTTTTCTGTATTCACCAGGTACTGCTTTTTGAAGAAGAAATTCTCTTTCCGGTTCATCAGGCTGTTTCCCAGGTACTTTCCGAAAAAATAACCTGTGTAATTACCGGCAACCGCTGCCAACAGAATGCAAGCCAGCAGAAGTAGAATGGGCACGTTCATAATTCCAAGTCCGCAAAACATACCCGCAGTGAAGAGAAGGTAATCGCCCGGAAGGAAAAAGCAGAAAAAGATACCGGTTTCAGCATAGACAATGAGAGTCACCAGAATCAGTCCGCCCTTTGAAATAATTTCCTCGGAGTTCAGCAAAAACTTAAAAAACTCCAGCACTTCGTTCATAGGCCCAAAGGTATTCCAAATTCTGTTTTTGGCCTGATGAAAATGGGATTCCGGCCAAATCTTTATGCATTGTAAATCTGTCGTCGATTGATATGGGTTTTCTCGTATTATTGCAGTTTCAGACAAAATCATTCTGAACCGAAGAATTATCCGTTTCCTACATATATGACCATACTTCATTCCGGAATTAAGCAGGTTGTTGCCACTTCTATGATTGCTTTCTTAGTTAGTTGTGGATCAGAGCCAAAGAAAGTTGAAAATGCTGTGGACTCTACTGCTTTGGTGCAGGATTCCCAGATTCTAGATGCTGTGGAAGATCTGTTCGGCAAACTTCCCAAGCCATCGGCTATTCCCAACCTCATCGTTCTGACTGGTGCAGAATACGAATCCAAACTGCTGAATCCAGCATCGAATGCTGAAAAAGTGATGGGTAATTCATCCAAAGCAGCCTTCAGTGTCGGCGTTTTCAGTGCCGATGTCGGATACATGGCAGCCTACGATAAAGGACAGGAAGCGGTTCAGACATTTGTGATCGGAAAAAAACTGGCCGACAAAATCGGTGTATCCAGTGCCTTTGATTCATCGGTTCTTGAGAGGATCGAGAAAAACCTGGCACAGAAAGATTCTCTGATCACCATTTCGGATGCCTCCATTGCCAATTCTTCCGGCATTCTGAAAGCAAACGACCAGATCAAGGATGCCGCCCTTCTTACGGCCGGTGCTTTTGTGGAAGGTTTGTATCTCACCTGTGGTCTTATTCATGACTATCCTCCAACCGGTCTGCCAAAAGTTGAGCAGGACAAAATCCTGGTTCCTTTGGTCAATGCGGTCATTAAACAGGAAGGTGCCTTATCGAGTCTGATTGAACTCCTGCAGAAAGTGAACGACAATGACGAAGTAGTCACTTCCATCATCGCCGGACTGGAAAAATCGAAGGCCATTTATGCCAAAGCCAACTGGGCTGAACGCATTGCCAACAACAAAGGAGATCTTATTCCAACTGAAAACGACATTAAAGATCTGGCCAAATCCATCGCCGAACTACGGAAGGGCATGGTTGAATAATTTCTTCATCATTACTGCAACAGCCCTTCGATCCTAATCTCCCATGAACGAACAGCTGCTGCGTTCCATCCTCCGGTTATATGCACTTCTTGCCGGTTCAGATGGGTTACTGGATGAAGAAAAACAAAGAATTGAAGAGTTTCTGCACCATCATCTGTCTGGCAGATCGGTGGCCCGTTTTCTGGAAATTCTGGAACAATGGACTGAAAACGTTCAGAAAGAAAAGAACAATTCCGGATGGCTCGACAAACAACTCGAGAACATCTGCCACTCCGTCAATAAAGAACTCCTTCTTGCCCAGAAATTCTATCTTTTCCTCGAACTGATAGAATTATCAGGTGTCGATGGAATGGTTTCGAGCGATGAACGACACATTCTTTCCGCCATTCCAAGGCTTCTCAATCTCCCTGATGACGATGTTCAGGCACTCACCTTGTTTGCTACTGGCATCCAGGAAGAAGATTTTAACGGAAAACACATACTTCTCATTTCAAACCGGAAGAATCCCAATTTATCAGAATCTGATTTCTGGGAAATTCCGGATGTGGAAGGACTCATTGTGGTCCTCAAACTTCCTTCAGTGGAGTGCTATTTTGTCCGTCTCATCGGGCAGGCAGAATCCTACCTGAACGGACAAATCATGCTTCCCGGAATGAGCCGGATCTGGGCACCCGGCACCACGTTCCGTCAGGAAAAATGCGATCCGATCTATTTTAATTTCATCCAGGAACGGTTTTCGGCGCCGGTCGATAAACCGAGGATAAGCTTCGAGGCCAAAGGACTGGAATACAAATTCAACGATGGCCGGATCGGACTCCGCAACATCCACGTCTCCGAAAAGGGCGGACGAATGGTGGCCATTATGGGCGCCAGTGGTTGCGGAAAGTCGACTCTTTTCAATGTGCTCAATGGCAATGAAAGGCCGGACAAAGGAAAAGTCCTGATCAACGGAGTGGATGTCCACAAAGAACCAGACAAGCTCGAAGGCGTGATCGGGTACATTCCACAGGATGATTTGCTGAATGAACGCCTGACGGTATTCCAGAATATGTATTTCGCAGCCCGTTTCAGTTTTGGAAACTGGTGCGAAAAAGACATAGTCGAGATTTCAGAAAAGACACTTCATTCTTTGGGTCTTTCGGAAACAAGAGATAAAGAAGTGGGCTCGCCATCGAAGAAAACCATTTCGGGTGGACAACGAAAGCGACTCAACATTGGCCTTGAACTGATCCGTCAGCCATCGGTTTTGTTTGTGGATGAACCTACATCGGGCCTCAGCAGTTCCGACAGTCTGCGTACGATGGAGCTTCTCAAAAACCTGGCTCTGAACGGAAAACTGGTATTTGTCATCATTCATCAGCCTTCTCCGGAGATCTTTAAAATGTTCGATCGCCTTTTGGTGATGGACAACGGGGGCTACACCATTTACTATGGAAATCCCATGGAAGCCGTTCCGTATTTCAGGAGGGAAGCGAATCTTCCTCCTGTTCAGGATCCGGCAGAAGTAGCCAATTCAGCGGAGATTTTCGATATTGTCGAAACCAAACTGGTGAGTGAAATGGGTACCCTGGTGGAAGAACGCAAGTACTCTCCCGCCGACTGGGCCGCCCGTTACCAGCAACATTTTCCAGCCAATCCGGTTGAAAGGGTAAAGGAAGAAGTTCCACACCACATCAACACCCCTGGATTTTTTCAACAGATCCGATTGTATTTCCGAAGAGATGTACTGGCCAAAATCCGGGATCACCAGTACATGTTCATCAACCTGCTGGAGGCTCCTGTACTGGCTTTGCTGCTGGCCATTGTGGTGCGTTACGCCCCGACGGAAGATTTCATCGACAAGCCTTATCATTTCTCTTCCAACGAAAACATACCGGCTTATTTCTTTATGGCGGTGATTGTGGCCTTGTTTATGGGCCTGAGCGTGAGTGCAGAAGAGATCATCCGCGATAGACTGCTGCTCAAAAGGGAAAAGTTTCTTCACCTTAACCGTGACAGTTACCTCATCGCCAAAATTCTTCTTCTTTTCTGCCTTTCCGCCATCCACACACTGGCTTTTGTGGTGATTAGTGACTTTGTTCTGGAGGTGGACGACATCGGACCCGAATTCTGGATGGTGCTTTTCTCTACTTCCTGCTGCGCCAATATGCTGGGGCTGGCTTTGTCGGATACCTTCAAAAATGCTGTGGTGGTATACATTCTGATTCCACTTCTCCTGATTCCACAGCTCGTTCTGGGAGGAGTTGTGATTCAGTATGACCGGGTAAATCCCCTGTTTGGCAATCCGGGGAAAGTGCCGTTGATAGGTGAAATGATGGTGTCACGCTGGGCCTACGAGGCGCTGATGGTGGCGCAGTTTAAAAACAATTCTTATCAGAAAGTGACCTTTGAGTCCGAAGCCCGGAAAGAAGAATATCACTACAAACGAACCTACTACCTGAAGGAACTGAGCGAAATTCTGCGGGAACTTCACAGCCTTCGAAAGGGCGATTCACTCCAGAGCGACAACATCCGGATCAAAAAGGATCTGCTTTACAAAGAGCTGTCGGAAGAAGGAGCCAATTTCAATATTCCGATTTCCACCTGGGCGTTTGTGAAAGGAGAACACCCCTTTCCGGACGACAAATACCATATGGTGCAGGAGAAACTGAAGAAATTCGGGCATTTCTACAACGCCAAATACCGGATTGAAGAACGGCGCCTGAACAACCAGCTGAAGTTTTTTGAAGATCCGCATACGAAAAAGAATATGCTGGCCAACATCAAGATCAAATCGGAAAACGAACAGGTCCGTGAAATTGTGGCCAACGATATGATGATGCGTAAGAAGTTCGAAATCTCGAAATCCGGCATCTATCGCAAAGTGAAGCCGATTTACCACTTCCCGAAACCGGGCAATACCCTCGATTTCCGGACGCACTTTTACGCTCCTGTAAAAATCTTCTGCGGTCTGGTCTTCCCGACTGAAATCTTTAACCTCTTCGTGATCTGGATGTTTACCCTGGTCACCGTGGTGGTGCTTCGGTTCCGTCTGCTCCGGAAATTGTTCCGGTTTACACGATAGTTACTTTTTAATTTTGAAAGGAAGGCGGATTTTATTGGCCATCTTTCCAGGCATATTCCTGGTTGAGGAGCAGAATATCCTTGTACAATTTATCCATCTCGGTGCTGTCCGTTCCATCGTAGTATCCACGGATCTGACGGTATTTATCCACCAGAACAAAATTCTGAGTGTGTACAAAATCATCCGGACCGCCATCTCCTTCTGTTGCTGTGACGAAATATCCCTTCCGGGCCATGTCGTACAATTCTTTTTTGTTGCCGGTCACAAAATGCCACTGACGGGAATCGGCTTTGTGTGCAACAGCATAGTCTTTTAGCTGGCGAAGACTATCAGTTTCAGGATCTACCGTATGAGATACGAAAATGACGGATGAATCCTTGTTTTCTTTCAGCCTTGCCGCCAGTTTCATCATTTCCTTGCTCATAACCGGACAGATCGATTCACAGGTGGTGAAAAAGAAATCCGCCACATAGGTTTTGCCTTCGGTTGTCTTCTGCGTTACCATGTTTCCGTCCTGATCAATGAAGCTGAAATCCGGGACGTGGTGAATTACAGACATTGTGGTCGCCTTTCCATTGGCATCAACTGTATCCACTTCCTGGTTGCCATACGTGTCGAGAATGCGGGCCGGTTTCGGATTGCGGTAAGCCTGATAGGCTCCAATGGCCAGAAGTCCGGCTACGATTAACACGATTCCGGTCGGAATAAGCCATTTGTTTTTTGGCTGGGAGGATGATGCGTCCATCGGTTGGTGGTTTAGTTTCGATACAGAGGCCGGATAAGCCTCCGGTTTCATTACTTTTGCGGGTGCAAAACAAGGTGAACAAAGCCAGAATTCTTCCATATTTCTTTTCTTTTTTTTCACTCTTCGCAGTGGAGAAGGCTCTTTCGCAACCCTATGATCCGGGTCCGGACTCAGCAGGTTCATTGGCCATTCCGGCGGAATCCAACCGGTTTTTATCCTGGGCTTCGAAGGTAACCGAACTGAAAAGAGGTCTCAAAAACATCGCTCTTCCCGACTCTGGATATGCTTCAGCCGGAGAAGCGGATTTTGCGCTTGGTGCGGCCATGACCAATAGTGTAGTCAGTCTGGGTGACGGAGGTTCCATTACTCTTCAATTTACACGTGCCATCCGCAATGGCGACGGTGCCGATTTTGCGGTTTTTGAAAATGGTTTTGGGGATGAATTTCTGGAACTGGCCACCGTAGAAGTGAGCAGCGACGGACAGCATTTTGTGGCCTTTCCTGCTGTTTCTCTGACCCCAATCAACAAGCAGGTCTGGAGTTTTGGCACCCTGAATCCCCGGAATCTGCACAACCTGGCAGGCAAATACCGACTCGGTTTCGGCACACCTTTCGATCTGGAGGAACTTAAATACGAAGCCGGACTCGATGTAAACCACATTCTGTTTGTGCGGATCCGCGATGTGGTGGGCAGCATCAAACCCGAGTATGCCACACTCGATTCGAAAGGAAATGCCATCAACGACCCCTGGCCAACCACCTTTCCGACGGGCGGTTTCGACCTCGATGCGGTCGGTTTAATCCATGAAGAAACAGGTAGTCTGGCCGTGTACCCGACGATGGTGTTGCAGGGCGAAACATTTGAATTGCACGGACTCGAAGACGGAAACGAATTCCTCATCGCCGGCATGAACGGACAACAACAAGGCCGTTTCATGTACCAGGCCGGCCAATCCTTTCCCGCCCGTTTTCCACGGGGCTGGCTCATTTTACAATCGGGAAGCGGACGGAACCGCAAGACCGCTAAACTGCTTGTTCAATGACGGTATCCCGGTTTCTGGTTTTCATAATCCTCCTTTCCTGGATGCTCAGTTCCTGTGAATCCGAACCTGGCCCTGCTCCTGAAACAGTGGCCATGGAGGACGGGAACATGGTTCTCGTTGGCCATGAAGGCAACTTCAAATGGGGCAATGCCGGGCTCGGACTCATCAATCTCAATCATTCCCAAATCGATATGGACATCTACAAAACCCTGAACAAAAAGAGTCTGGGTGATGTCTTTCAATCCACCACCTGGTGGAACCAGCAATGGTGGGTGGTGGTGAACAATTCCGGAAAAATTGAGGTGCTGGACAAAGAACTCAAAATGGTTAAAACGGTTACCGGCTTTACCTCTCCCCGCTATCTGCTTCCGGTTTCGGACACCAAAGCCTATGTGACGGATTTGTATGGCAAGGAAATCCGGGTGGTTTCGCCGGGACAAACCACAGCAGGAAACAAGATTGCTATGCCGGGATGGACGGAAGAAATGGCGCTGGTGAATGGAAAAGTCTATGTGGTGTGCAAGACCAATTCGAAGGTGATTCGTGTGGATCCCGTCCTTGATGAAGTGGTGGATTCGATTTTGTTGCCGGGGAATGCAACTTCAGTGGCAAAGGCCGGAGCGAAGAAAGTCTGGATCGGATTTGAAGCCGGAAACGCCACCAAACCGGGCGTTTGTCTGTATGATGCCGATTCGTCCCGCATTGTCAAAATCTGGTACAGCACATCGGAAGCGCAGATTCCCGACCGGTTTCAGGCATCGGCCACGGGCGACAGTTTGTTTTTTATTTGCGGCGTTCCCTGTTTTCTGAAGGCCTGGAATAGCGACTTTGTCCGTCTTCCTCTCGGTTCCGGAAACTGGTACGGACTTGGTTACGATGCCCGCCGTCAGCAATTGTTTGCCTCCGATGCCAAGGACTACCTCCAGAACAGCCGCATCGTGCAGATGGACCTGAACGGAAACATCCTCAAAGAATGGAAGGGCGGGATTATTACGAGCCGGTTTTATTTTTGGTGAGCGAAATCTGAGGTTTCCCTGCTGTTTGCCTGGTGGGCTGTCCTTAAAGACAGAAACCGCAGAGTTAAAAGAGGTTTTACGCAGAGCGTCGAAGAGAAATACGTTCATTTTCATTCCTCCCGATGTAGAACCGGGACAAGTGCTATGGCTCTCCTTGTATTTCCTCTTTTCCTCTGCGGTAAAATAAAACACTTTTTAGACAGCTCCTTCAGTCGATCATTAACCCCCAGTTTCTTTGAAAGGACCTTTTAGGTTTCCATCGAATTGGTTTAGGTTATTCTCCGGATTCAATCGCATCCCGAATAAAACCCGATCTCAGTTCTTTGAACTCATTCTCTGCCTCAAAAGGTCCGAAATGAGATTCTACCCAAATGGGCTCATCGTATTCAAATACATAGGAAACCTCGGGACGATTTATCCCACCTCTTTGGAAGAACAGATAAAGCCGGTCGCCGCTTTCAGGGTCCGCTTGAAAATCAAACACATCTGCTTCATTTAACCTGATCTTCAGTCGCTCAGTATTGCGGATTGTCAATTCTGGATCTTCCATAAATTGGTGGACGATTTCCCCTATGGACCAGGTCGTTGGGCTGTGCTTCCGGTACAAAATCCAATGCGGTTTGTCCCAGTCGATTTCTTTACCAGAACAGGTGCAAAGCTTGAGTTGAGCGGATACGGTGCACATGGATTGATGTTTTTGCGAAAATAAGGGATTTTATAAATGAAAAACCTATAAGGTTTCCTTTCTGTTGATAACCAGACATAAGCACAATAGAATGCTCATTTTCAGTGAGAAACAAAAAACCTAATAAGTTTCGCTCATGCCTGTTCCTTCTCCCCAAACCCAACCCGCACCGCCGATTCCAGAACAGCCAGATCAATATCCTTCAAGGCTTTGAATTTGATGCAATAGCCCGTTACAGTGGCCTTACCGATTTTGTCGCCTATGGTTCGGGGTAGGAAGGTTTTGTCGGCCAGGCCCATGATGTAGACCGAGATGCCGGTCTGGTTGGCGCTGATGCCCACCTGGTAAAACTCCCGTGATTTCCCTCCGGCCAGAGGCATAATGAGGTGACCATACCCTATGTTCGGATTGGAGACCGTTTTGCCGTTCTCGTCTTTCCCGTCCAGAAACCAGAGCTGGGCTGACGGATTCAAACCGGTAATGCGGTAGTGCAGCTCCAGCAGGTCGGCTTGTTTGGGGGCGGGTTGGCTGGCGATGTAGTCGTGGATTTGTGTCTTGATGTCTGGCATTGCCATTTCGGTTTTTGGGTCCAAACAATACGCTCTAAAAACTGAAAGTACAGAATCCAGGATAAATCAATTCATCTTTTACAACAAAAGGTTCCTCAAAAAAGGCATTAACAGATTGGCCCTAACGAGGCCAGACATGATGTGGCAACGCAAATATTCTTAAAAGACCGGAAAAATGATGGGATTTGAAGACTCGTCCCAAAGGCGGTCATAAAAAAAGCGGAACCAAAACTTCCGCTTTTTAACTGTTTTTAATTCGAAAGAATCAATAATTACAAGCCAAAATTTTAATATTATTTCCAAAGAATCCTGTTCCAAATCAAGGTTTTGGCGGCATCAGGACTTCATTAATTATATGGATAACCCCGTTTGAAGTACTTACTGATCCCACAATTTCTGCAGTGCCGTTCACAAATGTTTTTCCGTCTTTCTGAGATAGTTTGATTTTTCCTAAAGACACCTGGTCCAGCTCCATCCCGTCCTGTATCATGTCTGCTTTGATCGACCCAACGTAGGTATGGTAGCCAAGTAAGTCAGAAAGCTTTTCCTTATTTTCAGGCTTGAGAAGATCATCCAATGTTTCCTTTGGTACCTTTTCAAAAGCTGCATTGGTTGGTGCAAATACAGTAAATGGGCCAGCATTGCTGAGTGCATCCACCAACCCTGCTGCTTTTACAGCTGTGACCAACGTGCTATGATCTTTGCTTCCTGCTGCCACCTGCACAATATTTGGATTTGATACTTCGTCAGCCACTCCTGATTGGCCAATGGGTTCTGTAACAGGCGTTTCAGTGGTCTGTGCTTGTTCTCCTGCTGATTCATTTGTTGTGTCAGTACCACAACTATATAAAAAAAATACTCCAAGAACCGGCAGAATTTTAAAGTGTTGTTTCATTATCAATTTGGTTTTAATAATGACAAACCTAAAATCCAATTCAGTCAGTTTTTATGCGTTCAATCATAGACTGCGGATTCCTGCAAATTTTTTTTGACAGTCTGGAGGGCAAGGGTAAAACCCAAAACCAGAACCACGGAAAGACCAAAGAGGATTTCATTGATGTATGGAAGATATATATAGGTAAAAGAGGCAATTCCATGAATTCCAAGAACAAGCTGGTTGAGGTACAGTCCTCCAAAAAAAACTACCCAATAGTGCCGTTTTCCTTCAGGTAGTAGTGATGTTGAAAAAACAAAAGCAACCAGAAATGAACTTATTGATGAGAGAAGAATAAGGTGAAGGTAGGAAATTACAATTGGGCGAAAGCCAAATGCCAGCCTGCTGACTTCAGGAATGACGGAGCCCAATTGGAGCAAAAATTTGATTGAAACACAAATACAAATCAGGCAGTATATAAACTTCAGAAACTTATTATCAACAAGACTTTTCCAGACAGTTGGCAAAGTAATTTTCCTGACGAGCAAAAACCAGATTAAGGTTTGTCCGACCGAAGCACCAACCAATACCCAATATAACCAGGAAGGAAGTGAAGCCCAGAGGACAGACAGGCCATACGTTATTGTGGTTGAGACTACCATTACTTGAACCCATACTTTCGGGATCCTGAATTCGGGACTGCTGTCGGATAGGTACCCAATCAGGATCCCCAGACAAGCAAAAAGAAACCAGCCATTGTATTGAAAATGAAGATAGAAATAAACTGAACCCAGATAAAGATGTTGTTCCAGTTGATTGCTGGCCATCATATAGGCAAGGAAAAAGGTACCAGCAGATGAAAGAATCCCGAAAAACAAAGAAGCTTTGATCCAATTGGTAGCAGGTTCTTGCCTGGCAAAAAGATTTAAATGCAGCCTATGCTGAAATGCAAAGAGGAAGTAAATGAAAATAGACATGGTCGAAAGAGCGATGGAAATGAAACTGTAACCCTGGCACCAGAATGAAATCAGCATTCCATATGAACATCCCAGATTCGCAACCAACAGATTCCGGTATTCAGAAAATGCATTTTCAAAACCCTTCTTTTCCAATCTGGCAATGAGAATAACAAAGAGAATTTGGGTTAACCAACCTGCAAAGGCAAAATGAGAGTGAGCATGTTGAAGGTTTTTCTGTTCGATCCAGGGAAGGTAAAATGCAATTTTATAGCGCATCAAAGCCCCGAGAAAAGCCACAACCAGTAAGCTGCATAGCGAAATTAAAAGCCACTTAATTCTGGAGTTTTTCATTAAAAATAAATTTTATGATCTCTGATTTCCAATGTTTTCCTTTTGGCAAGTTTGTTGATCGTCCTTATAACAGTTTCCACCCTCAGGCCTGTATGGTTAGCAATTTCTTGTCGGGTTAGAGATATTAGGCTTTTATCTCGTAAGGGTGCCAGACGCTCTTTATGTCTTTCAAGTAAAGCGAGTACACGGTTCTCTGGTTTGCAATTCACAATGGATCTGCTCACCATCGCTTTGTCATAAACACGGGTGGCCATTTGCTGCAAAAGGCTGGTTTTTATTTCAGGGTATTCTTCGAGAATTTGAAAAAATACTTCCTTATCCAACATCTGAATGACGGAGTCCTCCATAGTCTGGGCCGTGGTTGGGTAGGGTCGGAGAATCAATAGAGGTGGTTCTCCAAAACTATCCCCATCCTGAAAATGACCTTGTGTGAATTCCCTTCCGTCTTCGTTTGAATTAAACATCCTCACTTTTCCTCGAAGGATCTGGAAGAACCATTTGGGTTCTTCATCTTCCATAAAAATGAAATCATTCTTCTTAAAAATTTTTGTCTTGCCGCCCCAGGTTGTAATCAGATCAGGATGAATAACCATATAGTTTCAAATAATTCTCTAAAGGAAACAATGGTCAGTTTAAGTTAAACATGAGGGTTCCTACTAAAATGTATGATCATTGTCAGTTTTTGATTTGCATGATTTCAAAGCCAAATCTTCAATTGAAATTATTGGCCGTTTATGATTTCAGTCATAAACCATGCTTTCAGTGCCTTCCACTTTTGCCTCCATAAAAATCTATCGAACATGCAAAACCTAACAAGAATAATCGTTTCAATTTCTCTCGTGACTTTGGCTATTGCCTGTGGAAGTGGTAGTAACAATGGTGCAGGGGTTGCCGAACAAACACCAACAGACCAAACTGCACTTTCTACAGACCAAACAGGTGGGAATGAAACAGCTGCCAATACGGAAAATCCATCCTACGACCCGAAAAGAGGAGAGGGCAAATGGACAACGGAAAATGTAAAAGCAGACAGTCCTCTAGATAACGCCATTGCCGCTTCCGGAGAAAAAGTGGCTGGTGTAAAGTGCTTCTCTTGCCACAAAGCCACAGATGAAAAACTAGTTGGGCCTGGTTGGAAAGGTGTAACCACACGACGTAAGCCTGAATGGATCATGAACTTTATAACAAATCCGGATCCAATGATTGACAAAGACCCGGAAGTTCAGGCCCAACTCGAATTGTGCCTGGTCCGGATGCCGAACCAAGGCCTAGAAGATAAGGATGCCCGTGATATCCTTGAATTCATGCGAAAAAACGATATGTCAAAATGATACACTTCAATACGAAAACTATGATGAAAGCAATAATTTATGGATCAGTTCTGGCTGCTTTGAGTCTTGTGGGTTGCAAACCCAAAAACAATCAGAATGCAGTTTCAGGAAATGCAGGGGCAAAGTCTTATGTACCTCCCGGTAAATACGATGAGTTTTACAACTTTGTGTCTGGTGGTTTTTCAGGCCAAATGGCAGTGTATGGCTTGCCTTCAGGTCGACTTTTGCGTGTGATTCCGGTTTTTTCTGTTGACCCCGAAAAAGGATGGGGTTATTCTGAAGAAACAAAGCCCATGTTGAATACAAGTCATGGCTTTGTTCCTTGGGATGACCTGCACCATCCTGAAATGTCGCAAACAAATGGTGAAATTGATGGCAAATGGATTTTCGGCAATGCAAATAATACTCCAAGGCTGGCCCGGATCGATCTGAAAACGTTTCGTACAGCCGAAATCATTGAACTCCCAAATTCAGGAGGAAACCACAGTTCGCCTTTTGGAACCGAAAACTCGGAATACATTGTGGCTGGAACCAGATTCAGTGTTCCCCCTGACAATGCAAATGGTGATGTTCCAATCAGCAGCTACAAGCAAAATTTTAAAGGACACATCAGCTTTGTCAGTGTAAACAGAGAATCAGGTGCAATGGACATTGCTTTTCAGCTGAAAACACCTGGTGTTAATTTTGACCTGGCCAGGTGTGGCAGGGCGAAATCTCATGGATGGTTTTTCTTTTCCTGCTACAACACAGAGCAAGCCAACACTTTGCTTGAAGTAAATGCTTCACAGAAAGACAAAGACTTTATTATGGCTGTGAATTGGAAGAAAGCGGAAGAATACCTCAAAGCTGGGCAGGGAGAAAAAGTAAAAGTGAAGTATGCGCATAATGAATATAGTGAAGAAACCCACTCTGCCACTTCAGAAATCCGAAGTGAAGTAACTGTTTTGGATGTGTCAAAATTGAAGGATATCTGCTATTTCATTCCGTGTCCTAAGTCTCCACACGGCTGTGATGTTGATCCAACAGGTGAATATATTGTAGGTTCTGGAAAACTTGCTGCTGTGATTCCGGTATTCAGTTTCGATAAATTGCAGAAAGCCATTGCAGACAAGTCATTTGATGGCGAATATGAAGGTATTCCGGTCGTGAAATATGAATCTGCATTGTATGGAGAAGTTAAGAAACCAGGTCTTGGGCCATTGCACACCGAATTTGATGGAAATGGAAATGCTTATACCTCATTCTTTGTGTCTTCTGAAGTGGTAAAATGGAACATAAAAGACTTGAAAGTTGTGGATCGGGTTCCCACTTTTTACTCCGTCGGGCACCTTTGTATCCCTGGTGGAAATACCCGCAAGCCGAACCCAAAATATCTGATCGCTTACAACAAAATTACAAAGGACCGATACTTACCTACAGGACCCGAACTTTCTCAAAGCGCTCAACTGTTTGATATAAGCGGAGAGAAAATGCAGATGATTCTTGACTTTCCAACCATCGGTGAGCCTCATTACGCA
>ERZ795056.2761-NODE-2761-length-19238-cov-8.164938_pt1 | contig 19238 bp, 14 predicted proteins | sample MGYA00375140_ERZ795056 | MGnify/ENA primary metagenome ERZ795056 (study PRJEB30185, sample SAMN05720227) | activated sludge metagenome | isolation source: Anaerobic digester | place: USA | collected 2015-03-09 ... | reverse complement strand
TTCAGATTGTAGGCTTTTCCTTTTTTGAGCATTTTGGTTGGAAGCTCAGCTGAAAAGGTGAACACAACCGAATCGCCATGAAGTTCAAGAGGAGAGGGGTTGATGGTTAATTTCTGTTGCTGGGCTTTTTTCAGCATGGTGTTGAGGGCACATCCATTCAGTAAGAACAAGGCGAAGAGTGAGGATACCCAAAGGTTTTTATTGACCATAAAATCAGAATGCTGTTATTTTACTTTTGAATTCAAATACGTTTGAATTTGCAAAAGTAGGATTTCAAAACTTTTTGACCTAATTTGCAAAGATATTAAATTGATAATTAAACTTTTATCCTTTCATGATCGGACAACTCAAAGCATTTGTAGAGCGGCAGGCATTTGGAGTATGTACATGGTTGGGCGAGGCTATGGGTTTGAGTACCAGTAGTATTAGGCTGTATTTTATCTATACTTCTTTCCTGACCATCGGTTCACCGATAATTCTTTACCTGGTATTGGCATTCTGGCTGAATATCCGGCGGCATCACAGGAAAAATGTGAGCCCATTCTGGGATCGCTGACCGGTTGCTTTTCTCTTTTCCTGATCCTGCTCAGGAAAAACATTCCGGAATTGAGGTTGTTATTGATGAAAAGTTAGATTTTTCATTGAATCACCATTAATCTTGCTCTTTCAAATTCCACTTACTCCACCAAAAATATGATTGTTACACTTCGCCAGCTGCAGTACATTGTGGCCGTAGCCGATCACCAGAGTTACTCCAAAGGAGCTGAGTTTTGCCATGCTGAACAAAGTACCGTGAGCCATCAGATCAAGCAGGCTGAAGACCGATTGGGCATTAATATTTTCCGGAAAAAGTCGCAACCCATTGAAGTTACCCCTGAAGGTGTTGAGGTGGTGAAACAAGCACGCGAAATTCTTGAAAAGGTAGAAGATCTCATCCGACCTTTCAAGCCCATTCAACCAACAACGAAAAAGCAGAGCTGAATTGTAGGAATTTGATCAGCCTTTGAACCAATCGGCTGCCTTCCGAATCTCTGCTTCCGGATTTGTCCATTTGTTTACCCATTCTACATGCTGGATCCAATCTGCCGCATCAGATTCCAACAGGTGATATTCCGATGCAATCAGTGCAGCACTTTCACTGGATATTTTCAACGCAGATGCTATTTTAGTGACAGCAGTAAAAGCAGATTTTATGGCTTCCATCCGGATTTCAAACTGACAATCTTCCGTCCGGCCAGTCAGAATAAAACTGGCCCAGGGACTCGGACAAACATCCACCATTTTGAAAATGCCTTTGTCAACCAACGGTTTGGTAGTCCATTTTTCCCAGAAGAATAAATCGGCTTCACCTGAAGACAATGCTTTTTCTGCACCTGACAGATTCTGAGCCAGGACCCACTGATCTTGTTCAATTGATGCTCCCCGTTTTCTGGCATCAACCATCGCCATCAGTTCAGAACCGGATCCAAAGCGGGAAATGGCGTATTTTCTTTCATTAACAGGTTCTACGGTTTCCAATGGATTGCCTGAGCCAGTGAAAATTCCCCACAAAAGCGGACTTTGAACATAAACAGACAATGCTTCGATTTGCGCCCCGGATGACATTGCTTTATAAGCTGATTCGGTAAGCAGGAAAGCAAAGTCGATTTCATTGTTTTCCAAGGCTTGAATCATGGCACCGGATCCACCCGGATAATCGGTCCAGGTCCATTGCATTCCGGATTCAGAGCCGGAATTTTCATCCAACCATTTTTTCCATGGATAAAAGAAATGTTCGGGCACACCTCCGAGCCGGATCAGGTTTGGGGATTTCATGGCAATCGTTTTTGCAAAAGAGTTCATCTTTGGTCATTCAAAAAAGTGGTAGAAGAAAAATGTCAGAGCGGTTTTTATTGATTGATGCAGGTAATTCCCGTTTGAAAGCGGCTTTGTACGAAAACAACATCCCGATTGAATCCTGGGTATTTCCGAATTCTGAAATGGAAGAGGCTCTGTCCTTTATCTTGCAATCAGAGTTTTCAGCTATTCTGGTTTCTAGCACGGCAGCAAATGAAAGCTGGTTTCAATCCAGATTGGGGGCGCATCGTCTCTATTTCTTTCATCACCACCAGATCAAGGATTTGAAAATCGCGTATTCCGAACCAGACAGTATTGGAAAAGACCGGCTGGCTGCGATGGCGGGAGCCCGGATTTTGTATCCCGGAAAAAATATTTGTGTAGCCGATGCCGGTACCTGTCTTACTCTTGATGGCCTTCTTGCAGATGGTACCCATTTGGGTGGAATCATTTCTCCGGGAATGAAAATGCGCTTTGCATCCATGGAGTATTATACTGAACGATTGCCTTTAGCGTCTGAAAATGAATTGGTTGGAGAGTTTGGTGATTCTACATTGCGCTGTCTGGCTTCAGGAGGGGTGTACGGTTTGGTAGCAGAAATTGAATACCACCAAAATAGGCTTCAGAAGGAGTGGAATCAGCACTTTGAACTAATTTTAACAGGAGGTGATGGCATTTTTTTGGCTCAACGGATCAAACCTGCCAATTTTGTCGTTCCGGATCTCGTTTTTCAAGGTATGAATGCTGTGTTGGCCAGACTTGTTTAAACTTCGGAAAATCCATTGCAAAGACCTTTCGCTCTTATCTTTATTTTGTTTGTGCTACTGGGTTATACTCAGAATTCCCTCGCACAATCCAATACCAGCCACTCACCAGTTTCCCGGTTTGGTATCGGCCAGATCACAGGAATTGGTCTTACCCGCAACGAGTCCATGGCCGGGTGTGGGGTTGCAGCACCCAGTGCTGATCATCCGAATTTTCTCAACCCGGCTTTGCTCACGTTTAATGAAAAGGTGAATCTCAATTTTGATCTCCGGTACGCGTATCAATCAATTAAAGTGCGTGATTCCTATTCCTTTAGCTCCGGGTCAGGAGGCCCATCTTTTGTCAGTATGATTGTGCCTTTGAGTAAGAGGGTTTCTGTGGCTGGAGGTATCCGACCTTTTTCTATGCGGAATTTTTCGTACACAGAAATAGCGGAATCCGGTTCAGATTCGATTGGATTGAAAACACATGGAACAGGAGGGACCACTCAGTTTTTTCTGGCAGGTGGCTACCGGATTCATAAGCGGGTTGATATTGGACTTGAAGCAAGTTACATTTTTGGAACCATTCAGGATTCCGTCATCTTTGGTGTGTTGCCTGAAAGTTCAAACTATACGTTCATCAATATTCAAAAGCGGAAATTCAGTCAGTTTGTACTGAAACCCGGCATTCATCTCAATCTGCCATTTCCAGGTAAAGAAGGTGTATTCATGGGATTGGGAGCAACCGCTGATATTGGTGACGCACTTTCATTCAGGAAGTACAATACCTTCACTGTACTGGGTGCCTCCAGCCAGACAGATACGCTTGAATACGATCAGAAATCATCACTCCGACGTCCTGTTGGGTATCATGTCGGACTTGCACTCTATAAGCCTATGAACTGGTCTGTCAGTGCTGAAATTGATTATACAAAAGCAACTGGTATTTCCAACGAGGGATTGAATTTTACCTACGCCAATGCCATGACGTACCGGGCAGGATTTGAAATTTCACCGGGCACCAAAAAATCAACCCGATACATCAATATTATGACCTTTCGGGGTGGATTGATGTATCAGCAATTGCCATATAAAATGGGTGGTGACTTTGTAACCGATAAAAGGATCTCCATCGGTGCTTCTTTTCCGATTATCCGGAAGGAAGCTAAGTTTTCCAGACCTCTCATCAACCTTGGCATTTCGTATGGAAGGAGAGGTCTGAAAAACACGTATCTTGGTCTGGAAGATTATTTCCAGGTCAACCTCAGTTTCACACTGAACGATTTTCTCTGGTTCAACCGATATAAGATCGATTAATCAAGACTACAGTTTTCCTTCGTAAAGGGGAAACTGCTTCATCCAAACGTTTACTTCTTTTCGTGTTTGCGCCAGTATGGTGTCGTTGTCGTGGTTCATCAGAACACGGTCAATAAGCTCCACAATGGTCACAAAATCGACTTCCTTTAATCCACGTGTTGTCATAGCAGCAGAACCGACGCGAATTCCGGACGTAACAAACGGTGACTTATCATCAAACGGAACCATGTTTTTATTGATTGTAATTTCTGCCTTGATCAGAGTGTTCTCAGCCAATTTTCCTGTCAGACCTTTGCTCCGGAGGTCTATCAGCATCAGGTGATTATCCGTACCTCCTGAAATAATTTTGTAGCCTCTTTCCGTAAATGCATTGGCCATGGCCAGTGCATTTTTTCCAACCTGAACCACATAATCAGCAAAATCGGAAGTCAGGCACTCACCGAATGCGATGGCTTTGGCTGCGATGATGTGTTCCAACGGGCCACCTTGTGTTCCCGGGAAAACACCCATGTCAACCAGTGATGACATCGATTTCAGCTCTCCTTTCGGGGTTTTCTGCCCAAATGGATTGTCAAAGTCCTGACCCATCAGAATCAAACCACCTCTTGGTCCACGGAGAGTTTTGTGGGTAGTGGTGGTTACAAAATGGCAGTGAGGAATGGGATTGTTAAGGAATCCTTTCGCGATGAATGCAGAAGGATGGGAGATGTCAGCCAAAAGAAAAGCCCCTACCTGATCGGCAATGGCTCTCAGACGGACGTAATCCCAGTCACGGCTGTATGCAGAAGCACCGCAAATGATCAGCTTTGGTTTCACTTCCAGGGCCTTCGCTTCAACCTTGTCCCAGTTGATCAAACCGGTTTCGGGTTCCACACCATAAAAATGCGGTTCGTACAGTTTACCTGAAAAGTTCACTGGTGACCCGTGGGTAAGGTGCCCGCCATGAGAAAGATCAAATCCCAGAATGCGGTCGCCCGGCTGCAAAATGCTGAGCATCACCGCGGCATTGGCCTGGGCCCCGGAATGCGGCTGAACATTCGCCCAAACAGCTCCAAACAATTGTTTGGCCCGGTCAATCGCGAGTTGTTCCACTTCATCCACTACTTCACATCCTCCGTAATAACGCTTTCCGGGAAGACCTTCTGCGTATTTGTTGGTGAGCACAGAGCCCATCGCTTCCATAACCTGAGGAGATGTGAAATTTTCGGAAGCGATTAGTTCCAGTCCGTATTCCTGACGGTGTCGCTCTTTTGCAATCAGGTCAAAAATCACCTGATCTCTTTGAATGTGAGTTGCCGTTTCTGATGTCATTCTGTTTCGTTTTGAGGCTGCAAAGTAAAAAGGAAATGCCTTCCAAAGATTGACCGGCTGCTTTATTTATCTTTTTGTAAAGCCTGTGTATTTTTCTTTACTATTGCCTAATTTTGTACTGACAGATGCGATTCTCAGAAAACAAAACCGGGTGTTTTGTGTTTTTGTGAAAATATTATTCGGTCCTTACCCACAGTTGACGTTGTATGGCCAGAAAAGTTTTAGTTCTCAATCAGGATTTCACAGCATTTACCATTTGCAGTGTCCCGAAGGCTTTTCTGCTTGTTTACATGAATAAGGCCGAAATGGTATCAGAAGATGTCCGTGTTCGGCTTCGCTCCGTGACATCTTCATTTCCAATGCCTTCGATCATACGGCTGAACCGCTACGTGAACCGTCCGTTCCGGCACGGTGGTGTGGTTCTTAACCGGCACAATGTTTTTAAAAGGGACAGCAACCGTTGTCAGTATTGTTCTTCTGCCAAAGATTTAACCCTCGATCATGTACACCCCAAAAGCCGGGGCGGTAAAACTTCCTGGGATAATCTGGTTACTGCCTGTCGTCCCTGCAATGGAAAGAAAGGGGACTTCACTCCAGAAGAAGCCGGGATGCGATTGATGCAGAGGCCTTTCAAGCCATCATTTGTTATGTTTCTGCGTGATTTCAGCGATCGGGTCAGCGAAGACTGGATGCATTACCTGGGTCAGAAGCAGGCCTGATTTTTTGTGAATCTTCCACCCGGACAAATGGCAACCAGCCATTTTCTGTTCTTTTGCTGTTGAACAGCCACCAAATTTTATCATGAACCAAATCACTGAAGCCGGTGCAATTCGAATTTCCGCTTCTGCCGGGTCCGGAAAGACATACAGCCTTACCCGGCTGTTTATACAGCGGGCACTTCAATTCCCAACAGCCTATACCGGAATTGTGGCAATTACGTTCACCAATAAAGCTGCCAACGAACTGAAGGAACGTGTTGTGTCACGACTGAAAGAATTGACAAACCCAGACCGGAAACCGGACGATGTGGATTTGTTTGGATTTGACGACAGGCAGCAACTGGCTGATCGGGCCCGTCAGGTATTGCAAAGGTTGTTGCATGATTTTGACAATCTGAAAGTCACAACCATTGATTCCTTTTTTCAGTCTGTTTTCAGTCAGTTGGCATACGAGGCAAACCTTCCCCCTGGTCTGAAGTCAGAAGTGGATCTTACCTTAATCAGAAAGGAAGTGCTGGAAGAAGGGATTCGATCCATGGGTGAAATTGAACTGAAGGTTCTGGTCCAGAATCTCACAGATCAACTCAATGATAAAGGCAAAGACTGGAGAGTGGTGGCCAATCTCCGGAATAATCTTTTGAGTAATTTGTTTGAAGAGAAAGTGATTCGTTTTCAAATGGATGCCCAGGAAAGCGACATGCAGGATGAGAGGATCGTCGAAGCCCGGAAGAAACTTCAAACCTACAAACATGGAATAGAAGTAGAAATCCGTGATTCAGCCGGGAAGGTTCAGACATATCTGGATTCCATTGGTTTGTCACCTTCAAAACTGGATCCTGAACTTGACAAAAATTACGTTTCAGAATATACCAATATCCGGAAGGCGGCTGCCGGAACCGAGATTCCCAAATCTACGCCAAAATCACACAGGGAAGGGAAAATGTCCAGGGTTCCGAAATCCAGACTTCTTTCTGACTCAGAGAAGGAAACACTGGCTCCGCTTCTGATCCTTTATGGAGAAGCAAAAGAAGAACACAATCTCGCCAATCACTCCCTGGCTAAAGAACTGATCCGGAACTTGTCTTCCATCCGCTTGCTGGTGTTTTTCCGGAACATTCTTCAGATGCAGAACCGACGGAACAACCGGATTATTCTTGGAGAAATCAAATACATCCTGGATAAGATGATCGGCAATTCGGAGGTGCCTTTTCTGTTTGAACGGATGGGTACTCAAATTCACACGATGCTGATCGATGAATTTCAGGATACCGATAAAATTCAGTGGAATGTCCTTTTGCCTCTGTGTAAGCATGTTGTGGAAAGCAATGGGCTGCTGGCTGTAGTGGGCGATGTAAAACAGTCGATTTATGGCTGGCGTGGAGCCGACAGCACGTTGTTTAAGGAAGGAATCGAAAAGACAATGGCACCGATTCCTGTGGTCGAACGTAATCTTGGCACGAACTTCCGAAGTGAAGCGTGCATTGTTGAATTCAACAACTGGGTGTTCAAAACACTTTCAGACTCTTTTGCAAAGGAATTACTGATGGGTGAGCAAGTTGTTTCCGATGCCGGTTGGGAACAGAGGGTGAGACGAAATTATGAAGATGTGAAGCAGGAAGTGAATCCGGATGCAAGGAATCGTTCGGCCGGATTTGTGGAGTTGAGGGTCCGCCGGAAAATGAAAAAAGGAAAAGCGGAGAACACCGAAGAGGCAGACGAGAGTCAGGAAGAGGATGACGAATCTACATCCATGCCATGGCTTGTGGCTGAAATCAAGAAATTGCAGGATGCTGGCTTTAAGGCTTCCGATATCGCCATTCTGGTAAGAAAAAATTCGGTGGTTCTGGAAGTCGTCGAAATTCTGGATGCGGAACTTCAGAAAAGAGAGTCCGGATATGATTTCCGTTTTTCAACTTCGTTAATGGGAAAAGCCGGGGAACTTCCATTGTATCGTTTCCTCATTCTGGCTTTGCAAAATTGTCAGGAAGCAGAACCTGACCGGTTTGTATTTGAAGAAATGGAGCAGATCGCCCGGACTTTGGGTTTGGATTCACGTTTTTATCCGGTGGTGTTTCCAATGGTGCCAGATTGGAGAGCCGGTTGGCTGTCGTTGCACGATGATCCGTCCGTTGGCTTGCTGTCTTTGTTTTTCAGGCAAGTTGCCTATTTTGGTCTGGATCAGATTGTTGCCCTCCAGAATGATCTGCAGGAATTTCAGAATCTCCTCTTCCTGTATATCCAGCAGGATTCAGCTCAGTACCCTGATTTTTTTGAATGGTGGGCCGACAAAGCCTCGGAGAAAGAGAGGGTCGCAACTGAAATGGCAGAAGGCATTCGGGTGATGACAATACACAAGTCAAAAGGTCTGGATTTTGGGGTGGTCATCATTCCAATGGCATCAAATCCAACTGGTGATTCTGTCCACAGGCAGGCAGTTTTCTGGCCGGAAGGGGAAGAAGAACCCTGGAATGCCTATCCCATTCTGAAAGCTGATGCGAAAAGTGAGATATTGAAATCAGACCTTGCCCTGCAGTACCAGGAAGATGTGTACAGGCGGTCATTGGAAAATCTGAATAACCTGTATGTGGCTTTCACAAGGCCACGAATCGGACTGATCATTGATCTGAGTGTTGAATCTTCATTCGACCTGGAAGATAAAAAGGCAGTCACAAAAGGCCATCGGTTGAGTTACAAACTTCCAGGCTCTTTGAAGAATGCATTTGAAAATGGTTCCCTTCCGTTTGAAAATTGCCGGCTGGAAGTTCCGAATGAGGAAGTGGTTCTGCATTTTTCATTCGGCAATTATGAAAAAACGAGAGTTCCGGAAAAACCTGTTGCCAGTATTCCAGTAGCCATTCTGACACCTGTTTTTCCTCATTCTGAAGCTATTCCATGGGCGAGTCCTCCGGAACAATCGTTTGAAGTGAAGACAGGAATTCTGGTTCACCGGATATTGGAACTGACGGACTCGGCAGATCAATGGCCTGATTTGATACGGGAAGAAGTCCGGAGTACAAGGATTGCTCCCGAGATTGCTGAAGTGGCAACCCGGCAACTTGAAAATCTGTTTTCGTTTCCAGAGTTTCAGGAATGGTTCTCAGGCAAATATATGTTCTATCCTGAGCAGCAAATGGTGTCTGAAAAGGGTGAAATTCTCCGGGCTGACAGATTGCTAATGCATGCTGACAAACTCATCTTACTGGACTATAAGACCGGCGAGGAACTCGATTCTCATGTGATCCAGATAAGAAAATACACGAAAGCATTGCAATCGGCCACGGGAAAATCAGTTGAGGCTTTTCTGGTTTATAGTTCAGAGCAAAAGATTGTTCCTCTGGTTATTTAAGAGAAAAGAAAAAAAACAGGAGCCCCTGGTTAAAAGGACTCCTGTTTAAATTTTGAATTCGCCGGTATTAGTTTTTGAACCGGGAGGAATAATTATCGTTTTTGTTTTCCTGCTTTTTTAACAGCACTGCTGGATTTTTTCTTTGGTAATTTGATGGTATGGAAATAACCCAGACAAATATTTGCGGTTCTCCATGAACCACTTGGCTTGAGGTATTTGTTCTGGCTGGTTGTAAATCCTTTTACCTGATCCGCGGTTTGTTTATTGTAAAAGTCAAGGAAACCGAGTTGAATCCGGGCTTCCAAAAACAAAGTGCCACTTTTGCCAACCTGATACTGTCCCCCCAAACCAATGATGCCCCCCATGTCAAATTTGCGAAAATCTCCTTCCTGGAATTTCACATTTTCGTAATTTCTGTTCATTAAAATATAGGATCCGTTGGCAACAGGATTAGGCCCATTCGTCCAGGTCCCTTTCATTCCAAATCCAAAATATGGGCCAAATGACAGGATTGCCTTGTATTTCTTCTCACCAAAAGTCACTCTTCCCAGCACCGGAATCTGAAGATATCCGATTTTCGGAATTGATTTTGCCTCTAAAGAAAGTCCAGGAGCATTTCCAGGAAAAAAATTGGTGTCGTATTCCAAAGTCTCAGATAGTGGCATATAGTTAAATTCCATAACTGCTGAAAAGTGAAGATCCAGGTCATAGTTAAGCATAAGGCCAAAAGTTGGATTCATGCCCAATGACCTTTTCATTCCATTCACCAATTCCTGGGACGTGCTGGATGCACCATATCCTACCCGAAGACCAACACCCAGTTGAGCGAATGTGGTGGATATGTAAAAGCAGGAGAAAACTGCCAGGAAAATAAATTTCTTCATAAAGAGGGCCTTGTGTCTTTGACTTCTAAAAGTGTGCAATTTTAACTCCTTCAACAGGCAAATAAAAGAAAGGGATTTCAATTAAAGGACTTTGTACTTTAATTTTTAAAAATGATATGGTAAAAAGAGAAAATGAAGTTCAATTTTTCTCAAAAATTTGGGACGACTGTTATTCGACAGTGACTGATTTTGCCAGATTCCTTGGTTGATCAACGTTGCAACCTCTCATCACCGCGATGTGGTAAGAAAGCAATTGAAGAGGTATAACAGAGATCAAAGGCATCAGGGCTTCATGGGCCAATGGGACTTCAATAATATAGTCTGCCATTGTTTTGATCCGGTTGTCGCCTTCCGAAACCACGGCAATTACTCTTCCTTTTCTGGCTTTTACTTCCTGGATGTTGCTGATTACTTTGTCGTAACTGCTGTCGTTGGTTGCGATAAAAACCACTGGCATCTCGGTGTCTATTAAAGCGATCGGACCGTGTTTCATCTCCGCAGCCGGGTATCCTTCTGCATGGATATAGCTGATTTCTTTTAACTTAAGGGCACCTTCCAACGCAACAGGAAAATTATAGCCTCGCCCAAGATATAAGAAATTGGTCGAATCCTTGAATTCAGATGCCAGATTTTTGATCTGATCGTTCAGTTTTAAGGCTTTCTCTACCTTCTCCGGAATAGACTCCAGTTCATACAACATGTTTCGGAAAGATGCCTCTGAAATGGTGCCTTTTTTATTGGCAATCAAAAGAGCCATCAATGTTAGAACTGTTACCTGAGCGGTAAACGCCTTTGTAGATGCTACACCGATTTCTGGTCCTGCATGAGTGTATGCCCCGGCATGCGTTGCCCTGGCGATGGAAGAACCAACCACATTACAAACCCCGAAAATAATCGCACCTTTCGATTTGGCCAGTTCAAGTGCCGCAAGGGAATCGGCCGTTTCTCCCGATTGGGAAATTACGATCACCACATCCCCTTCCTTAATAATGGGATTTCGGTACCTGAACTCTGAGGCATATTCAACCTCAACCGGTATCCTTGTAAATTCTTCAAAAATATATTCAGCAACTAAACCGGCATGCCAGGATGTTCCGCAACCCAGGATGATAATACGGTCGGTGTTGATTACTTTATTGATGTATTCTCTTAAGCCACCAAGGACCAAATGCCCCTTATCGGCGGCCAATCGGCCACGAAGGCAATCTTTGATGGATCTTGGCTGCTCGAAAATTTCTTTCAGCATAAAGTGCTCAAAACCACCTTTCTCGATCGACTCCAACTCCATCTCCAATTTCTGGATGTACGGTGTCTGAATTTGTGAATCGATATTTCGGATACTGAGCTCTCCGTTGCGGATCGTGACAATATCGAAGTCGTTGATGTAAATAACATCGTTGGTGTACTCGATAATCGGGGTCGCATCCGAAGCAAGGAAAAATTCATTTTTTCCAACTCCAACTACCAGAGGGGAGCCTTTTCTCGCCGCAATGAGTTGATCAGGAGCTGTCTTATCCATCACCACGATGGCATAAGCACCTACAATCTGATTCATCGCTATTCGAACTGCTTCTTCAAGATCGCAATCAAGATTTTCATAAATGTCTTCAATGAGATGAATAAACACTTCTGAATCAGTATCACTTTGAAAAACATGACCTTTCCGAACCAGTTCTTCCTTCAGGGAACTGTAGTTCTCTATGATGCCATTGTGAATGATCGCCAGATTCTCTTTGGCAGAATAGTGAGGATGGGCATTCACATCATTGGGTTCACCATGTGTAGCCCAACGGGTGTGGCCAATGCCAATCGTAGATTCAAGACCGGTTTCTGTGAGAGAATCCTCCAGTTCTGAAACCTTTCCCTTTTTTTTGTATACGTTCAATCCTCCGTTTAGAAGAGCGATCCCGGCAGAGTCATATCCTCTGTATTCCAGTCGCTTAAGGCCTTTTATTATGATGGGATATGCTTGTCTGTATCCGACATAGCCTACGATTCCGCACATATTCGTTCCGTTGAAAATTGTTTAAGAGTTTGCAAAAGTAGGAAAACAAATCTGAGTAAACCTGTATTGTGTACGGATGGGTCTGGAGGATGTACTAATTTGGCCGAATTCGAAATAAATTGAATTGATTTATCACGGAGTGGGGTTCTTTGAACAGATATTCTGAATCAATCCGATGAAAATGAAGGATTTCAGGATTTTCTGATTTGAAGAAAGCTCATGAAAAAACTAAAAGTAGCCACCTGAAATCCCAAAAGAATGGAGGTGACGGCCGGAATAACTTTCCTCAAAACAATCTGAGGGTTCAGAGGTCCAAAATTCTGCATTTCCCAATAATGAAGGGCTGAAAAGGAGAGCCAAAAACCAAAAAGCATAAAAATGCCGGCCACTATTAATCCTCTTTCAAGCTGGAACCAATCCAGTGAAATTCCAGATTGTATCGACAATCCTTCTCTGCGTGCAAAGGCCTGGCTCATGATATAAAATGCAATCATCTGAGATCCCACCAGGACCAGACCGTTTGAATACAACAACGTCGAAACATCCAGCCTGATTGACTGGAATGGTATGACGGAACGGAGCAACAGACTGGAGAATAGCAGACCAAGAAAGAAAAAGGTTAGCCCGGGATAGAAAAAAAGCCATCTTGGGCTGAACAGAAGCAAAAATCGTAAATGTCTCCATCCATCTGTCCAGGTGTTCAGATGAGGAGGTCTTCCTCTTCCGTCTTTGTAAAGGCGGACCGGAACTTCAGCTGAAGGCAAATTCAGAAGAGAGGCTTTCACCACCATTTCGGAGGCAAATTCCATCCCTGCGGTTGTCAACTTCATTTTGTCAAATGCCTCTTTAGAGAAACCCCGCATTCCACAATGGAAATCACCAAATTGATTCTGAAAAAACAACCGTCCGATAAAGGACAGTACCGGGTTGCCCAGGTAGCGGTGTAAAAAGGGCATGGCATCCTTTTCAATTCCACCCATAAACCGATTGCCCATCACAAATTCGGATCCTGCCTTCCATGAGTCAATAAATGGCTTGATTTCGAGAAAATTGTAACTGTCGTCAGCGTCGCCCATTATAATAAATGCTCCTTTGCTTGCGGCCACACCCCCTTGAATAGCAGCTCCGTAGCCACTGGCAGATACCTGAACCACTCTGGCTCCGGCTTTTTCAGCTGCCTCTATGGAGCCGTCACGACTTCCATTGTCGGCCACCACTATTTCTCCGGACATTTGCAGGTTGTCAAATGCCAATCGTGCCTTCTCCACACATACAGCAATGGTTCTAACCTCGTTCAGGCAAGGAATAACGATGGAAATTTCCGGGGTTTCTTCTGTCACTTTGGTGGTTTGAATGGCAAAAAAGTTCATTTTTTACCATTTTGTAAACCTAATTTGAAGGTTCTTTTTAACTAAATTGGAATCAGGCCCTGCATTCCATTGATTTGCACCATGAGTCTTCATTTACATTTTCGGGAATCAGGCACTGGGGAACCTCTTGTTGTACTTCATGGAGTTTTTGGCTCAGGTGATAACTGGCTGACGGTAACAAAACTATTCACTCCCATGTTCCGGGTTTTTCTGGTCGACCAGCGTAATCACGGAAGATCACCACATTCTGACGAATTCAGCTATGATGCATTGGTGGAAGATCTCAAAGATTTCGCAGACCAGCAGAGCCTTCCGGTTTTTAACCTGATTGGTCACAGTATGGGAGGGAAAGTGGCAATGAAATTTGCAGCAAAGTATCCGGAGAGGCTATCAAAAATGGTGGTGGTAGACATAGCTCCCAGGTATTACAATCCCCATCATCAGGAAATAATGAGCGGATTTAAATCGGTGGATCTGAAGAAGATGGTAGCAAGGCAAGAAGCAGATGAAGCCATGTTGCCTTATATTCCGGAAATGGATGTACGGCAGTTTCTGCTGAAAAATCTGTACCGGAATTCAGAGGGAGAATTTGCCTGGCGAATTAATCTTCCTGTTCTGGAAAATGCGATAGACATGATTGGTGAATCTTTAAACCCTGATTTGAGGATTTTAGTTCCAACTCTGTTCATCAAAGGTGAAAAAAGCCGGTATATTTCACACAAGGACGAAGCGCAGATTGCGGTTCAGTTCCTGAATTCACGGATCATAGAAATTCAGGGTGCCGGTCACTGGGTTCAGGCAGAACAGCCTCAATTGTTCGCAGAAGCCGTTATGGAATTTTTACAACACACAAACGCATGATTGCAACATTGCATCCGGAACCCTGGGCCGATTACGAACTGATCGATTCCGGGAACCAGGAGAAACTGGAACGATTTGGAAAATGGAAAATCAGAAGGCCGGAACCACAGGCGATCTGGGCGCCATCCTTACCAGAAGCAGAATGGGAACGAATGACAGATGCCCGTTTTGTTCGCTCCAAAAATAATCCCGAGTCAGGTAACTGGCAGCTGAAAGGCAGTATGCCGGAAAAGTGGTTTTGTTCCTTTCAGAGAGCAGACCGATCTCTCTTTTTGAAGTATAAACTCTCTCTTTCTTCGTTTAAGCATGTCGGAATTTTTCCTGAACAGGCTGCCAACTGGGATTTTGCGTTTGATCAGTTACAGCTGATAAAAAAGAAAACCGGAAGTGCACCGAAAGTTCTCAACCTGTTTGCCTATACCGGAATAGCCTCTGTTGTCGCAAAAGCAGCTGGAGCTGATGTAACTCATCTTGATTCTGTGAAGCAGGTGGTTACCTGGGCCAGAGAAAATATGGAAGCCAGTAATCTGGAAGGAATCAGATGGATGGTGGATGATGCTCTCAAATTTGTTCAGCGGGAAGAGAGAAGAGGAAATCAGTACCAGTGTCTGATTCTGGATCCGCCCGCATACGGTAGAGGCCCGGATGGTGAGAAATGGATACTGGAAGAGAAACTGCCGGAATTGTTGTCTTTTTGTGCCCGGCTTCTCGACCCTGAAAACCATTGTTTTATTCTCAATTTATACTCTTTGGGAATGTCTTCTTTGATTGCTCTCAATTTGTTGCGTCAGTATTTTCCCGAAGCCAGTCCGGAAACAGGCGAAATATTCCTGGAAGATGGGTTTGGGAAAAAGCTGCCTCTGGGAATTTTTGCCCGTTTCAGGAACTCGTGATGAAACATAAAGAAATCATATATGTGACTATTCTGCCTTCCTGCTAATGAAAATCAGAAAATCTGGAAAGCAGAGACTTTAAAATTTGGACGTTCGGCCAAAAATGTATCCCTTTGCGAAAGTGTGCTCGTTCATCCTTTTTGTGATATTATTCAATTGAAAGCGTTATTGTCAGGAAAGATCTCCATTGTTGTTTTCACATTCTGCTTACTTTCCTCCTTGGAAATTCAGGCACAGAAAATTGGCTTTGGACCAAAGTTAGGTGCGAATGCATCATTCTTCAGAGGACAAATGCTCCTTTCAGGTATGAGAGGACTCAAACCAGGGTTCACAGTCGGTGGCTACATGAGCATGAAGTTTCCGAAACAGCGGAAATGGCAGCTTGAGGTAGATTTGTTGTACAGCACCAGGGGAAATCATTCCAAATTCTTTAATGCAGAAGATGAAAAGGACTATGATATCAAGTATAACATAGGGTACCTTGAGATTCCCATATTGTTTAAATACATGCTGAACAGAGGTGGAGTGAGCCGACCCTATTTCATTTTCGGTCCAACATATTGTGGAATTCTGGGTGCAAAAAAGATAGAACCTCATAAAACATTGGATGTGAGGAGCGCAATCAAACGAGATGATTTTGGTCTGACAGTGGGCTGGGGAATAACCGGTTTTCTCATCAATCACTGGTATCATTTGGATATTCGGTACTACCATGGTTTCATCAACCTGAGTGATAACCTCACAAACTATATGCAACCGTTCGTTGAACGATATCAGGGACAGGTTATCAACGACTACTTTAACAGTACCGTCTCAGTAACGGTCGGGGTTAGTCTTGAAAGGCCTGAGCAGTATTTCCTTAAGTAAGGCTGGAAATCTGCAACCGGGTCGATTGTTGCAAATTCCGGTTCACGGACTATTTTTGTACCCGTGCATCAGCTGGACATGAGGAATTATGCAACATTAATTTTGGTTATTCTTTCACTGTTTCTTTCGGGAAGCGTGATGAGCCATCCCTTTGAATCCTCCGGTTTTATTGTTAATAAGGGCCAATGGAGCCAGCAGGTCCGCTTTAAAACTCAGATTGGCAGCCACCACATCTGGCTTCAGGATCAGGCAGTAACCTATCAACTGATCAATGCCAATCTACATCCCATCGCTCAGGTTCATGCCCTTCGGTTTCATGAAAAACCAGATACTTCAAGGCATATTGCCCATGTATTCACGGTTCGTTTTCAGGGGTCAAATCATGTAACACCAAAGCAGTCCGGCTCTCCGGGCAAGACCCTTTATAATTATTATACCGGTAATGATCCGAAGATGTGGCAAAGCAGTGTGCCATCTTACGAGACCGTTCGGTATCAAAACCTGTACAATGGGATTGATCTTCAGATAAAGACAGGGGACCAGTTTCTGAAATATGATTTTGAGCTGGCAGCGGGTAATGATGGCCACCAGATCGAGATGGATTTTCAGGGGGATCATGGAATTGAGATTAAAGGTGGCAGGCTTCGGATCCACACATCGCTTGGAGTACTCGAGGAGCATATTCCCAAAGCCTACCAGTTGAAGGACGGAGTCGCTCATGAAGTGGATTGTCAATATGTTCAAAAAGGGAAAAAGGTGGGATTCCGATTTTCAAAACCTCTGGATCTCCGGTACCCGACTGTAATTGATCCTCTTTTGAATTTCTTCACCTATAGCGGTGCCGTGAGTGATAACTGGGCCAATACCGCCATCAGCGATAAGGATGGGAACTCCTATACAGCAGGGACCATTTATGGCAGTTCTTTTCCTACAACCAACGGAGTTTTCGACCGTACCTACAATGACACCACTGGTCAAACACACCCATATTTTGTGTACGATGTGGGGATTCTGAAATTTAATTCCACCGGAAGTGAGCTGTTGTTTTGTACCTTTTTGGGAGGCCAGGGAGTTGAAACTCCACATTCACTGGCGATTGATGAAAATCAGGATCTGGTGATTCTGGGCTCAACCTCGTCAATCAATTTCCCGGTTTCCGCTAATGCATATCAAAGAAGATTAAAAGGTGGTCCGGTTGAATATCCTTTTGGGAATTTCCTTGGTATTGTCACACCAACGTATGGAAATGGAAGTGATCTGTTCATTACAAAACTGAATTCCAGTGGACAGGAACTCATCGCTTCATCGTATCTGGGTGGAACCGGAACCGATGGAATTATGTCAGTTGTAGAAAATCTGGTTCCAAATTATGGAGATCAGTTTCGGGGAGAAGTGATGATTGATCTGGACGGATCTGTATACATCGCCAGCCACACCCATTCACCGGATTTTCCTTTGGTTGATCCTTCTCAAAGTGAATTGCAGGGAAATATGGATGGCCTTGTGGTTAAGATGAATTCAAATCTGTCTGGCGTTGTTTGGTCAACATTGTTTGGAGGAAATGGAGAAGACGCGTTTTTTTCGATAAAGTCACAGAGTGCAACCCAGATTGTGCTTTGCGGTGGAACGAACAGTACCAATCTGAAAATGCCATCTTCCACGTACCAGCGAAATAAAAACGGAAGTGGCATAGACGCTTTTGTTGTGATTTTCAATAAAATCACCGGAGATTGGGTTCGCTCTACATATTCAGGAACGCCAGCCGATGACCAGGCATTTATCGTAGAAACAGACAACGAAGGTGCCATTTTTTTGTTTGGTCAGACCAGAGGAGAAATGCCCAAAACCTCCGGCACGTATGGTCAGTCACGTGGCGGACAGTTTCTGCAGAAGTTCAGGCCGGATCTTTCTTCTCTATTCTGGGGAACAACATTTGGGCCGACTCCCCTTCAGCCAAACATCGTTCCCACCAGCTTAATGGTGGATTCCTGTGAACGTATTTTTATGGCTGGTTGGGGAGGAAATGTGAATTACGAAGGAGCCGGTTTCACCGGTGGCCATACGTTTGGAATGGATGTGACATCCGATGCGTTCCAGACTATTTCAGCAGACAGTTCCGATTTTTATTTTTTAGTTCTCTCGAAGGATGCCCGTTCCCAGCTTTTTGGCTCCTACCTCGGGGCTGTTTCACGAAGGGGTGAACACGTGGATGGGGGTACAAGCAAGTTTGATAAACGAGGAACTATCACACAGGCAGTCTGTGGTTGCCGGGACCAGAACAACCGATTTTACAGAGGCACAACAGGAGCCTATAAAACCACAATTGGAAGTGGAAACTGCAACAATGGCGTAATGAAAATTAACCTGCTGGATCTGAAAGTAAAGTTTGATTTTGCCGGAACCATCAAATGCCCCGCTAATCTCACCTTAACTAATAATTCAGAAAATGGTGATTTCTTCACTTGGTATTTTGGGAACGGAGATTCTCTACAGTCCAATGCTAAAGTAGTGACGTATACATACAAAAATCCGGGGAAGTATATCATCACTTTGAAAGCAATAAATCCGCGGAGCTGTGTGTATCAGGCGGTTGCCATCGATTCTGTTGTTGTTCCTGATCCTTTCAATATAACCAAAGATTATCCCCCTGATTCATTCTGCGTTGGTGAAGAGATCAGACCTGAGTTTACGGAATTGGCAGGTTATACCTTAAACTGGATCCCCCAGAATTATCTGGATAATCCTACTTCGTTCAAACCGGTAATAAAGCCATTGGGGAGTATCCGGTATAAGATTCAGGTAACAAACCAGGATGGATGTGTTTCGACGGTCACTTATGGCGTTCAAAACAGGGAGATCAATCTAGGTTTTGGCATTGATAAAATTTTTGATCCTTGTGAGGGCAGTTATAAAATCCGGTATTTCTCAAACCGTGATAGTTCAGACCGGTATATTTGGTATTTCGGCGATTCGGATTCTGCCACAGGCCCTGTAGTGGAAAGAACCTATCCTTCAAACGACACAATTCCGGTCAGACTAAACGGCCTCAAGGGAACCTGTGAAGAAAATGCTTTTGATACTCT
>ERZ795056.2759-NODE-2759-length-19239-cov-9.604045_pt1 | contig 19239 bp, 14 predicted proteins | sample MGYA00375140_ERZ795056 | MGnify/ENA primary metagenome ERZ795056 (study PRJEB30185, sample SAMN05720227) | activated sludge metagenome | isolation source: Anaerobic digester | place: USA | collected 2015-03-09 ... | reverse complement strand
GTCCAGTTTGGTGTGGCACCACAGATGGAGAACACAAAGTTTTTCAGAATCTGAGTACCTTGCTCAGAATGTACAACTTCCGGATGAAACTGAACCCCGAAAATGGGCTGATTTTCGTGTGCGAAAGCAGCAACCGGAATGGTTTCAGTAGTGGCAATGATATCGAAACCTGGCGGAAGAGCTGTTATTGTGTCACTGTGCGACATCCAGACTTCGGAAGAGTCCTGAATCTGATCCAATAACAATGTGTTTTTTGTCTTTTTAAGGTGGGCTCTTCCGTACTCACGGACGGTACTTGGCGACACTTCACCTCCCATTTTCTGGGCAATAAACTGAGCTCCATAGCAGATCCCAAGAACTGGTACATGTATGGAAAACCAGTCTTTTCCCGGAGAAACAGGTTGTTCTTCCCGAACTGAACGGGGGCTTCCTGAAAAAATAACACCAAGGATTTCATCTCCGGTTTCCCCATTAAAATAATAGGGAACCACCTCGCAATAAACTTCTAACTCCCTGATTCTTCTGGCAATTAGCTGAGTGTACTGGGAACCAAAATCGAGAATCAGAATCTTTTTTTGCATGCACAAAGGTACAATTGTCTGCTTTTTTTCCTCATCAATAATCATGTAAGAATTGATCGGATTCGTGAAACGGGTTAACCAAATCAAAGCGCCTATTTTGTATCCGTTGGGAACATGCACTGTGGACGTGCACGTTCATTATCATCTGAAAAATCAAGAAACTATGTACCATCTACATACCTCTGCATTGGAGCTCAAAGAATCGACCTTCCAATACATCGTGTCTAAAGACCTTTCTTCTTCCGGAAACCAGAATCCGGGAAATCCAAACCGCCTTCGTGCAATCGCCGATCTTTCGTTTGATCTGTTGTCGCAGGTGCAGAAGTTGGAGAAACTGCAGAAATTGCAGCAGTTGTCGAAAACCGAACAAGCAGAATACCATTCAACTGTTCGTCTGATTGGCATTATGATCCACATTCTGGATGAATACAAATACCAGGACGGTGAAATGATGGACGCCCTCACCCGCCGTTACCAGAAATTTTCAGGTAACACTCAACATAACGCGGCTGCATGAATGCCATGGTGGGATAACCTCTGATTACGAAGCGGTTGCCCAAACAGTTGTTCCTTCTGTACAGTTGGTACAGATGTCAATTTCATTTCTTGATTTCAGAACTGACGCCCTGAACCGATGGTATTCAGGGCTTTTCCATATAGAGCCGAACGAAGTCTGACCGGTTTGGCCCAAACTGTGTTGAGCGTCTTTGTCAAAGCAACAAGGCACCACTTTTCCATCCCAGGTCACAACACAGGAATGCCACATCTGCCAGCAATGGTTCAGAAGTGGATTTTTGATCCGGAACGTGCCGTCCTTTTTACGGGCGTACCGGCTGTATTTGTCCTGAACCGGTATCAGGTCTGATCCATTTTCAAAATCATAGATCTGAGCTGTTTTCAACTTCACTTCATCCACCCCCAGTTCTTCTGCCAGTTTATATACATCTTCAATCTGATGTTCGTTGTGCCTCACCACCAGAAACTGGAAAATAATGTGGGGTGTCGCCGAATTCATTTCTTTTTTCAGGCGCACCAGATTTTTTGTGCCTTCGATCACCTTTTCCAGATCACCTCCGATCCGGTATTTCTCATAGGTTTCCTGGGTAGTTCCATCCAGAGAAATGATGATCCGGTGAAGGCCCGATTCAATGGTTTTTCTGGCTACCTCTTCTTTCAGATAATGAGCATTGGTGGAGGTTGATGTGTAAATACCATACCTGGTTGCTACTGACACCATTTCAAGAAAAGCTGGATTCAGATACGGCTCTCCCTGGAAGTAAAACGTCAGATAAGCCAGATCTGGTGAAATTTCTTTCATCAGATTTTCAAACCGGTTTTTTTCGAGCATTCCGGTGGGTCTGGTAAAAGACCGGAGGCCACTCGGGCATTCCGGACAACGAAGGTTACAGCTGGTGGTGGGTTCAATGGAAATACTCCAGGGATTGCCCAGATGCACCACTTTTTTCGTCCATCTCGAAATAAAATACCCTGTCAGAAGCAGCATATAATTTCCCACCTTCCGCCATGTGAGGGTTGAAAATAAAACTTTGGCTTCCAGCCACTTGGATTTGTTATTCTGAAACACCACGAAATTGCTTTCTGATTTTTCTTTCGGTGCAAATATCCTTCCTAATTTTGAAACCGGATGCCAAATGGAAAAACAACATGCAAGACACTGTTCGCCAGCCTGATATGGATGTCAGTTGCCCTCTGTTCCATAGGTCAGTCTAAGAACTGGGAAGTTTCTGACCTGAAAGGTGCCCGGAAATTTGATGTTTCAGCAGACACCGTTTATGCCCTGACAGATAATTTGTTTTGTGTCCGTTGTGGTACAGAATCCATTCTGGTGGAAGACGATCTTTTCCATCCTGTTTTGCGTAGCAGCAAAGGGAAATTTCTGCCGTTGACAAAGTCGTTTTTTATGTCTGAAAACGGAAGAGTGGCTCGGTTGTTTAACAAGAAGAATTTCATCCAACCTTTGCCCCATATCTTCAAAAGCATCACTCTCTGGAATGGTAAGATTCTCGGCAAAGCCGATATTCGCTGTGTCTTCCGCCCTTCAGAACCGGAAGAAATGGTGGCTGATTCTTTCCGGATTGAACCACGACGTTTGCTTTTATTCCGCAACGATGGAATTCTTGAGGTGGATTCTGCTTTTCGCACCCGGTTTTTTTCTCTCCGCTCCCCAAATCCGGATCTTAATTTATTCTCTACTTACGTTCGGTATGATACACTCTGGAAACCCGTAAATGGATCCGGATTTGATTTCGTGATCCGGCCTGGTAGTTTCTGGTGGAACGATACCGTCCTGATTGATTCGGCCGGCAAGAATGTGTACTGGCAAAGTCCAAACCGGTCCAGAACCAAAATAGCCGATTCTATTTCTGTGATTTCGAACCGGTTTGCGCTGATCAAAAAAAAATCAGCCAGTTTTATTCTCACTCCGGCCGGCAAGAGGATGAAAGTGAATTCGGTAAAGAAAGTATTGGATCTTTGCGACAGTGTATGCGGAGTTCAAACAAAATCAAGATGGGTATTGATTTCGGAGAACGGCAACCGTTACACTGTGAGCAAAACCATTTCGGAACTTGGCTCTGTGGCAGAAGGAATGGTGATGGCAAAAGCAGGGAAGCGATATGGATATATTGACTTTATGGGTTTCATCCGGATATCCTGTCGTTACGATTCGTTATTGCCGTTTCATTCCGGTATTTCAGCTGCCCGACTGGGGACCGTCTGGGGATTTTTGGACCGGGACGAAAAATTAAAAATACAGCCTCACTACCAGAAGACCGGATCCTTTATCCGGGATCTGACACCCGTTGAGAAAGAGGAAAAATGGGGGTTATTGAATCGCCAGGGTGATTTTGCTCAACCTTGTATATTTGATTCTATTCAGACCGGAAAATTTCCAGGCTGGAAAACGGTAAAGGGTAACTGGACTGGCTGGCTAAATAACGAAGGGAAAATTTTGCTTGCCAACCGATATACTGATATTATTGAGCCCTGTTCCGGATTCCTGCAGGTTTTAAGGGATGGGAAGACCGGTCTTTTTACGTCAGAGGGAAAATCGGTTTTGCCGATTCAATATTTTAAAATTTATCCGGACCTGGAGACCCATACACTAATTGCCAGATAATATTACATATTCATGAGTGCCATAGGAGGAATAATTGCACTGACTCAACCAGAAACCCCCATCCGTGATTTCGTCATCCAAATCATGGAGAGGATGCCGCATCGTGGCCGCCAGGATCAGGGGTTTATCACAATTAATGGGAACTATGTAAAAGAATTCTTTGGCCAGGATACCAACAGGTCTGTTCGGGACTTAACATCATCACCTGATATTAGAGAAGCGCCATACGACGCCTGGTTCGCCATGGGCCATCGGCTGGGTATGATCTATCCTGATTTTCATCCTAAAGCGCATCAGCCTTATTCCAATGATGACAAAACAATCTGGGCTGTTCTGGATGGTGAAATCTTTAATTCACTGGATCTTGCCAGGCAACTCAAAGCTGAAGGTGTTCACATTGAAACAGATGATCAGATTGAAATTCTGGTAAAAGGATATCAGCTTTGGCACGAACGGATTTTGAGCATGCTGGAAGGATCGTTTTCATTTGTTTTATACGACAGAAAAGAGGATAAACTATTTGGTGCACGTGATGCCTTTGGTGTCAAACCCTTCTATTATTGCCATGACGATAATTTTTTTGCCTTTGGTTCAGAATTGAAAAGCCTGTTTGGGCTCCCTTTCATTTCGAAAAAAATGAGCAAGTCGGCAGTGTACGATTACCTTATTCTGGGTCAGTCAGAAACCAATGTTCAGAGCCTGTTCAGGGGGATTTCCGAGTTGTTACCAGGAACTGCATTTTCCCTTCTTCTTCCTAAGGGAAGTATCAAAATCTGGAGTTATTTTCATTTATCAACCGACTCTAAAATAGACCGGTACAGCAGGAATAAGGTTTCCACTCTGGCACACCGTCTGCGAAAATCATTGGTTACAAACGCAGGCAATCACTTAAGTCCCGGCTATTCAACAGCATACAGGTTTACTTCTGAACTCGAGTCATTGGTGTTTCCATTTCTGTTGAAAGAATCGATCCGGGAAATGCGGTCCCAGGAAAGGCCGGATCCTTCCAGTATCTATAAAGGAATCTTTGCCTCAGTCTATGAAAGTCAGGAAGATCTGGAATATGTGAACCGAATAACGGATGAACTTGGTGTTGAACTTTTAACAGCCACCTGTACTTTTCGTGATTTCACAGATAATCTCCTGAAAGTCTGTCACCTGCAAGATATCCCGTTCACAAATCTGGATGTTTTTGCCCAGTACAAAATGCTGGATAAGGCAAGGGAAATCGGGGTCAGTGTGGTGGTAGAGCCCATTGGTGGCCCTCAGCTTTTTTCTGCTTCAGATGCCCATTTTACACAGTTTATGGAGGATATCTTCCTGAAAGGACAATACAGTCTTTTTATGGATAACCTTCTGAATTCTCCGGGACCAATTTCTAAAAAGCTAAATCAGATATTTGTTTTATCGAAGAAAATTCTGTTTAAAACAACGGCAGATGACATACGGGAATCTCTGTTTAAAAACAACCAGGAAGAGTTCTCCTACATAAAGGAGAATTTTAAAGACCGGTATGCCAAGAACCTGGAAAATTCAATCAAAAGCATTCCGGAAAGCCTCAATCAATTGCTGGTGAATGAATTTGGTGGACCGGTTGTGAAAGAAAAGCTGCGTACAAGTGATCGGAACTCACAGTATTTTGGTGTTGAAATCCGACTGCCCTTTGCCAGTGACCGGAACATGGCAGATGCTATGATCAAATCATCCAGTATTTACAAAGTGAGGGGAGGACAGACAGGTAATCTTCTCAGAAAGGCGATGAGAGGTGTTTTCCCTGAGCCTATGCTGAAAGGTAGGGAGCAGTACCTTCGGGTTCAGAGAGAAAACCACTGGCTTCTGGATGCCAGAGAGGAACTCAAAGAATTTATTACCCCGGATCTGGATGATTTTATCGATTCACGTAAAGTGAAAAAAGACTGGGATCAGTTGTTTCTCAATTCCAATACTAAACGGGATGACTTCCTTTGGAGGGTGATTAACCTTGGAATCTGGAGGCATGTTTACTTTAATTGATGATCTGATCCTTGAATATTTCGGGTAACGTATGAAATTTAATCGCACCAAAAAGGTACGCTGAATCCGGATTCCCTTCTTTGATTCTCCATAGTTTCGGGTTGCAAACTGATCAGAAACAGGACGGAATCTTGTTTCCATTTTGCTTTTGGAGAAATTCAGTTTAGTTTTGCAGCGCAATTGAGAGAGGGGACCGGAAGTCCCCTCTTGTTTTTTTAATGACTACGTCACAGGTAAAAGATCACATAGAAGAATTTTTGCTTCAGAATCTTGAATCAACAGAACACTTTCTGGTGAAAGTAACGGTTGGTGCAGGGAAAGTAAGTGAGGGTAAAGTTCAGGTTTTGGTGGACAGTGATGCGGGAATTACGATAGATGATTGTGCTGTCTACAGCCGGAAACTAGGCAAGTACCTGGATGAGAACGACTTCTTTGAGTATAACTACACATTGGAAGTGGCATCTCCTGGTCTGGATTTTCCTTTAACCAGTGAAAGACAGTTCCGGAAAAACATAGGCCGGACCCTGATTCTGGAATTAAAAGAAGGCGCTCCTGTGGAAGGAAAACTTCTTGCTTTTGATAAAGACATTCTGGGAATCGAAACAACCGAAAAAACAAAAGGGAAGAAAGTTGTGGTCAACACTTCAGAAATCCCACTAACAAATATTGCAAAAGCAAAAGTGACAGTTTCGTTTAAGTAAAAATGGATAGCAGAACGCTCATTGAATCATTTTCAGATTTCGCCAAACTGAAAAATATTGACAGGCCTACCATGATTAAAATCCTGGAGGAAGTTTTCCGGTCAATCCTTCGAAAGAAATATGTGGAAGACAGCAATTTTGATGTCATCATTAATATCGATAAAGGAGATCTGGAGATCTGGCGTTTCCGTGAGGTCGTAGACGATGAGTCGGAGGACATCTGGGACTACGATAAAATCCCGTTTTCTGATGCGATCAAGATCCAGAGCGATCTGGCAGTTGGAGATGAACTGGCGGAAGAAATCAACATTGAAGATGATTTCGGCAGAAGGGGAATTCTGACAGCAAAACAGACGCTGGTTCAAAAGGTAAAAGACCTGGAGAAAGAAAACCTGTTTCAGGCGTACAAAGACAAAGTTGGCGATCTGATTATTGGCGAGGTTTATCAGGTTGGTAATCGGGAAGTTCTCCTGATCGATGGTGTGGGTAATGAACTCATCCTTCCGAAAAGTGAACAAATCCCGAAAGACCGGTACCGTAAAGGCGATAACATCCGGGCTGTAGTGCATCGGGTGGAAATGATCAATGGTACACCAAAAATTATTCTGTCACGTACCTCTCCTGTATTCCTGGAGCGTTTGTTTGAACTGGAGGTTCCAGAGATTGACGACAACGTGATTGCCATCCGGAAAATTGTCCGCGAACCGGGCGAAAGAGCGAAGGTGGCTGTTGAATCGTTTGATGACAGAATCGATCCGGTTGGCGCCTGCGTTGGTATGAAAGGTTCCCGAATCCACAACATTGTGCGGGAGCTGGAGAACGAAAACATCGATGTAATCAATTACACCGAAAATATGGAGCTGTACATTGCCCGTGCACTTAGCCCGGCCAAGATAACCAGTATGAAAATCGATGAGAACGACCGCCGTATTTCTGTTTTCCTCAAGCCGGATCAGGTTTCACTTGCGATCGGTAAAGGTGGACAGAACATCAAACTGGCCGGCCGTTTGATCGGTAAAGAAATTGATGTATTCCGCGATTCAGATGGATCAGAGGAAGAAATTGACGATATTGCTCTGGAAGAATTCGACGATGAAATCGACACCTGGATTCTGGAAGAATTTAAAAAAATTGGATTGGATACCGCAAAGAGCGTTCTTTCGGTTCCGGTTGAAGACCTGGTACGGAGAACGGATCTTGAAGAAGAGACGATCAATGAAGTACTCAATATTCTGAAACAGGAATTTGAAGATTAACATCCAACCACCAAACTCCCAAAAACCGAACAATTAAAGGAACACTGTAAAAGAAAGTATGTCTGAAGAAAGAATTTTTAAAATACGTCAGGCCATGCAGGAATTCAATCTTGGATTGGATACCATCGTTGAGTTTTTGCATAAAAATAGTTCTCCCATCGAAAGAAGCCCGGTTGCAAAACTGACTGCAGGAGAGCTGGATCTGCTGCGTAAAGAGTATTCTTCTTCAGCACAGGAGAAAAAAGAAGCGTCAGGTATTTCAATCGGCCACAAACACAACGAAAAAATTGTGATCGATGGTGATCTGCACAAAGAAAGAAGAAGACCTGCCGATGAGGAAATGGATGAACCCATTGCCCGCCGGAATATTCACAATATTCCAGGTCCTCCAAAACCCACTCCGCCTACTCCTGCCCCAGCCCCAGTAGTTGTAAAAGAACAGCCGGTTGCCCCACCACCTCCTCCTCCGGCCCAGGTTGAAAAACCAGCACCACCAGTTGAGGCAGTGGCTCCTAAAGCACCAGAGCCAGTAAAAGAGGAGAAGCCTTCGGAACCAGTTGTGGTTGAAACTCCAGCCCCAAAAGCGGAAACAACAGAGCCTGAACTGATTAAGGCAGAAGCCTCGGTTCAGGGATTGAAAGTAATCGGTAAAATAGATCTGGATGCCCGTAAAAAGGGTGTTAAGCCAAAGTCTGAACCAGCTCCAACACCAGCTGCTCCCCTAAAAGTGGAAGCTGAGCCAGTGAAAGAGGAAGTGAAGCCACAACCAGCTCCAGAACCTCCAAAGCCAGAGCCTGTTGTTGCCGCACCTGTGGTATCATCTCCACCTCCAGTGTCAGCACCAGCACCTGTATCTGCTCCTGCAAAAGAAGCTGAAGCACCAGTTGCTGCCAGTTCTGCAGAAGAGACTCCCGGTGTTGTCATTAAAGGTGAAGCAGATCAGCTAAAAGGACTTACTGTCCTTGGGAAAATTGATCTCAAAGCTTTTGAAAATAAACCAAAAAACCCGTCAGAAAGCCGTTCAGAGGCTGAAAAGCGGAAACGCAAGAGGCTGAAAACAGGTCCAGTTGCCGTCGGAGGTTCCGGTGGAGCGGTACCGGGAAGCCGCCCACCAGGGCAAGGCCAGGATCGTCCCCATCAACAAGGCGGTGGTCAGCAAGGTGGAGCACCCCGTCCACAAGGACCAAATCAGGGTGGCCATCATAACCGTCCGAATACTGGAGGCCCGGGGAACCAGGGTTCCGGTGGACAAGGAAACAACCAGAACCGTGGACCCGGAAATAATTCAGGCAACCAGGGTGGAAATCGTCCGGGAAATAATCAGAATCGCGGTGGCGGCAACGCTGGCGGACAGTCGAATTACTCGAATCGCCAGATTTCCGGTCAGATCCGGGCTACCATGAATCGTGGCGGAGGGAAAGGCAAAAAGAAAAGCCGTGACCGGAATGATCGGTACAACAATGATGATCAGGAAACATCAAAAATCCTCAAACTCACCGAATTTGTGTCGGTTGCCGATCTGGCTTCCCTTATGGATGTTTCAGTGAATGAGGTTATTGCAACCTGTATGTCACTGGGTATGTTTGTATCCATCAATCAGCGTCTGGATGCAGAAGCGTTGACCATCATCGCCGATGAATTTGGATTTGAAACATCCTTCTCATCTGCGGAGGAAGAAGAAAATATTGTCGAATCTCTCGATTCTGAAGAAGATCTGGAAACCCGTGCACCGATTGTAACCATCATGGGTCACGTTGATCACGGTAAAACGTCCCTCCTTGACTACATCCGGAAAACAAAAGTAGTAGCATCCGAAGCCGGGGGAATTACTCAGCACATCGGTGCCTACAATGTACGGACGGAATCAGGAAGAAACATCACCTTCCTTGATACTCCAGGTCACGAGGCCTTCACTGCCATGCGTGCAAGGGGTGCAAAAGTAACCGATGTGGTTATCATTGTGGTAGCTGCCGATGATTCGGTGATGCCACAAACAAAAGAGGCAATCAACCACGCTCAGGTTGCAGGTGTTCCGATCGTAATTGCCATTAATAAGATTGATAAAGCCGGAGCAAACCCGGAGAAAATAAAAGAAGAACTGGCGCAGTTGAACCTCCTTGTCGAAGACTGGGGTGGAAAATACCAGTGCCAGGAAATTTCAGCCAAAAAAGGAATTGGTATTTCTGAACTTCTGGAAAAAGTTGTTCTGGAGTCCGACATCCTCGAACTGAAGGCCAATCCAAATAAAATTGCCACGGGTACTGTCATCGAAGCCTCTCTTGACAAAGGAAGAGGATATGTGTCAACCGTTCTGGTGCAGGCTGGTACGCTGAAAGTGGGTGATTTCGTTCTTTGCGGAGCCTATTATGGTAAAGTGAAGGCGATGTACGACGACACAGGTGCCAGGATAGATGAGGCAGGTCCTTCAACCCCTGTTCAGATGCTCGGCTTGAACAACGCCCCTCAGGCAGGTGACAAATTCAACGTAATGGAGAACGAGCGGGAAGCGAAGGAACTGGCCAACAAACGTGAGCAGATTCAGCGTGAACAATCGATCCGGACGAAGAAACACATCACCATTGATGAAATCGGTCGCCGTATTGCCCTCGGAACATTCAAAGAACTCAACCTCATTATCAAAGGTGACGTGGATGGTTCAGTGGAAGCACTTGCCGACAGCTTGCTGAAACTAAGTACAGAAGAAGTCGCTGTCCGGATTCTGCACAAAGCAGTGGGGCAGATTTCCGAAGCCGATGTTATGCTCGCCTCCGCATCTGATGCCATTATCCTCGGATTCCAGGTTCGTCCATCTGCTCAGGCAAGACGCCAGGCCGAGAACGAAGAAATCGAAATCAAGCTATACTCCATCATTTACGATGCCATCAATGACATCAAGGATGCGATGGAAGGACTCCTTGCTCCGAAAGTAGAAGAGGTGATCGTGGGTAATGTTGAAATCCGTGAAGTATTCAAAATCAGCAAAGTGGGTAACATTGCCGGCTGTTATGTAACCGATGGTTATATCAAACGGAACAATGGAATCCGCGTGATCCGTGACGGTATCGTAATCCATACCGGTGAGCTGGAAGCACTGAAACGGTACAAAGACGATGCGAGTGAAATCAAATTCGGGTACGAATGCGGTATCAAAATCAAGAACTTCAACAACATTGAAGTGGGCGATACCATCGAATCGTTTGAAGAAAAAGAGACCAAGCGATCACTGTAAAACATCCCGTACGAAAATACAAAAGGGGCTTCAGGCCCCTTTTTTGTGCGCTATCATGAAGCTGGAAATCGATGGTGCCCAATTTGGGTCGATCGATATTCCTGACAAAATTTGGCCATGTTTCAGCCCTTCAGAGACTGCAGTTCTAGAACAATTTTAACTGCAGTGGCTCTGAATTGAAAATCCACCTAGTTGGTCACCAGAATCTTGGAAGTAAGCAACTGACCCTTGTTTGTTTTGACCATCACGACATAAAGACCTGCCGGAACCGAGCTCAGGTCCAGCACTCCGTCTGTTTCGCCATTTCCGGTTTTACCCACCCAGCTTTTACCGTTCACGTCCTGAATGGTAATGGAATGAAAAGGATCTGAAAACTGAAACCGGACCAATTGAGTCGCCGGATTCGGAAAGAACGAAATCCCCGTGTTGGATTGCACCAGTTGAGCAACTGATGTTATCAGGTTGGGGGTAACGGTCTGGCAGCCGAAATTATTACGGGTTGTCAGATTCACACTCAGAGCATTGCCCGGAATGACAAGATAAAGCAACGTATCTGCTGGATTGCTTTGCCCGTTGATCCGCCACTGATAGTGGTTGCCGGGAACTGGATTGGTGAGTTTCAATGTGTCGCCAACCCGAACCACTATCGCAGCGGATGGTGGTGCTTCAAAAGAAAAAATGGTGATGGTATCCACATCCGTGCAACCCGTTTGTGGATTTGTGAGTGTTACAGAATAGGTTCCTGGTTCTGAAATGGTGAGTGTACCGTTTGTGCCCACCTGTGTTCCCTGTTGGTTTACCCATTTGTAGGTAAGTCCGGTATCAAAAAACGCGTTCAGGGTCAACGGTGTACCTGTGCAACCATACCGGTCGGCACCAAGATCAACATTCGGGAGTAGCCTGGAACGACTGGCCAGTGCGTCAACTGAATCGGGAGCGGTATATGTTACCTGAACCCAAACTCTTTGCTCACGATTGGTATCCAATGAATTACGGGCTTTGAACTGATACCAGTCTGATGTGGCTGGTGTAAACACTTTGGACAGATTGCCAATTCCACGGATTGAATCAAGCACGTTCCCACACGCGTCTGTAAGAAGAAGAGTAAGGTCACGGTTGAATGATGAAAACAGTTTGTAGGTAACTGGTTTCCCGGAGGAAGCAAATATTTTTCCCGCCAGGCGGCTTACTTTGGAGTTGGCAGGGATTGCTCCGCTTTGTCTCAATGATCTTGGGTGGCTGTCACCCAGGTCGTCTGCCAGTTCCCATTCCTGGGTGGTTGATCGGTTTGCTACAGGAAATGGTTGATTAAATAATGTCTCCAGACTGGCAGGAGCATAAATGGCCACTCCTTTTTTCAATGTGTTGTTCACTGTTCCATTGCATGAAGGCGCCTGAACACGGACTCTTCCACCCGGAACGCTGTTGGGTCTTGTGACCACAGTTACATTTGGGAAATTCCCGGTGTAGTCTTTCAGGACTGTCCCGACTGCAAAATCACAATCAATCCATACAGCCTGGTTGGTAGTGAAATTATCTGTGATGGCGATTATGGCTTTGGCGGATCGTTCAAAAACAATGACATCCTGCGCATTGCTTCCATCAAAAAACACAGTTGGTTCAGCTGTGCGAACCCGATAATCACCTCCTTTAAAATTGAATTTTTTGTGGCAGCGAATCAGGTTGGCGATGGATTCACGGACCGGAAGGTCAGTCTCACTGGTTGGAAGGTGAGTGTAGCGTTTTCCGGTTGTTCCTACATCAAATAAATCTTCAAAAAATATGGTGGGACTTCCATCCATACTCATCATCACAGCATAGGCGGCCGTTAGTCTTGGCTCTCTTGGATCAATGTTGGGTGAAAGCTCAGAATTGGATGACCATTTTTTTGGGGCCCCGTTTGCTTCTACCGGATAATTACCGTTTGCCTGAAGTCCGGAAGAACCGGAGGAAGGTTGACTTGGACGGAAAGTATCGTGATTATTGACAAACGGAACCGTCCTGTACCTGCGATCCTGTTGAATGCCAGGGAGGTTTGATAAATCGTAATTACCCAGTCCATAAACCAATCCATACAAACCAGGGGTTCCGGAAAATCCACGCAGGCCGAAATCAAATGTTCCGGCTCTGCCCTGTACAGCATCAACCCATGCATCCAGTTCGGACTTTCCGCCAACCCATTCACCAACCGTGAACATCTGATCGGTTCCGCTTGCAAACCCTGCATTGAACTGAAGGTTGTAAATCATATCTTCGGACACAGCATTCGGAAAGTGTTTGATGGCATCCAGACGGAAACCATCGACACCTGTCTGTTTTTTAAACCAGATCATCCACTCGCGTGCCTGGTTGCGCATATAGAAATCTCCTTGTACTGGGTTAAATGTTGCAATGGAACTAAGGCCTTTTGAATTTTGGTAGTAGGCAATATCAGGCCCAAAAGTTGTGCGGGATAAATCATCGCCTGTAAATCGGTTATCCCCTGGACCTGGGCTAAAATTCTGCCAGTTTTTTGGCCAGCGGCCACTTCTTGCCAGATAGTTCGACCTTGTTTCATTGTTCGCGGGAGTTAAAAAACTTACATACCGGAAATTTTTATAACCGCTGGTCGGATCATTGGTGATATCCTGATAATTCGAGCCGGGTCGGTTGCTGTTGTAAAAAGAAAGTCCAGCACTATCAACACCTCCGGCACTGGTTCCGGAACCCGCCCCATCCATATGATTCAATACAATATCCTGGATCACATGGATCCCGTTCTGGTGCATGATTCCAACCATGCGAAGGAACTCATCCTTGTCTCCAAATGGAGTCTTCAGGTTTTGCTTCTGATACTTGTCGCCCAGATCATAGTGGTCAAACGGACTGTATCCTACCGAAGCCGGGTTGGCATTTTTTTGGTTTACAGGCACCCAGACACCCTCTATTCCCATTTTTCGCAATCTAGGCGTGAGGTCTGCCAGATAGTTAGCCCAGCCCTGAGGATAGTTGTTGTTTTTAAAATCCCACCAGAACCCTTGCAATAAAACTCTTTTATTGTCCTGGCCTGAAGCCCGATGAAAGCAACCCAGTGATGCTATAAGAATGAAGCACACCGAAGTTCGGAGAAAAAACATACCTGAAATTTTAAATGGGGTAAAAGAAAGATTCAAAACACAATGTTAGAATTTCTTTCGTAAAAATCAGGGGAATTCAAGCCAAAATCGGTTTTTTTCATAAAGCAAACTGTGGACTCTGAAAAGTGATGCACTTCCTGTTTCTCTGAAATGGTACACGGGACTGGTAGAGAATATTTTAAAAATATTTTGAGATAAATTTATCAAAATCGGATATTAGCGCCATATATCAACAAAACCGTTACTTTTTGAATTAATCAAAGAAAAACTATGAAAAAAATAGTACTTTCAGTCGTAACCCTGCTCACGTTCGGAGCTCTTTCCTCCATGGCGCAGGTAAATGCTACTTTCAAAGTAGACATCACTCCACTTCTAGCAGGTGGCGGAACCATCAACAATGTTGTAAGCATCGCGGGTAATTTCACAAGCAGAGGAGGTAATCTGGCTGACTGGACACCTGCACAAGGAGCAATGACCGACATGGGCAATAATGTTTGGAGCCGCGACGTTACATTTGATGGCACAGCAACTGACTCGCTTCAGTGGAAATATGTTCAGGGATCTGATTGGCCTGATGGTGATGAAGGAAACGAGTGGGTGAATCCAGATCCTTCCTGCGTTCGTGTAACAGACAACAACAACCGTAAAATTTTGCTTCCAACTGCAGGTGACATTATTGTTACCTCTGGCTGGGCAGAATGTCAGCAAATCATCAACAGTGTAAAGGTTGAGTACAGAGGTCTGTTCGTAACAGTGGGTCCAAACCCTGCTTCTACCAATCTGAGCATCCGTTTCGTTGGAACAACCAATGCAGAAGTAAAACTGACTGACCTTACTGGTCGTGTTGTGAAGTCATTCACAGGTCAGGAGGTAACTGAAAACATTGATGTAACCAATCTGACAGCTGGTCTTTACTATGTAACCGTTGTTGACGGCGACAAAGGATACCAGGCTCCTGTTATCATCACAAAATAAGAAATCACATTTCTTTATAAAAAAGCCCCTCCTCACCGTGGGGCTTTTTTATTTCATTTGCCTTTCATGAACACTTTTACCTATCTCGCTCTCGGCGATTCATATACCATCGGAGAATCGGTTCCGGCTGACCAGAATTTTCCAGCCCAACTCTCTCAAAAGCTGGAAAAAACGTCCAATCTCTCCTGTAAGAAACTGAAAATTATTGCCAAAACCGGATGGACAACCGATGAGCTTCAAAAGGGAATCCAACGTGCAAAACCGGGTAGTGATTTTGATCTGGTCACATTGTTGATCGGGGTGAACAATCAATATCGTTCTTACGGACAAGATCAATACAAAAAGGAATTTTCTGAATTACTCAGGCAAGCCATTTCATTCGCGTCCGGAAATCAAAGCAAAGTCATCGTAGTGACGATTCCTGACTATGGATGCACGCCTTTCGGTGCTGAAATGGCCGATAAAATTTATACTGACCTTGTCTGGTACAATGAGACCGCTACCAAAATTGCCCGAAACTCAGGAGTAGAAGTCGTCGATATTTTCGCCATTTCCCGAAAGGCGAAAACAGAGCCGGTACTCATCGCTTCGGATAACCTTCACCCATCGGCCGAAATGTACACCTTGTGGGCAGATGCCATCCTTCCGGTCGCTGAACGAATTCTTGCAGACGGAATCCCGGCAGAATAACCGCTGCCGGAGGTAGGATGTGACACATCCTTTTGTAATTTTGATTGTCGAACGCAATCAACCAACAATTCCTATTTACAATGAATGTCATCATTTTTGGCAGCACCGGAAGAACCGGTAAATACCTGATTCAGTTTGCTTTGGAATCCGGATATCATGTCACCGCATTCGCACGTAATCCGGATGCCATTTCCATTCACCATCCCCGGCTCAATGTTTTTCAGGGAGATGCAACCAATGCAGCTGCTGTTGCAACTGCCATGGCGGATCAGGATGCCGTCATTTTTGCGGTTGGTACCGATCTGGGCCAGACCAACCTTCGGCATACAGCCATGAACAACATCATTTCTGCCATGCAGCAGAACCATGTGAAGCGCATCATTGGAATCGGTGGAATGGGTATTCTGCAGGCGAGTGAAGAGAAAAAGATATTTGAAACCGATGGTTTTCCGGCTGAATACATTCCGGTGAGTCAGGATCATAATGCCGCATTTGAATCTCTCCAAAAATCAGGACTGGAATTCACATTTGTTTGTCCTCCTACCATAACGGATGGACCACTAACAGGAAAGTACATCACCCAGGCTACCTTTCCACCAGACGGTAAGTTTGTGATTGACACAGCCGATCTGGCAGATTTTATGATCAAAGAACTTTCCGAACCGGCCTTTATTGGGCAAAGAGTTGGCATTACCGCAATCTGATCCGGAGTTCATCCGGAAGGCATTTTCGTTCGCTTCCCAATTCCGGTTTGCCTGTTTTCTGGACGGTCATTCGTATCCCACTTATCCTGGCAGGCCTTTCCGCCGTTTACTGGCCGTGGGAAACCGAAAAGTGGAGATAGAGCCGGACTGGATTGCTGCTCTGAAAGGAAAAGATTCACAAGCCTGGTGGTTTGGATATCTGGGATACGACCTGTCCCGGGCAGATGGGAAATCTCAGGCCGAAAATGTCCTGCCCATATTTCAGAATTTTCCAGACGTTTTTTTGTTTGAAGCAGAAGTTGTGCTGGAATTTTCAGGAGATGGAAAAATCGTGAGGCACGCCGGACCAAATGATGTGCTGGAACAAATTCACGCTCTGAATCTCTATGATGAGGCCCATCCTAAGGCTGATTTGACCTTTTCTTCGTGGAAAAGTCGTGAAGAATACCTGGACGATATCCGGATTGTGCAGGATCAGATCCGGGAAGGAAATGTGTATGAACTGAATCTCTGTCAGTTTTTTACTTCTGATCAGGCTCCGGATGGAGCGGACATATTTCTACAACTAAATCAGGATTTTCCCATGCCATTCGGTGGCTGGTTGAAAGGAGACGATTTTGAAATTGCCTCCAATTCGCCGGAACGGTATCTCCGAAAGGAAGGAAACCAACTCTTTTCACAGCCGATCAAAGGCACGGCACGAAGAGGACAATCCGAAAAAGAGGATGCGGAAATACGGCAACAGCTGTTTCATTCTGAAAAAGAGCGGGCCGAAAACATGATGATTGTGGATCTGGTCCGCAATGACCTGGCCCGGATTTCGGAAACAGGCTCTACAAAGGTGGATGAGATGTTTGGGATTTATGCCTTTCCGACGGTTTTTCAGATGATCAGCAGCATAAGGTCGGAATTGAAAAATGGACTGGATTCATCCGACGCCATCTGGTCAACTTTTCCGATGGGAAGTATGACAGGTGCGCCAAAAGGTGAGGTGATGGATTGGATTCAAAAGCTCGAGCCCTTCCGGAGGGGAGCGTACTCAGGAGCAATGGGCTATTTCGGACCGGGAAATGAATTTGATTTGAATGTACTGATCCGCAGTTTGTTTATCAATCACAAGGACCGGACTTGCGGATTTGCGGTTGGTTCGGCCATCACCATTGACTCAGTGGCTGAAGATGAATGGGACGAATGTAAAATGAAGGCCCGCACCATTCTGCAAACCTGCGGCAGCCGATGGGAAGACATCCGGCCGGCAATGGTCTCAGATTTTCCGGCAGGGTAAACGGGAACCTTTCCGACGATTTGGGTCCGGCATTCCGCTGGCAGCTGGTTGTGCCGCCTCCGGAATTTCTTCAGAGGGATAAAATGCTGATTTACTGCAACGGGCCGGCTTAGGCTCCACCGCTTTCTGAGACGATGGTTTTGCCGGTGCCGGCCGAACTTCGGTTGCCGGACTGATGGTATCACAAGCCGGTGGATGATTTGCCAGAATCGTAAAAGTGGAGAAGAAGATATTCATGAGTATCTTCTTCAGAGCGAGGGGATTAACGACACACAGCATACAAGTAATAATTTAATGGTTCTGTCTGGATTGAGCGTGCCAGAAATAGTGCAAAAACCGGTTCTCAATAGTAAAACCCAGAAATACAGTGGTTTGTGGAATTATGGCCAGCGAAGGGTGTCCGGTTATGGTACAGTTTCGTTTGTGGACGATACATTGTTCACCACTCGTCAGTCCATTCGCAAGGCCCGGACCGGATTTCCAACCGCTGCTTTCGTGGCCTGAATCCCAACTGTGAGGAGGGTAAGAACTCCGAGCATGAGCGTTGAACCGGCAAACATCCAGATCTGCAGATCGGTGCGGTAGGCAAAATCCTGGAGCCATTTGTCCATCATCCACCAGGCAACCGGCAGTGCCACCAATGAGGCGACCAGGACCAGCAACAGAAAACTACGGGACAACAAAACAGTAATCTGCCAGACCGACGCACCGAGCACTTTCCGGATCCCGATTTCTTTCATACGCTGGCGGGCCGAATAAGCCGAAAGTCCGAATAAACCCATGCAGGCCAGCACGATGGCAATTCCGGAAAACAAATTGAAAACCGTAGCCGTCCGTTTTTCAGATTCGTATAATTGCTGAAATTCATCATCCAGAAACCGGGTTTCAAACGGACGGTATGGTGCCAGTTTCGCCCATTTTTCTTTCAGGAAGTCCACCGTATTTTCCGGATTTCCCCCACCGGTTTTCACAAGCAACGTGTTTCCCCAGCCTCCCGGCATCATCATCAATGGCCCGATGGCGGTGTGCATAGACTGAAAATGAAAATCGCGAACCACTCCTTTCACAAATCCAGGCCGGTCGTTACCGAGAAACAACATCTGACCGATGGCCTGCTGAGGCGTCCATCCCAGCATCCGGGCGCAGGTTTCATTGAGAATGAAGGCAAAGCGGAATTTTGTTGAATCGGTTGTTTCGGCATTCTCAATGTCGGTCCGGTTGATGTTTTCACCCGCCAATAGTTCCATGTTGCAAACTTTCAGGTATTCATCATCCACCGGATTGGCGGTTACCGTCCAGGAAGGACTCGAAGGCAGGTTGCTTTTGGAAACACCGTAGCCACCGTTGATGCGGACGGGACTTTCATAGGCTTTGCTCAATCCCTGAATGTTGGGATTCTGCCTTAGTTCAGACTTGACAAGATCGATTTTGTCGTTCAGTTTCTGGTCGAGAGGAAGCACGAAAATATGGTCTTTGGAGTAGCCCAGATTGCGGTTTTGGATATAAGAAAGCTGGTTGTGCACTACACCTGTTCCCATGAGAAGGAAAAC
>ERZ795056.2755-NODE-2755-length-19269-cov-6.342355_pt1 | contig 19269 bp, 9 predicted proteins | sample MGYA00375140_ERZ795056 | MGnify/ENA primary metagenome ERZ795056 (study PRJEB30185, sample SAMN05720227) | activated sludge metagenome | isolation source: Anaerobic digester | place: USA | collected 2015-03-09 ... | reverse complement strand
TCCACCAGGAGGCGCAGCGCGCCGGTGCGGAGGTCCCACGCGCAGAGCCGTCCCTGGCCGCCGTACGTCGTGCGTGCGGGGCCGTCGCAGTTGTAGCCGAAGTTGGCATACCAATGGCCGTCGTTCACGTGGTTGCGCGTGGCGAAGAGGATCTCCCGCACGGCTCCGTACATGCCGTCGCGGAGCGCTCGGGTGCGCGACGCCAGATCCGGAGGGGTGTAGGCGGGCGGAATGTCGGCGGCCAGCGTCACGGCGTCATAGATGATCCAACTGCCTGCGTCGAGGGTAAGCGCCAGTTCGTTGGCGCCGGTCCGGAAGAAATGAGCGGGAACCGTCACCACGGTGCGCGCCGGTTTTGCGCGCCCAGCGGCGCTGCCGGATGCATCGCCCGAGCCCGGCGGCACACGTTGCGGCTCGAGGGCGTGACCGTTGACGGCCAGATGCAGCGTGGGGTCTTGCAGCGCATTGATCTGAGCGATGATCAGGAAAAGCGGACGGGGCGGCGCGGCGGTCAGTGTAAAGTGAATGATGAAGGGGTGCGTGCGGCTGCCGGCCCACCGGTCCGCCGTATTGGGGTGGATATAGGGCCATCCGGTTTCCGCGCGCGAGACGCCGACCGTGTAGGCAATCGGCTGCGGGAAGGCCGCCATGTAACGCTGCCAGCCCAAGCCTTTGGCAAGGGCAAATTCGTCTGCGCGCCCGTCTTCGCGGCCAATGTTGAAAACGGGAGCGGACGGTGCGGCGAAGACGCCCGCCGTCAGAAGCAGGGCAGCCGAAACGCCGTGCAGAATGGACGCTGTGTGTGCCATGATGAACACGGTTTTTGATATCACACAGCGGTTGCCGCTGTCAATGAGTGTTGCGATACGCGAAATCCGCTCGACTGGACAGTTTGAACAACGGCGCCGATGTGCTATGATCAACAGTGTGGAATTTTGATGGAACCGGCAGATGAAAGGTTTTTTGGATGAAACATGCTTACGCGGTGATTCTGGCAGGGGGCAGCGGTGAACGGTTCTGGCCGTTGAGCACGAAGGCGCGTCCCAAACAGTTTATTTCGTTGTTCGGGGGGCGGCCCCTGCTGTCGCTGGCCGTAGAACGTTTGCAGGGGTTGATCCCGAACGAACGCATCTTTATCATAACGGCGGATCGTCTGGTCGACAACACAGCGGAAGCGGCTTGGAACGTGCCTCGCGCGAACATCTTCGGCGAACCCTGTAAGCGCGATACGGCCCCGGCTATTGCGGTCGCGTGCGGGTTGGTGCGGCGCCGTGACCCCAAGGGTGTTGTGTGCATCCTGACGGCTGACCAGCTTATGAATGACGCCGAGACGTTCCGTCAAACGTTGTCAGATGCCATTCAGGTGGCGCGCAAGGACGATTCGATTGTGACCATCGGTATCCAGCCGACGGCCCCGGCGACGGGCTTCGGCTACATCGAGACCGGCGATGCCGTTGAGATGAACACGGTGACGCGGTTTCATCAGGCGACGCGCTTCGTGGAAAAACCGGATGCGTATCATGCGGCCCGCTATGTCGAGCGGGGAACGTATTTTTGGAACTCCGGCATGTTTATTTGGCGGACAGCGGTCATGCAGGCCGCGCTGCAGCAGCACGCGCCCGATCTGGCGAAACTGTGTGACGACATTGCAGGGGCGGCGACGCCGGATGAGGTGGATGAGGTGATGAGGCGCACCTATCCCTCGCTGCGCGCGATCTCCATCGATTACGCCGTCATGGAGCATGCGCAGAATATCGTGATGGCGTGCGGGGCATTCGGCTGGGATGACGTGGGGTCGTGGCCGGCGCTCACAGGCCACTTTAAGGCGGATCTCGCAGGGAATGTGGTGGTCGGCTCCTGCGAACCGTTTGAATCGGTCAACAACATCGTGGTCTCTGAAAACCGGCTGACGGCGTTGATCGGCGTGAACGGATTGGTGGTGGTGCACTCCGATACGGCGACCCTGATCTGCCCGAAAGAGCGATCCGAAGAGGTCAAGAAGTTGCTGCGGCGAATCGCGGAGCGTCCTGACGGCGCGAAATACGTATGACGGATGGAGCGTGCGTGTGGCTCACGAGCATCAACATCCGCAGCCCCCGCCGATGCGGCGCTTCAAACTGACGGTCGCGTATGACGGCACGGCTTATGCCGGCTGGCAGGTGCAGCCGGCCGATCCCAGCGTGCAGCAGACGATCGAGCGCACGCTCGAGCTGTTCGTCGGACATCCCGTCAAACTTCACGGCAGCGGGAGGACCGATCAGGGGGTGCATGCGCGCGGCCAGGTGGCGCATGTGGACCTCGCCTGCCGGATGGAGGCCCGTGCGCTGTGCCGCGCACTCAATGCCCGGCTGCCGGGTGATATCCGCGTCTTGAAAGCGGTTGAGGCGGCACCGGACTTTCATGCCCGCCGCTCGGCTGTCGGCAAGGAGTATCGCTATTTCGTGTGGAACGACGCCGTGGTGCTGCCCGACAAACGGCTCTATGTCGCGCATGCGTACCGCCCTCTCGATGTGGCGGCCATGCGCGAAGGCGCCGCGTTTTTTGTCGGACGCCATGATTTTGCCTCGTTCACCGCCAACCCGCAGCGTGTCGTCGAGAGTACCGTCCGATCCATCTTCGCTTTTTCGGTGGCGAAGCGCGGCAAAGAGATCGTGTTCCGTGTCAGCGGAGAGGGGTTCCTCTACAAACAGGTCCGGAGCATGGTGGGGTTCCTGTTGCGTGTGGGCGAGGGGGCGGAACCGCCGGGAGCGGTCAAAGAACTGCTGGATGCCCGCGCGCCGCGCAAAGCGCGCGTTCCCTCTGCCGCGCCCCACGGCTTGTTTCTCTGGCGCGTGTGGTACAAATAAGGTGCGAAAAAATGATCGCCCCACGCGCGGGAGTTTGTTACTTTCAACATGTGTATGTGTGTGTTTGCGTCGTTTAGCGGTTTATTATTTAAGTCTTGGGCGTGCCGCGGAGGTAACGAATGTCAGCGAAACTCGATAAATGGATCGTGCCCCTTTTTTACGTACTGACCCTGTTGGGGCTGCCAGCGGAAGCCCGGGTCCTTCTGGTGTGGCGGGATAATCCGAATCTTTCAGCCCCGCCCTACGACGGCGGATGGGAGACGGCGGCCACCAACATCCAGGACGCGCTGGACGTGGCACTGGACGGCGACACGGTGCTGGTGACCAACGGCGTGTATGATGCCGGCGGCCGCGTCGCGCCCGGCGACACCACGCTCAAGACGCGCGTGATCGTCACCAACGCCGTCACCGTGCGCAGTGTCAACGGGCCGGAGGCGACGCTGATCGTCGGCCAGCCTCACACGACCGGAGGCTTGGGCGACACGGCCGTGCGCGGGGTCTATCTGAATAACGGCGGCGTGCTCTCCGGTTTCACCGTGACCAACGGCTTCACGCGCAGCGGCACCAGCACTACCGCCAGTTACGTCGGCGGCGGTGTCCGCTGCGAGGGCGTGGCGGCGGCGATTTCGAATTGCGTGATCGTCGCCAATCAGGCTGCCATGCGCGGCGGCGGCGTGTTTCAGGGCACACTCACGGATTGCCGGGTAATCACCAACATCGTCGTGTCAAGCAGCACCAGCGCGGGCGGCGGCGGCGTCTACGGCGCGGCGGTCAGCGTCAGTCTGATCGAGAAAAACCGCACGCTCGGCAGCAGCACCGACGGCGGCGGCACTCACTCCTGCACGCTTGACCGCTGCACGCTGCGCGGCAATGCCTCAGCCCGCCACGGCGGCGGCGCCTATCTCTCCACGCTGGTCTCCTGCACGGTCGAGTCCAACAGCGCCACGCAACAGGGCGGCGGCGCGCATTCGCCGGTCGTGGTCACCAACTCTTTGATCCGCTGGAACACGGCCGGGTATTACGGGGGTGGACTCTATAAAGGGACGGTCACAGACTCGGTGATCGCCAGTAACACCGTGACCGGCTCCTCGTACGATGGCGGCGGTTATTTCGGCGCATCCGCCGCTGATGACCGCCTGACAGGTTGTGAAATCGTCGGAAACCAGGTCGTACGCAACGGCGGCGGGGTTTACAACGCCGTGCTCTCCAACTGCACGGTGCGCGCCAACCGCGCCGTCGGCAGCAGTGCAACCACTGGCAGCGGCGGCGGCTACTATGCATCCGCCACCGGCTACCAGGTTTACAACACACGTTTCTTGGACAACGAGGCCAACTATCGCGGCGGCGGCGCGTATCAGGGGAGATTCTTCGGCTGCGTCTTCAGCGGCAACCGTGCGGCGCAAGGGGGCGGATTCTATGGCGGATCATCCTATGTGCTATACAACTGCACGGTCATGGGCAACAGCGCTGGCACACAGTATGGCGGCACCTACAGCGGCGTCATCTCCAACAGTATCGTCTATGCAAACACGGCGGTGACCGGCCCGAACTACGGGAGCGGCACCTTCCGCCACTCCTGCGCCGACCCGCTGCCGTCGGGCGCGGGCAACACGAACGTCAATCCGCAGGTCAGCGGCTGGCGCGATCCGCACCTGCTGCCCGGTTCGCCGCTGGTCGCCGCAGGCGCGTTCGGTCCCTGGATGGACGGCGCGGCGGATCTGGACGGCGACGCGCGCGCCTCGGCCGGCGTGGTGGACATCGGCGCGGACCAGTTTTCCGGATCAACGCTGGACGGCCCGTTGACCGTCACACTGGTGTCCGACACCAATGTCTGCGCCGTGGCTTGGCCGCACCTTTTCCGCGCTGAAGCGGAAGGCAAAGTCTCCGGCATCTATTGGGACTTCGGCGACGGCTTCACGGCACAGGGACTCAATCCCGCCACGCATGCCTTTGCCATGCCCGGCGTGTATGCGGTGACGGTGACGGTCTCCACGAAACCCACACCGCATTCGCCAGCTATGAGCTAAACGTGATTGATTATGTGGTTTACGCCTCGCCGGAAGGCGGGCATGTGCCGCCGTTCGTGTCGTGGGCCGACGCGGCCACCAATCTGCAGGATGCGGTGGATGCGGTGGCCCTTCCGGGCGGCCGGGTGCTGGCGGGCGACGGTGTCTACGATGCCGGCGCACGCGTGGCGGCGGGCCAGACCGTGACCAACCGTCTCGTGCTCGACAAGGCGGTGCGGGTCGAAAGCGTGAACGGTCCGGCGGCGACGGCGATCGCAGGCCGTTGGCACAGTGAAGAAACGCCGCTGGGCGCCTTGGCGATCCGCGGCGTCTATGTGGCCAACGGTGCGGTGCTGTGCGGCTTCACGGTTTCGAACGGCGCGACCGCAGCCGCGACCTACTCGGACAATGGCCGAGGCGGCGGCCTCTTCCTTGCGGCGGGCGGCGCGGCCACGAACTGCACGGTGACCGGCTGCCGCGCCTGGGTCGGCGGCGGCGCGGCGGGCGCGGCCGGCGTGCTGCGCGGCTGCGTGCTGAGCGGCAATGCGGCGCTGTCTGTCGGGTATACATCGGGGTACGGCGGCGGCATGCATGGGCTGCTCGCGGAGGGCTGTGCCATCGTTTCGAACACGGCCTACATAGGGGGCGGCGCGTACGAGTGCACATTGACCGGCTGCGACATCCTTTCAAACATCGCAGATAATCAGGGCGGCGGTGCGTATTACGGCGTGCTGGACCGTTGCCGCGTGCTCGGGAACCGCTCAGGGGCCCCTTCATACGGCGTGGGCGGCGGCGTCTATGATGCCGTGCTCACCTCCTGCCTGATCTCCGGCAACACCTCGCGCCAGGGCGGCGGCGTGTACGGTTCGACTGCGGCCAAGGGCATGTATAACTGTACGGTTGTGGCCAATACCGCGACCGTGACCGGCACGACGCAGGGCGGTGGCGGTTTCTACGGCAACGGCACATCGTATCCGGTGCGCAACTGCATCGTTTACCACAACGCTTCCGGAGGACTCGGCACCAACCTTTACCAGGGGGCGGTGACCTACACCTGCTCGCTGCCGCTGCCGGCCGGCGAGGGCAATATGGACGCCGCGCCGATGATCGCCGATTTCTCCAACGGACGGCTGTTGCCGGGGTCGCCCTGCGCGGGCGCGGGCCTCTATGAGGAATGGATGGCGCAGGCGCTGGACGTGGAGGGTGAGCCGCGCGCCGGCACGGGCAGTGTGGACATGGGCGCCGATCAGCTCTTTGTTGAGAATCTGACCGGTCCGTTGTCGGTGGCGATCGAAGGTCCGGCGTGGCCCTATTTCCCGGGGGCGCCCTATACGTTCACAGCGACGATCACAGGCAAGCCGACAAACGTGAACTGGGACTTCGGTGACAACACCGCCACATCGGGCCTGCCGCAGGTGACCCACGTCTGGAGCGAGGGCGATTATGTCGTGCGTCTGACGGTGAGCAATGCCACGCATACGGCGGAGGCGACGCTTGCATTGAACGTCGCGCCGGACACGCGCTATGTTTCGTCAGCCGGCTCGCACACGCCGCCGTTCCGTTCGTGGGCGGATGCGGCGACTAACCTGCAAGACGCGGCAGACACGGTGATGGCGAGTGGACGGGTGCTGGTGGCGGCCGGGGTGTATGACACGGGCGGTCGCGCGTTCGGTTCGGAATCTTTGACCAACCGATTGATGGTCACCAATGGCGTGACGGTGATCGCGGTTGACGGACCGGATGTGACCTTCATCGTGGGGGCCGCCTCGGGCGCGCCGGTGACCAACGGCCTGGGCGACGGCGCGGTGCGCGGTGTGCGGTTGGCGGCGGGTGCATCCTTGCGCGGGTTCACCGTCCGTGACGGACGCACCCGCTGGAGCACCAGTTTGAGCCTCGCAGACTATTTTGCCGGCGGCGTTTATTGCGCGGACGACACGGCCGTGATCAGCAACTGCGTGATCCGCGACTGCCAGTCGGCAACACGCGCGGGCGGCGTTCATCGTGGCCGGATTTTCGATACGAGCGTGCTCAGCAACCGAGTGTTGAGCGGTTGGGCCGGCGGCATCAATCTGGCGACGGTCATCAGCAACTGCATCGTACGCGGCAATGAGGCCAGCCAATCGGCCGGCGGCATTTATCAGGGGTATGTGATGGATTCCGTGCTGGACGGCAATCAGGCCGGACCTGCCGGCAGCGGCGGCGGCTACTATGGCGGCGCGACCAACCATGTTTTGCGCGGCTGTACGATCATCAACAACCGTTGCGGCGAGTACGGCGGCGGCGTCTATTATGCCGGCGTGCACGACTCGCTGTTCACCAACAACGCTGCCAAATACGGCGGCGCTTATGCCATGGCTGCTTTCACCACGCCAGTGCCGCCGGTCTATCGCTGCCGCCTCTTCGGCAACCGGGGCACAAACGTCGGCGGCGGCACGTACTTCGGCGCACTTTACAGTTGTGTGCTGAGCGGCAACGTGGCGGGCGGCGCGGGCGGCGGCGCTTATTACGCGGCACTGGAGTCCTGTACGGTGGTGGACAATGAGGCTGCGTCAGGCGGCGGATGCAGCCAAGGCAAAGCGTATTCCAGCATTATCTATCATAACCGAGCCGCGTCAGGCCCCGAATATGATGCCACCGAAAGTTGGTCGTGCTGTACAACGCCGGAAGAAGCCTGGGTGACCTGGGTGCCGGTGCTCGAGCCGCCGCGATTGACGGGGTTCCGAGATCCGCATCTGCTGCCCGGTTCACCCTGCCTGAACGCGGGGCAGAGCCGGCCCTGGCATGCCGGGACCGAGGGATTGGACATGGATCGCGAAGCGCGCGTGGCAGGCGCGAGCGTAGACATCGGCGCGGACGAGCGGCACGAAACCGCGCTCGAGGGTCCGTTGCAGATTCAGGTGATTGCGGATCATACGACGTTTGGCGTTTCATATGCGCCGCAGTTCCGTGCCGAGACAGAGGGGAAAGCCGGTGAGATGTTCTGGGACTTCGGGGACGGCCAGATTGCCCAAAACGTGAATCCGGTGAGTCATGCCTTTGCCGCATGCGGCGTGTATCAGGTGGTGGTGACGGTGACCAATGCGACACACAGCGCCAGCGCCACACAGACGGTCGAGGTCGTCGCCGGCGACAGTTTTGTGTCGCTGTCCGGCGGCCACGTGCCGCCGTTCGCCTCCTGGTCCGATGCGGCCACGAATATTCAGGATGCGGTGGACGCGGCTGTCTTTGGCGGTACGGTCTGGGTGGCGGACGGCACCTATGAGCAGGGCGGACGCCCGGCGTCAGGGCAGACGCATCTGAACCGAGTCTGCATCGAAAAACCGGTGACTGTTCGCGGTGCCAACGGACCGGCAAGCGCCGTCATCCGCGGGGCTTGGCATGATCCCGGCGTCACGCCATGGGGCGCGGGGGCGGTGCGCGGCGTCTTCCTGGGGCATGCGGGCGCGCGTCTGATCGGTGTGACCGTGGCCGATGCGGCAGCCGGCACCGCGTCGGCAGATGCGTCCGGCGGCGGTGTCTATTGCGCCGCGCCCGGTGCCGGCGGCAGCAACTGTGTGGTCAGCGGCTGCGGCGCCTATTATGACGGCGGCGGGGTTTGCGGTGGACTGTGGCAGGCAAGTGTCTTCACCGGCAACGAGGCGGACTTGAATGGCGGCGGCGCGGCGGACGCCGTGTTGGAGGCCTGCACGCTGACGGGCAACACTGCCGCTTCTGACGGCGGCGGTGCGGAAGAGAGTGTCCTTTCGGATTGCACGGTAACCGGCAATGAGGCACAGGGGAGCGACGGCGGCGGAGTGTACTACTGTACCGCGACCCGTTGCCTGATTCTCGGGAACCGGGCCTACGACGATGGCGGTGGCAGCAGTGACGGCTATCTGGTCAACTGCCTGGTGGCAGGCAATGAATCCGGATACGGCGGCGGGGCGGCTTACGGCACGCTGGATGTGTGCACGGTGGTCAGTAATGCGGCATCCCACTATGGCGGCGGCGTGTACGACACCGATTACGTGCTGAATACCGTCATTTGGGACAATCAGGCACCCTCTGATCCGCAGTGGTCCTACGGCTATTATGCGAACTGCCTGACGGCGCCCTTGCCGGATGGCGCGTACGACGGGGGCGGCAACCTGACCGGCGATCCGCTGTTCGTCAACGCCGCCGCGGGCGACTATCGCCTCGCCGCCGCGTCGCCCTGCATCAATGCCGGCGCGCTCGATGGGTACGCGCAGGACGACGATGCGGTGGATCTGGACGCGCGACCGCGCGTGCTGGGCAGTGCGCCCGACATCGGTGCGTATGAGTATGGGGTGTCGACAGGATTTGCGGCGCTCGGCACGCCGATTGACTGGCTGGACGATTATTATGACGGACCTGACTGGGACGCCGCAGAACTGGACGATTCCGATGATGACGGGCTCCTGGCTTGGGAGGAGTACATCGCGGGCACGTCGCCGGTGGATGGCGCCAGCGTGTTTGCGATTGTGGCGGTGGCCCGCGTGGCCGGCCATACAGAACTGACGCTGAATACGGTGTCCGGTCGGATTTATACCGTCGAGCGCCGCAGCTTGCTGTCGTCCTTGGGCCAGTGGGAAAATGCAGATGCACCGTTTGCCGGCAATGGCCAGCCGGTCACGGTGTCTATCCCTGACGCAGAGGATGCCGCGTATTACCGGGTGCGGGTGTCGCTGCCGTGAATGAGAAGGTGTTTTTAATAGACCCGCCAGCCAGTGGCCAGTGTTGCACGGACCACTGGCCGGCGCGGGCTCTTTTTTCCCGGGGGCATGAGGTATACCAATGAAAATGAAACGGTTCGCATATTGTGTTTGCCTGTGGTTGGCTGCGCTATCTGCCGTTGCGGATGGCAAGAGCTTGATGATCTGGGACAACGCCGGAGCCGGAGACAGATGGGACATCGCTTATCCGGTCGGCAACGGGCGGCTGGGCGCCATGCCATTCGGAAACTTCCCGAACGAAAAGATTTTGCTAAACGAGGAGACCATCTGGCACCGCGGCCCTGCCAAGGTCATGCCCGAACACAGTTTTGAGCATCTGGAGGCAGTGCGGCGGCTTGAAGCCGCTGGCGATTATTCCGGGGCCGACCGTGTTTTCGAGGAAACGTTGCAGCAGGCCGGGATTAACCCGGACAGCTATCAACCGTTCGGCTGGCTGCAGATCGAATATGTCACCGGATCGCAACTCCGGCAATGCCGCCGCGAACTTGTTCTCGAGACCGGCATAGCGAAAACCGTTTATACGCTGGATAATGGCGCTGAAGTGGTTCAAAGCGTTTTTGCCTGCGGGAGTGATGACGTGCTCGCGGTCACCATCGCGACGGACGGGAAAATCCCAATCCGCGTACGCGTAGATGGCGGTTCAGCCGAAGGCCATGAGATCATCAAGCGGGGCGCCGCGACCGGCCCAAACGCCACCCGTTACGTCGGCCGCATACGCGTACTGCCCGCTGAAAAAGTCCGCGCCGGCGATCAGTTTCTGGAGGTCTCCGAGTCCGGACAGATCACGATTCTTGTGGCCATCGCCACTGATCTCGATCGCCGTAACCCGGGGGCCAAGCTGGCGGACGGCTGGCAGGGTCAAGCGTCCCAAACGCTTGACAGATTGACCGGTGTCTCTGCCGACAGTCTGCGGCTCAAAGCGGTCAACGAGCACCGGCACTACTTTGATCGGGTCGGCCTGGATCTCGGAAAGACCAGTGATGCCATTCTGTCCTTGCCCACCGGCGAACGCCTCAACCGCATCAAAGCAGGCTGCCACGACGATCCGGATCTGATCGAGACGTATTTCCAGTTCGGGCGTTACCTGCTGATCGCCTCTTCGCGCCCAGGCTCCTTCCCCGCCAACCTGCAAGGCATCTGGAATCCCCACGATAAGGCGCCGTGGGGCTCAGACTTCCACCTGAACATCAATCTTCAGATGAATTATTGGCTGGCGGAAACGACCCATCTCGCGGAACTGCACGAGCCCTTGTTGGACTTCATCCGGTACTGTCAGCCGACCGGACGTGACATGGCGCGCCGTCTTGGCATGGCGGGGTGGTGCATGGGTCACGCCACCGATATTTGGGCGAACGCGCGGATCATGTCCTCGCGCGTTTATTGGGGCGGCTCTTTTTTCGGCGGACAATGGATGGTCCTGCACATCCTCGAGCATTACCGCTTCAGCCGGGACAAAAGCATCCTTGAGAAAAACTGGGACATCCTGACCGACTCCGCGGCTTTTGTGGACGCTTGGCTGATCCCCGATCCCGCCACCGGCCAGATGGTGGCGCGCCCGTCGAGTTCTCCAGAGAATTCATTCCGCTATGAGGCATCCGGGGGCAAGAAAACAAACGCCGCGCTTTCAGCGGGTAACACCTTCGATCAGTACATGGTTTTGCAGGTCTTGCATGATTATCTGGAAGCGGCCGAGATTCTCGGACGTTCGGATGAGCGGCTCGTCAAAAAGATCAAAGACCTGCTGCCCAAGGTGTATCGTCCGCGCGTCGCTGCAGACGGAAGGCTGATGGAGTGGCGACTTCCGTTCGAGGAGGCGGAACCCGGACACCGGCACATCTCGCATGTGCTGGGGGCTTACCCCGGTAACCAGATCGATCTGGACGGCGATCCGCGCATGCGCGACGCGGTGCGGCGCTCGCTGGAATTCCGCCTGGCACACGGCGGCGCGAAAACAGGCTGGAGCAGAGCTTGGACAATCGGCATTTTCGCGCACCTTGCCGACGGCGCGCAGGCCTATGATAATTTGCATGCCATACTGGCGAAATCCACCTTGCCGAACCTGTGGGACAACCATCCCCCCTTCCAGATCGACGGCAATTTCGGCGCCGCTGCGGCGGTAGCAGAGATGCTCCTGCACAGCCACGGCGATCAGATCAAACTGTTTCCGGCCCTGCCGGAAAAATGGCCGGATGGAATGTTCTCCGGGTTGCGCGCGCGCGGCGATTATACGGTCAACGCGGTTTGGGGGAAAGGCGCGTTGACGGAAGCCCGGATCTTTGCGGGGAACAACGCCACCGGTCAGATCAGCGTGTCCTACAAAGGCAAAAAGATCAAGGTGTGTGTCAAGCCCGGCGAGTCAGCGGGAATAGCGCCGGAAGACTTTTCAAAGTAACCTTTTCTCCGCCATGCGGCGCTGATAATCAGGCCGGGCGACGGGTGCTCCCGCACGGCATCCGCCCAGAGCTGGCAATTCGATATCGTTGCGCACGGCCTCCAGCCATTCGCGCAATAACGCCTCGTCGCTGCCCCTCCCTGTTACCATTCTGCCCGTTCGGCATCGCATGCGTGAGAGTATACGCCGTACCGATCAAGGGCTCAGCCCGGTGCTCGCGAAATGCATGGGCAGTCAGCCGCGCAGGGGCATGACTCCAGTTACTCCACGGCGCGGGTAAAAGCGCATGGATAACCGCACGCAGAGACGGTAATCGGTCTGCATAAATCATGTGAAATAAGCGTACGATGGAGGCGACCCTGAGGACAAAGCTTGATCTGCCGGAAAAACCGTTTCCAAGGACTTCGCGAATTCAAAGGGAAGGCTGATTTGGACGTGAATAACCTTTGTGTCCTTCGTGCCTTCGTGTGAGATGGAGAGGGCTCTGCGTGGCGTCACGGGTTCACGATGCCGACGTTGTGCACCTTGAAATCCTTGGGCGCGATCGGCGAGAGCGGGTCGGGCCGGTGTGTCTTCGGGAAGGGCATGTCGATAGCGGGGCGCAGCCAGCGGATGCCGTTCGCCAGCACCTTCAGCACCTCAGCGTGATGGAAGGTGGGGAAGGCCTCGTGGCCGGGCCGGAAGTAGAACAGCCGACCGAAGCCGCGCTGCAGCGTGAACCCGCTGCGGAACACCTCGCCGCCTTCGAACCACGACATGAAGATCACATGCGCGTCGCCGGCGATCATGAACGGCTCGCCGTACATCTCCTCGTACGGGATGTCGAAGTGCTCGGGCACGCCGGCGGCGATCGGATGCGCGGGGTCGATACACCACACACGCTCTAGCTCGCCGACCTCGCGCCAGTGCAGTTTGCCGCTGGTGCCGTTCAGCTCGCGGAAAATCTTGGACATGTGCCCGGAGTGCATCACCAGCAAACCCATGCCGTCCCACACGCGCTGTCGCACGCGTGCAACGATGGCGTCGTCAACCTTGTCATGCGCCGCGTGCCCCCACCAGAGCAGCACGTCCGTGGCGTCCAGCACCGCCTGCGTGAGGCCGTGCTCCGGCTCCTGCAGCGTGGCGGTGCGGATCTCGAGATCCGGTGCCGCCAGACTCTTGGCCAGAGCGCCGTGAAGGCCGTCGGGATAGAGTTCGGCGACGGACGGCTCCTGCTGCTCGTGGACATACTCGTTCCAGATCGTGACGCGGATCGGTGCTGGCATGATTGCTTCCTTCCATTCTGTCAGGGTTGAGGCGTTAACGTCTTGTTGTCAAGAACGAGGTGGTCTAGCGGCGGTATGTAGAACGCTTTGCGGATTGCTGGTGTTGGTGTACCGGCTTCAGCCGGCCAGTGGACGAAAGGCCGCCTAAAGGCGGTACACCAACGGAATCCGCAAGATACTATGCAAAGTCACGCATGGTTCGCTAACTCAGGCTGCGGATCTTGGCGCGGACGTAGGCCTGAACGTCTGTTTCGACGGGCTTGAAACAGAGGTCGACGGGCTTAAATGTGTCGCCGCAGGCTGCGAGTTCGGACGCAATGCGTTTAAGAAACAGACTCTGCAACTCGGTGGCGATGTTGATCTTGGCCACACCGCTGCTGATGGCCAGTCTGAGCTGGTCATCAGGGACGCCGGTGCCTCCGTGCAGCACGAGTGGGATGCCGACTTTTGCGCCGATCTCCCGCGCGCGCCCGATGTCCAGCTCAGGGGCCTTTTTGTAAAAGCCGTGGACCGTGCCGATGGAGATGGCCAGTGCGTCTACACCTGTTTTCGCGACGAACGCCTCGGCCTCTGCGGCGGTGGACAGCTCGATCGCGCCGTCGCCGAAGGGAACGTGCCCGATTTCGGCTTCCAGCGTGACCCCTGCGTCATGCGCGATACGCGCGGCCTCGGCGCTGAGCGCGATGTTCTCTGCGAAGGAGAGCTTGGAGCCGTCGATCATGACCGAGGTGTAGCCGATCGCGATCGCCGCGCGGAGCTGCTCCAGCGATTCCCCGTGATCCAGATGCAGGGCGACGGGGATGTCGGACTCTGACGCCAAGCGCGTCACCATGGCCGCGATCAGGCCCGCGCGCTCGTCTTTGAACAGGCGCTGGTACACCTGGATGATCACGGGGGCCTTCAGCGCTTCCGCCGCCTTGAAGACCGAGAGCACGGTCTCCAGATTGGCGACGTTGAAGGCGGCCACGGCCCGCTTTTCAGCGCGGGCCTGCGGCAGGATGTCGTTAAACGTGACAAGAGGCATGGGGTTCCTTATTTCACGACCACAGGGGTGATGCCCAGCCAGCGGCAGAGTTCGATCAGCTCGTTTTCGATGTCGGCGTGAATGATCGAGTAATGATGCTTGAAGCCCTCGGTCATGATCGTGTTGACCAGTCGCTCGACCGAGCAGTCGAACCGGACGTTCAGCGGGTTGCCACGGATGAACGGTTCGGTGTCCAGCGCGTTGCCCTTTGCGATCAGCATGCGGTATCCGTCGCCGTCCTCATCGAGCTGCGCCAGGGTGATCGGTCCAGCCTTCATCGAGAACTCGTTCGTGAGTCCCTTCTTGTTGCCGCCGTCCACGCGGAAGTGCTGGTTGAGTGTCGTCTCTTCAAACTTGCGGCAGATGGCGGAGGGGGCCGCGCCGCAATGCCAGAGCACCGCCGTATTCTGATCGTAATCGAACGAAATGAGGTCGGCGAAGAAGGGAATGCCGCCGCCCAGCGAGGTTTCCATCTGCATCAGGACCGCGCCCAGCACATCGCCTTCGCAACTGCTGACCATACGGTCGTTGTTGAGCATGCCGAGCACGGCGCAGGGCGCGATGCCGAAGATGTCCGACCACTCCGGCCAGCAGCGGACCGCGAAGGCGGTGAGGTTGTATTTTGCCGCCGTCTTGCGGAAGGCTTCGTACATGCGGCCGCCGGATTCGATCTCCTTTTCGACCTTGGCGCAGCAGGTGGACGCGGTTTTGCGCACCGCCTCGACGCCGCGCGCGGCCTCTTCCGCCGAAAGCTTTTTGGCGGTGTCGACCAGCTCGATGATGTCGATCACCTCGACTTCGCTGCCGATCTTGGCGCGCAGGCGCATCTCATCGCAGTTCGACGTGTAGAAGCCGGGGACGCGTCCGCCGACCAGCCCGATCTTGGCGGCCGCGAGGTCCGAGAGGCACTTGATGAGGGTCAGCGGCTTTTTCACCAGCTCGCCGGTCTGCTCGGCCGGTCCGAAAACAAAGGTGTTCTTACGGCCGAGCTTGCGCAGGGTGTGCACGGCCATGTTCGAACCGCAGAAGGAGTTCTGCGTCCACATGCCGCCGGCCTGCGGCTTTTCGGGCGTGGAGACGAGCACCACCGGAACCGGCAGCTCTTTGGCGATGACCGGAATGATCGCGCCGACCGGGAAGGTCGCCATGAAGACGACGACGGCGCTGACATCCTGTTTGCGCAGGTCCGTGCAGAGGGCGGAGGCTTCGGCCGCCGTCGTGGTCAGGCCGTTGCCGTCCACGATCTCATAGGGGAGCGTCTTGAGGCTGGCCAGCGCAGCCTTGCGCAGGTTTTCGATTTCGGGCGTGGCCCAACTGGCCTTGGTCAATGCGATGAATCCGACTTTGAATGCTTTCATAATGTGTGCGTGTTCCTTATGGTGGACTGAAGTGACAAAAGTGACTGAATCTGCCGAAGGGACGGTTAGGCCTGCGACAAGGATACAGCCTCTTCGAGCGTGACGACGTCGAAGGCGGGGTTGTATTTCTTCAAGGTGTCTTTTACGGTCTGCGACGCCGTGATGAAACGGGTTTTCGCGAGCCCTTCGGCTAAGGTGTAGACGCGCTGGCACAGCCGCTCGGCAAGCTCCGGATAGAGCGTGTCGTAGACCAAGGCGCCTTCGCCCACGGCGTAGGACTCTTCGGTGTTGGTGCCGAAAGCGATGAGCGCGTAGCCGGCTTGGGCGAGCAGGTCGCGCGGCGCGGAGGGATTGCCGCAGTAGTTTTTGAGGAAATCGCTTTCCAGATAAACCGCCTTGCGCGCGCCGGTCTTTTTCATGCCTTGGTCCATGAGGTACTCGGCGCAGTGAACCACTTTGACGCCGGGCACGTTGCCGCGCAGGAACTCAAACGCCGAGGGCTCCGCCACCACCAGGGTTTTGCAGCCGCTGGCGGCGACCGCTTTCTTGAAGCGTGCGAAAACCTTTTTCGAAGCGGCTTCAAAGCCCAGCACCGCCAGCGCCTTGCCCGGATCGCCGCCGGCGAGCGTCGCGCAGCCTTTGTACAACTCGGGCGTGGGGCCAAAATAAAGCACGCGACCTTTGCCTTTGACGCTGAAGGTGGCCTTTTCCAGCGTCTTGGCCAGAGCGGTCACCGCGACGGGCGCGAGGCTCGCTTCCACGATGTCTCTGCGCGCCGCAAGGACTAGCCCCGTTTCGTCGTAACTGCTCACGCAGTGGAATCGATTGGCGGCGCTCAGCGCGCCGCGATAGAGCGTGTCGATGAAATCGGCATTCGACAGGTTGGCCGCGTCCATCCGGATGCGGTCGCAGATCAGCGCGCGGCCGCGCGGGGTGTCCGCTTCGCGGAAGGTAACGTTGCCCACTGGGTCGAGATGCCTGCACATGAAGCAGAAGCGGCAGGCGTTGATCACATCCAAATTCTTTTCGATATGCATGGTGTTAAACTCCTTTTCCGGGGAAGCCCATTTTGCCGGGGTTCATGATGTTGTTGGGGTCCAGCGTCTTTTTGATCGACTCCAGCACGCCGAAGGCCGGCCCGTAAAGATCGCGCATGATGCGGCCGAGCTTGAGGCCCACGCCGTGATGCTCGTTGATCACGCCGCCCTCGCGGATCGCCGCGCGGATCGCCATGTCCCAGATGCGGTTATAGAGCGCGATCGCTTCGCTCGGGTCCTTGGGCGGCTCGTCGATGATGAATCGCGCGTAGAGCATGCAGCCCCAGTCGTACCAGTGCGAGAAGTGTCCGATGAAGGTGGCCTGCGGGAAGTTGTCCTGCACGACATTTTTCATGGCCCAATAGACCTTCTCGATGTTGGAGAAAGTGGCGACCGTGTCGAGCGTGCCGAAAGCCTGCGGCATGTGGAACATGTAAGGCGGGTAGAAGAATTTGTAGCGATGGTCCCACCACGTCTGCCCGGCTTCGGTGCCTAGGTCTTCGCTGGCGGTTTTCGCGCAGATGGCGCAGGCCTCTTCCAGCTCGAGATCCACGATCTTTTCCGGGCCGTCAAAGCCGAACACCAGATACGCGCCTTTGCGGTCGATACCGAGCACCCGTTTGACAAGCTTGGCGGTCTCGGTTTCATCGTAGAGGCGGATGACGCAGGGGCGCAGGCGGCTGGTCATGATCTTCGATCCGGCGGTCATGGCGTCGTGCATGGTCTCAAAGAGGAAGGCGTGGAACTTGCGCGAGGCCGGGATCGGGTGGATCTTCATGACCGCACGCGTCACGACGCCCAGTGTGCCTTCGCTGCCGAGATAAAGTTCGGTGAGGGCCGGTCCTGAAGCGTGGCGCGGCACCGGCAGGGTGTTGATGATTTCACCGGTCGGTGTGACCACTTCAAGGGACATGATCATGTCCTCGATCTTGCCGTACTTGGTGCTGAGCACGCCGGTGCCGCGGTGGGCGATGAAGCCGCCGAGCGTGGCGCAGGCGATCGAGGCCGGGAAGTGCATGGTGCTGTAGCCGGCTTTCTCGACCTCCCACTCTAAATGTTGCGTGTTGATGCCGACTTCTGCGGTGACGGTCATGGAGACCGGATCGATCTCCAGCACCTTGTTCATGCGTTTCATATCCAGCACGATGCCGCCGTAGATCGGCAGAGCGCCGCCCTGCGAGCCTGAGCCGCCGCCCCAAGGGATGACCGGAATCTTGTGGGTGTTGGCGATCTTGAGGATCTCGGCGACCTCTTTCGTGGTCCCCGGATGCACAACAAAGTCCGGCGGCGTGGGTTTTCCGCCGCGGTCGTGCCAGCACTCCGGCACCCAGTAGTAATCAATAGAATGGCCGAGTTTGTCGGCATCGTTGGTTTGGACATGGTCGTCGCCGACCGCCCAGGTCAGCTCGCTACGAATCATCTCGTAGAGGTAATTTTTCGGTGTCATGGTTGTTCCTTGGTAAGAAGACCGTAGGCTGTTAGGTTGAGGCGTTGAGGCTCCTGTAACATCCTGCCAGCGCGTCGTGGATGGCGCGGTAGTGCCGGAAGCGCTCGGCGTAGAAGTCCGCGCGTTCCGGTTTTGGCGTGAGATCGCGATCAAAGGTCAGGCACTGGCGGATCGCCGCGGTTTCGTCCGCGAAGACGCCTGTGCCGACGCCCGCCAGCAGGGCGCTGCCGAACGAGGCGTCGCAGCAGGACGGGCACTTCACAGGCTTGTTGAAGAGATCGCAGACAATGCTGCTCCAGAGCGGACTCTTTGCGCCTCCGCCGATCAGGAGGAATTCCCGCACGGGGAGCTTCATCCGCTCGATGGTCCGGTAGCAGTCGCGGAGTGAGTAGGCGACGCCTTCGAGCAGCGCGCGGGCGATGTCGCCGCGCGTGTTCGCCATGCTCAGTCCGGTGAAACTGCCGCGCAGGTTCGCGTCCCAGTACGGGGAGCGCTCGCCTTGCAGATACGGGTGGAAGAAGACTCCGTTGCTGCCGGGCGGCGAGCCGGAGGCGAGACGGTCGAGCTCGTCGTAGTGCGTGCCGGGCGCACTGAAGGTGTCGCGGTACCAGCGCTGGCAGACGGCGGCCGCGTTGGTGGCGGTGACGGTGTACCAGAGGCCGGGCACGACGTGCGAATAGGTCAGCGTCTCGCGGTGCGGCCGGGCTTTGGCGGTCATCACATTGACATTGCCGGCGGTGGCGAGTTTGAGCACGCACTGGCCGGGCGCGACCGCGCCGGCGGCGTAGTCTTCGACCGCCGAGTCGCTGGCGCCCAGGATGACGGGCGTGCCCTGCGGCAACCCCGTGTCCGCTGCGGCCTGCGCCGTGATCGCGCCGGCGAGGTCGGTCGGTTTGGCGATGCGCGGCAACCGGTCGAGCTGCAACCCGGCGAGATCGCAGAGCGACTCGGACCAGCAGCCCTTCCGCATGTCCCAGAAGAGGGTGCCCTGCGCCTCGATGTGGTCGCAGGCCATTTCGCCTGTCAGCAGGTAACGGACGTAATCCTTGACGAACAGGATGTGTCGCGTGCGTTTCAGCGCTCGCGGCTCGTTGTTGCGCAGCCAAAGCATCTGCGGCAGCGTCCACGTCGGGGTCGGTGCCTGGAAGGCAGTCTTGAAGA
>ERZ795056.2748-NODE-2748-length-19292-cov-5.276498_pt1 | contig 19292 bp, 15 predicted proteins | sample MGYA00375140_ERZ795056 | MGnify/ENA primary metagenome ERZ795056 (study PRJEB30185, sample SAMN05720227) | activated sludge metagenome | isolation source: Anaerobic digester | place: USA | collected 2015-03-09 ... | reverse complement strand
CAGACGCGCTAGACTTAGGATCTAGTATCGAGAGATGTGGGGGTTCGAGTCCCCCTTTTCGCACTCCTAATTTTAAAACTATGAGGTTAAATTGGAAACAAAAATAAATTATCTTTCAAATTCTGAGAATGAGGTTGAGGTTTCATATACAGCCGAAGAAATAAAACCCCTTGTAGATGCTGAAGTTTCAAAAAAAGTAAAAACAATTCAAATTGACGGCTTCAGAAAAGGTAAAGCACCGATTTCTGCGATTAAAAAAATATACGGTGATTCCCTTGAGTATGACGCAGTCGAAAAAATTACTAATCGGATTTTCTGGGATGTTGTTAAAGAGAAGGAATTAAAACCTATTGGAGAACCGGTTCTTACTGATGTAAATTACAAGCCGGGCGAACCTCTTCATTTTAAAGTAAAATATGAAGTGATGCCGGATATTGAGTTAAAAAACTACAAAGGTATTGAAATAGAAGTGCCCGACATAGTTACTACCGAAGAAGAAATTGAGGTTGAAATTTATAACTTTTTATATTCCAAAGCTACTCACGAACAAGCAGAGATTATTGATGGCGACAACTACTCGGTTACAATGGATATCGAAATGCTTGACGATAAAGGAGAACCGGTTGAAAATAGTGTTCAAAGAGATGTAAGGGTTCACCTTGGAAATAAAAGAGTATACAAGGAGTTGATTGATAAATCCCAGAATAAAAAAGTAGGTGATAAATTCAGTTACTCTTACAGCCATAAAGCTAAACATGAAGGGGATGCAGAAGAACATGAGCATTCTCATTCATACACAGCTACTATAAAAAATATCGAAAAAACGGTTATGCCTGAACTAACCGAAGAAATGATTAAATCGATTTCCGGTGATAAAGCATCTAATGAAAATGAACTTCGTGAACATTTTCGCAAGCTTTATCAAAGGCATTATGATGATGAAATAAACAAGATATTTGATAGAAAAATGGAAGAAAAGATAGTGGAATTAAATCCTATCTCCGTGCCCCGGGTAATGGTAAATAATTATTTGGAAGAGCTCGTAAAAGAAAGGATTAAATATCTTAAAGAGAAAAAAGTAAAAAATGTTGATGTTGAAAACATCAGGAAAAATCTTATCCCCTCTGCTGAATTCGGAGTTAAATGGTTTCTTCTTAAAGATGCTATTATTACGATGGAAAACATTACCGTTACTGATGAAGCCATTCAGGAAATAGCTAAAGAACGTGCCGAATATTACGAAATGTCTTATGATACTATGTACAAACACTTAACAGTAAATGAAGAAGCCAAAAATCAATTGCTCGGCGAACTTTTCTGGAAATTTATTGTTAAAAACAATGTTATGAAAAAAGTACCTGTAACAGAGTACTACGAAAAGATTAAAAAGGAAGAAACAAATGAAAAATAGTGTTGAGATTTATAACCAGCTTGTTCCTTATGTTATTGAACAGACAGGCCGCGGCGAACGTGGTATGGATATTTATTCCAGGCTTCTACGGGAGAGGATTATTTTTTTAGGAACCGCAATTGACGACCATGTAGCAAGTTTGACTATTGCACAATTGATTTTTCTTGAAGCGGAAGATTCACAAAAAGATATTTTCCTCTATATAAATTCGCCGGGAGGAAGTGTAAGCGCAGGTTTAGCTATCTACGATACAATGAACTATATCAAACCCGATGTAGCAACAATTTGTGTTGGAATGGCTGCAAGTATGGGGGCTGTTTTACTTGCAGGCGGTGCAGCCGGAAAAAGAACTTCTTTGCCTCATTCAAAAATAATGCTTCATCAACCTTCCATAGGAGGGTTAGGCGGACAAACATCCGATATTGAAATACATGCAAAAGAGATGTTGAAAACACGCGATACACTCTACGCAATTCTTGCAAAACATACAGGTAAAACTACCGAGCAGATAACAAAAGATTCGGATAGAGATTACTTTTTAACTCCTGAAGAAGCCAAGGAGTACAACTTAATTGATAATATTTTAGTCAAAAGGCAATAATGACAAAGGAAGCAGAAATGCTTCCTTTTTTTTAGCGAAACATTTTATGAGTTTACAACCTTTTCTTAAACCCGTCTACCCAAAATATTCTAAATTTATTTTCGTCATGTTTTTTGTTACTGTTTCTCTTTGGGGACAGAATCAAAATGATGATTTTCAAAAATTCATTAATGAGTATAGAATTAATAAGGAAGTCCCATCAATTGCAGCGGGATTAAGCCAGAATGGAAATATTGTATGGATGGGAAGCAGCGGTTATATTAATCTTGAGAATAATGTACCAGCAAATACTAATAGTGTTTACAGAATAGCATCCATATCCAAATCAATAACCGCCGTTGCTATTATGCAGCTTGTTGAAAAAGGGAAAATAAAACTTGATACAGATATCCGCTCATATATTTCGTATTTCCCGAAAAAGAGATGGATTGTTACAGTGAGACATCTTCTAAACCATACTTCAGGCATACGCACATATAAAGGACCGGATGAAGTACATAGTAAAACAAACTTCCCGACAATTAAAAGTTCAGTCCTCTATTTCGCTTACGATTCATTACAACATGAACCTGGAACAAAGTATTTGTATTCAACTCTTACTTATAATGTATTAGCAGCAATAATTGAAGCAGTATCGGAACAGTCATTCGGAGAGTATTTAAAACAGAACATTTTTAATGTAGCCGGGATGTCGAATTCACATCTCGATTATTACAACGTTTTAATACCTAACCGTGCAGACGGGTATCAAAGAAATGTTTACAGAAGAATTGAGAACGCCCCTTTAGCTGATTTAACGATAAAATTCCCGGGTGGCGGTATTTTATCATCAGTCGAGGATTTACTCAAGTTTGCAATAGCACTTCAGAGTGAAAAGCTAATTAAACAATCTTCTCTCGACTCAATGCTTATTCCTACAAAACTTAAGAACGGAGAGACACGCAATTACGGTCTCGGCTTTACTCTTGGAACAGATGAGCTTGGTAGAAAATATTTCGGACATCAAGGTGGTGGAACTGGATTCACATCAAATTTGGTTATTTATCCTGTAGAAAAAGTCGCTTCAGTTTACTTAATCAATATAAGGGATAGGCATCTTGAAGACCCGGCAATAAGCCTTTCTGTGAGTTTTTTTTCTAACGATAAAATTCCTACACCCAAAAAGTCTCTTGCTGATAAACTACTAAACACTACTTTTACCTCTGGAATTGATACAACACTGGTTCTATATGAAAAATATAAAACAGACTCTGTTGAAGTGTACAATATCTCAAAAGAGGAACTTAAACTACTCGGGTATGATTTTCTTAATACAAAGCGTTTCAAAGAAGCAATAATTGTTTTTAATATGATAATTGAGAATAATCCCGAATATGCAGAAGCTTATACCGGTTTGGGTGATGTTTATTTTAAGGATAATAATATGGGATTAGCGTTACGAAGTTATAGAAGAAGCCTACGTTTTTCACCTAAAGACGAGTATGTATTGAAAATGGTAAAAAAAATTGAGCAGAAAAAATAATTTCTGCTCACTCAAACTTTAAAATCCTTTAACAAGATTGATATTAAAATCAGACATTGAATTACCATAGGGATCGGCATCAAAGTAAACGTTAAAATCCGACATGATACTTTTATTATGAGCAGTTGTTAATCTTACTGCATTAATGATACTTACCAATCTATTAAGTAACATTGCTCCAACAACAAATCTTGTATTATTAAAAGCATGTTGACTTGAGAGCCACATATTTCTGTAAGTTTTTCTATCCGATTCGGTTTGCCATTTCCAAGAATCGGTATCATTGCTGTACATTTCATCGAATGACCGGTTCAGAGCTTTATCATCATTATACTGGTCAATATTTGAATACTCACCGATGCTTGCAAAATAATCATCATCTTTTCCATTAAGATTTACTCCCCCAAACGATTTAGCATACTCTTTATAATTATCTCTTTTCCAATTACCGTAATACTTCATACCTAAATAAGTTCCCCAAAAGGCAGCTTCTGCCATCGTTAAATACTGACCGAAACTATAATCACCTGCGTATAATTCACCCATTCCAGGCAGTAACGCCGAATAAAGAATTGCAAGTGCAGGATTCTTCTTTTCACCTGAATTGTTTTCAGCAAATGCTATCGAATTTGAAAACTGTTCGTTGTTTGAAAAAGACTTGCTGTCTTCTATTAATTTATTTCTTTGACAATATAAAACTGATGCTGTTAATAAAACTGCAATTACGACTTTTTTCATATTTTTTATCTGTAACTTAATACTTAATTAGGTTGCTATACAACAGATTTTTTTATCCCCATTATTTCCCCTTTACATATATCCCCTTTTGCTTCGGTAATTTTCATCAGTACGGAAGAATTAACAAACTCTATATTAAAATCGTGAGTAACTCTTACGTAATTTGAACTATATCCTTTCATCTTTCCATTAATGTTATTCTCTTCAAAGATTACTTCAACACAATTATTGAGTAACGATTGATGAAATTCGAATCTCTTCTTCTCGCTCAGTATCCTCAGCATATTCGTACGCTTCTTCTTCTCAGTATGTGCTACTTTATCTTTTATTGTTACGGACAAAGTATTCTCTCTTTCCGAATAAGTAAACACATGCAAATATGAAATCGGAAGCTCCTTCAAGAAGTTATATGTCTCAATAAAATCATCGTAGGACTCACCAGGGAAACCGACAATAACATCAACACCAATCCCGGCATCGGGAATTCTATTTTTGATTTTATAAATCAAATCGTGATACAATTCTCTTTTGTACCTTCTTTGCATCAGAGAAAGGATTTTATTGTTTCCGCTTTGTAACGGTATGTGAAAATGATTGCAGAGTTTACCTGATTCAGCAGTTAATTCTATAATACTGTCATTCAATAAGTTCGGTTCAATAGAACTAATTCTAATTCTAAAATCACCTTCAATTTCAATCATTTTCTTTAATAGACCAAGTAAGTTGATACCCGTATTTTTACCATAATCCCCAACATTAACACCAGTTAAAATAATTTCTTTATAACCTAATTGGAGAATATCATTAAACTGTTTTAAGACTTGTTCAGGTTGAAGGCTTCGGCTTTTACCTCTTGCAAGGGGAATTGTACAATAAGAACATTTATAATCGCATCCATCCTGAATTTTGAAAAATGCTCTTGTTCTTTCATCCGAATCGCTTGAGGCGGCAATACCGAAACTTTTGTCATGTTCCTCTGTTGAAGTTACAAAAACCTCCGGCTTGTCTTTTTTATCCAGGTTTTCAAGCAAAGAAAAGATTTCAAATTTCTCCTTACTTCCAAGTATATAATCCACACCTTCAATTGATGCAATCTCTTCAGGTTTAAGCTGTGCATAACAACCTGTAACAACAATTGCAGCTTCAGGATTTTTTCTTAAAGCTGACCGGATAATCTGCCTGCATTCTCTATCGGCATTCTCGGTTACTGTGCATGTATTAATAAGATAAACATCTGCTTTGGATTTAAAATCGACAAGTTCAAACCCTTGATCAATAAAGTTTTTTCCTATTGTGGATGTTTCGGAATAGTTTAATTTACAACCGAGTGTATGGAGAGCTATTTTTTTCGACATTTATAAAAAAGATAGGCAGGGAGTTTGACTCCCTGCCTTTGTGTTTTATTCTTTTACTTCACTATTTTCTTCTGTTTTACCTTCTTCAGGTTTTTCAACCGTTTTAACTTCTGCGGCTGGTTCTACTACCGCGGGAGCAACTTCTTCTTTAGGTTCTTCATACTTCGGTAGTTCTTCTACTAAGTCGAAGTTAGGAATATCCGAAGGCAGCACTGTACGTACTTCAGCATTTTTTATATCATCAATCGAAACTTTTTCCAATTTATAGGTTTCAATATAGCTGATGATTTCTTCATCAGGTCTTTCCTGTAGGTAAGCTAAAGCGCTAAGAACGATTTTCTTATTCTCTTTGTCAAATTCAATTACTTTTAGTTTCATATCCGTTTCAATCGGGAAATGATACGTTAAGTTTTTGATCCTTGCAGTTGAAAGATGTGAGGTTGGAACAAATCCGTCAACACCAGCAGGTAATTCAATTATAATACCTTTTTCAATTATGCGGACAATCTTTCCACCGGTATTTGTTCCAGCGGAATATTCTTTTTCAAGGCTGTCCCATGGATTATCTTGAATTTGTTTATGTCCGAGAGAAATCTTTCTTTGTTCAACATCAACGCCGAGTACAATAACATCCAGCTTTTCACCTTTTTTGATGACTTCGCCGGGGTGCCTGATTTTCTTTGTCCATGAAAGATCTGAAATGTGAACTAATCCGTCAACTCCTGGTTCAAGTTCAACAAATACTCCGAAGTTTGTTAGATTTCTTGCGATTCCGCTGTGCAATGAACCGACCGGGTATTTCACCAATAATTCCTGCCACGGGTCCGGTTCAAGTTGTTTAATACCGAGCGATATTTTCTTTTCATCTTTATCAAGACTTAGAATAACTGCTTCGATAACCTGTCCCATAGAAACAACCTGTGAAGGATGCTTAATGTGTTGAGTCCAGCTCATTTCTGAATTGTGGATTAAACCTTCAATACCCTTTTCGATTTCAATGAATGCACCGTATTCAGTAAGAGAAACAACTTTACCGGATACTTTATCGCCGATCTTATATTTTTCATCAATACTTTCCCATGGATGAGGCATAAGTTTTTTCAAGCTAAGTGAAATACGTTTTTTCTCTTCGTCGAAATCAGTAACAACAACGTTAATTGTTTGGTCAAGTTTTACAACTTCATTCGGATGGTTGATTCTACCCCAGCTTAAATCGGTAATGTGAATCAAACCGTCAACCCCGCCTAAATCAACGAATACACCGAAGTCTGTAATAGCTTTAACAACACCCTCAAGAATCTGACCTTTTTCAAGTTTGTCAAGAATAGATTTTCTTTGATCAGCCATTTCTTCTTCGACGAGTACTTTATGCGAAACAACAACGTTTTCAGTCGGAATGTTTACTTTAACAACTTTGAATTCCATATCTTTTCCGACAAAAGCATCGAAATCGCGAATAGGGCGAACATCAATTTGAGAACCAGGTAAGAATGCTTCCATTCCTATTAAGTCCACAACCATACCGCCTTTAATTCTACGTACGATTTTACCAATAATAATCTCACCTGTTTCATAAGCATTTAGAACTTTTTCCCATATTCTTAAAAAGTCAGCCCGTCTTTTACTTAAAACTAAATTGCCTTCCTGATCCTCAACATTTTCCAAAACAACTTCGATTTCCTGTCCTACTTTTATCTCTTCGCTGCTGTGGAATTCATCTTTTGGAACTGAACCTTCGGATTTGAATCCGATGTCTACAATTACGTTGTCATTTTGGATTTGAACGATTTTTCCTTTTATAAGTTCGCCTTCTTTTACATCGCGAAACGACTCGCCGTAAAGTTTTGAAAGAGCAGCAAATTCTTCCGGAGAGTATTCATCTTCGTAGAAAAACTTTTTGGATTTTTCAAATTCATCGTTAAAGGAAGGGGGTGTTTTTTTTGTTTCGTCAGACATTAAGTCCTCCTATAGATTGTTCCATTTTGTTGATAAAACCGTAAAATCGAACAAAACAGAATAATTAGTTTAACATATTTAATTAACTACGGTTTTTATTGTATTTCTATCTTTGAAATTTTTTCTCTATCTCTCTTTTAATTTCATTCATTACCCACTGTGGAGTGGATGTTGCACCTGTTATACCAACAGATTCGGCTTCATCGAACCAGGACCATTCGATTTCTTCCACTGATTCTATGAAATATGTATTGTGGTTTTCCTCTTTACATATTTGATATAAAACTTTTCCGTTACTGCTTTTTCTTCCAGCAGAAAAGACTATAATATCATTTGTTCTTGCAAATTCTCTTAATTTTTTCTCTCTGCCTGAGACCTGTCCGCATATTGTATCTTTCGCGTGAAATTCAACGGCTACTTCTTCAATACTGCCTATAACAAGTTCATTTACTTTTTCTTTGAGTGATGCTGCAATTTTAGCAAATTCGTCTTTATTCATTGTTGTCTGCGAAAAAAGAACTGTTGGCTTTTTGAAATCAATTTTTGCCAATGCTTCTTCAAGGTTTAATACAACAATTGCAGTATCTTTTGTTACACCTCTTAATCCTATAACTTCAGCATGGTCTTTTTTTCCGTAAATTACAACCTGGTAGTCTTTATCTACAAACTTCCGGATTCTTTCCTGTACTTTAGTTACAACCGGACAAGTTGCATCAACTAATTCAATCCCGTACTTAAGTGCCTTTTCATAAGTTGAAGGCGGCTCTCCGTGTGCTCTTATTAGAACTCTGCTGTTAGGCGGTAATTGCTCGAAATCGTCTACGGAAATTGTTTCCAAACCAAGTTTACGCAGCCTTTCAACTTCAACTGCATTATGAATTACATCGCCAATGCAATACATTTTTGGTGTTGACTTAAGTTCATTTTCAGCAAAATCTATCGCTCTTACAACACCCCAGCAGAACCCGGCTGATTTATCAATATTTACTTTCATTTTCAATTTTTCAATTTCTATTGAAAACTTCAAAAAGCTGGTTTTTGTTCCAGAACTTCTGAAACTTTATTAAGAATAACTTCAACCTGTTCATCTATCGATAGGTTTGAAGTATCAACTTCAATATAATCATCACCTTTTTTTAGAGGACTGACTTCTCTGGAAGAATCAATCTTGTCCCTTAATGAAAGATTATCTCGAATTTCATTTACAGGTATCTCTTTACCTTTTTCATTAAATTCTTTAGCTCTTCGTACAGCTCTTTCATCAAGCGAGGCGGTTAAAAAAACTTTTAATTCGGCATCCGGAAATACTACAGTACCAATATCTCTTCCCTCCATCACAACTCCCCCATTAAGCCCCATCTGTCTCTGCTTATTTACAAGTTCTTTTCGTACCTCTTCAATTGTACTTACATCACTTACATTTTGATTAACTTCAAAAGTTCTTATCTGTTCAGTGATTTCATTTCCGTTAGCAAAAACGCGGGTCAGCCCGTTACCGAATTCAAGTTTGATATCCAGTGATTTAGTGAGATTTATTATTTCGCCGGAATTATCCAAAATATTATTCTGAATTGAAAGATAGGTAACAGCCCGGTACATTGCACCGGTATCAATATAATTATACCCTAAGCGGCTGGCAACAAGTTTTGCGGTTGTACTTTTTCCCGAACCGGCAGGTCCGTCTATAGCTATCTTAATCTGTTTTTTCATAAGGTTACAAAAATAACTATAACGCCCCTTTTTTCCAATAAAATTTCTTTGATTTTATCTTATTTTCTGAAGAAACCTGGCAGAATTAATAAATCTCTTCCCCGCCTAATTCTTCAATAATTGTCTTAACCAATGGATTTTCCGCAGCTTTTTTTCGAATAGGTCTTGATATCGGCTGCCTGTTCTGCTCGGTTGTTATTTCATTTTCAAGAATTTGAGATGGGGAAGGTTCAATAATTTTGAATGAAAGTTTTTTACCGAAAAATTCAATTGTTTTTCTTGATAAATATTCCTGGTTTTGTTTCTGCTCAAATATAATTCTTCCAGCATCATCGCGAATTGTTACATTAATTTCATTTCTTTCCAATCCAATTGGAGAAATTTGACTTAAAATTGGTCCGAAGACGAGACTTTTTTCATGTTTTATTGAATCAACAAAATTTTCCCAGTTTTCCATTACATTTTTAAAACTGAACAATGACTCCGGTATTTTTTCCGAGATTCTATCAACTTTTTCTTTCGGTGGGAGGATAACTCTTTCCTCTGTTTTTATTTCATTAGCCGAAACAGGCTTTGCTTTAGTTTCAACTTTCTTAGTCGAAAATTCATTGGCATCCGGATTTTTATCGATTTTATTTAAAAGATTGCTAATTGTTTCTGTTTTTTCAAGACCTATAATATGAAGTATAGCTACTTCCAGTTTAAGTTTATGATTTTGAGAAAATCTTAATTCTTGAACGGTTCTTGTAAGGAAATTCAAAATGCGAAGCAGATCACCTTCAGAAAAAGAATTCTCATAATTCATATACATAGTTTTATACTGGTCGGCTGTTTCTATTAGATTACTATTCTTAGAAACAATAACTGTAGTAATATTTCTGAAATGCTCAATTAGACCATCTGAAAAATCTATAAAATTCCACCCGTTTTTATAAATAGTATCTGTTATTTCGAAAGCAGCGGAAAAGTTTTTGCTTAATACAGCATCTGAAATTTTGAAATAAATCTCTTCATCAATCAGGTTGAAGATTTTTACAACTTCGTTGTATTCTACTTTGTTACCGCAAAAAGCAACGGCTTGGTCAAAAAAACTTTCGGCATCCCTCAATCCGCCGTCTGCCCTTTTTCCGATTATCGATAATGTTTTATCATCAATTTGAATTTGTTCCGAGTCCGCAATTTCCTGTAATAATTTTTTTATCATAGCTAATGGAATTCGGCGGAAATCATACCTTTGGCATCTTGAGATAATAGTGGATGGAACACGATGGACATCAGTAGTAGCGAAAATAAAAACGGTATGTGCCGGCGGTTCTTCCAGTGTTTTAAGAAAAGCATTGAAAGAATCTTTTGTGAGCATATGAACTTCATCTATAATATAGACTTTATACTTCCCTTTCGACGGAGCATATTTAACCGATTCCCGTAATGACCTTACTTCATCAATTCCCCTATTGGACGCAGCATCAATTTCAATAATATCCATTAACTGTAAATTTTGAATTGAGAGACACATTGCGCAATTATTACACGGCTCACCGTTTGAGGGATTCAAACAGTTAATCGCTTTGGCAAGAATTCTTGCCGTAGTAGTTTTACCAACACCCCTTGGACCAGTTAATAAATAAGCATGTGCAACCCTTCCGCTCATAACCGCATTTTTAAGAGTTGTAGTTATATGTTCCTGCCCTACAACATCATCAAATTTTTGCGGGCGGTATTTTCTTGCAGTTACTACAAAAGACATTTTTTCTCTCTATAAAATTTTCTGAACTAAATAATCAATTACCTTTTCGAGGTAAGTTTTATCAATATCATCAAATGAATTGTATGCATAGCTATCTAAATCAAGCACTCCAAACAGTTCGTCATTCTTAACAATAGGAATTACAATTTCGCTTTTTGAGCGGGTATCACATGCAATATGTCCTGGAAATTTTTCTACATCCGGGACAACTATAGTTTCTCTATTCTTAGCAGCTAAGCCGCATACTCCCTTACCGATTTCAATATTTGTGCATGCAAGATTACCTTGAAACGGTCCAAGATAAAGTTTCTGTCCGTCGTAAAGATAAAACCCAACCCAGCTAATTCTTTCAAATGTACTTTTAAAAATTGCCGTTAAGTTTGAAAGCGATGACATAACATTATCCTCTTTGATTATTAAAGAATCAATTTGAGATAATAATGCTTTGTATTTTTGCTCTTTATCACCAACAGGGGCTGCAAAGCTTGCACTATTCATTTTTTTGTTTTCTTACTTTTCTTACTTAAAGCAGAAGGTTTGAATTCTACGCAAAATACGTATGGTATTGCTTCTTCAACCTTACTTACAGGAATAATATTCAATCCTTCTTTTATTCTGGGTTGAATTTCTTTTATATCTATTTCATTTTCCTTCGGAATTAAAACGGTTGAAATGCCATTCCTTTTAGCTGCTAATAGCTTTTCATTCAAACCTCCAATTGGCAGAACGTTACCTCTAAGTGTAATTTCACCTGTCATAGCAACGTCTCCATAAACAGGAATTCCTTTAAATGCCGAAAGCATTGCCATTGTCATTGTTATCCCGGCAGAAGGACCATCTTTCGAGATAGCACCTTCTGGTATATGAATATGAATCTCTTTTCCCTGATAAAAATCAGTATGTAGTTTAAATAAAGTAGAATTCGACCTAATGTAGCTCAATGCCGCTTGTGCAGATTCTTTCATTACTTCTCCAATCTGCCCGGTTAAAGTTAATCTTTCCTGCCCGGACATTATTGAAACGTCTACAATCAGAATCTCGCCACCGACACTCGTCCATGCAAGACCGGTACAGCTTCCTACTTTCTGCTCCTTAACAAACTTCTGATGTTTGAATTTAGGAACTCCTAAAAATTTTTCGAGTTGTTTTACAGTAACGTGATTCTCATTACCGTTCTCTTTCAGCTTTTTCTTTTGGGATTCTTTAAGAACAATCTCTTTAGCAAGTTTTCGGCAGATTGTTGCAAGCTCTCTTTCAAGATTTCTTACCCCGGCTTCCCGCGTGTACTCGGAGACTATTGCTTTTAATACAGAGTCACTTATTACAACATTTTTATCATCCAGTCCATGTGATTTTATCTGTTTAGGAAGAATATGTTTTTTAGCTATTTCAATCTTATCAAATTCAAGATAACCCGGTAACTCAATAATTTCCATCCTATCCTGAAGCGGCAATGGAATGTTATACCTAACATTTGCAGTAGTAATAAACATCACCTGGGATAAATCGTAATCAACTTCAAGGTAATGATCCTGGAAAGTATGATTCTGTTCCGGGTCAAGTACTTCGAGCATAGCTGAAGAAGGATCACCTCTAAAGTCAGCGCTCAGTTTATCAATTTCATCCAATAAAATTACCGGATTAATTGTTCCTGCCCGTTTCATAACCTGGACTATTTTCCCCGGCATAGAGCCGATGTATGTTCTGCGATGACCGCGTATCTCCGCTTCATCACGCACTCCGCCGAGACTTATCCTAACAAACTCACGTCCAAGAGCACGCGCAATTGATTTACCAAGTGAAGTTTTACCCACTCCGGGAGGACCGACAAAACATAAAATCTGCCCACGCATATTCTTAACGAGATTAAGAACTGCAATATGCTCAATAATTCTATCCTTCGGTTTTTCAAGACCATAATGGTCTTCGTCAAGAATTTTCTGAACATGTTTAATATCAAGTTTATCCTTCGATTTTTTATGCCACGGAACATCAACCAGCCAATCAAGATAATTTCTTAGTACAGTAAACTCTGGTGAAAGAGTAGGAATCTTTTTCAGCTTATTCAATTCTTCCAATGCTCGTTCATTGGCAAGCTGCGGCATTTTTGCTTTTTTTATCTTTTCCTTCAGTTTATTGAACTCTGATGTTCCTTCTTCATCATCACCAAGCTCATCCTGCAGAATTTTTATCTGTTCCTGAATTATAAACTTCCTTTGTGTTTTGGCTATGTTCTCCTGAACTTTATTATCAATCTCTTTTTCAATTTTCAGAATATCTATTTCACTATTCAGAAGTTTAATTAATTCATAATACTGCTCTTTGATATCGATTTTTGAAAGAATTTTTTGTTTATTCTCAATTGACTGACTTACATTTGCAGCAGCATAAAATAGTTTCCTATCCGGTTCTTCAATTGTATCGAATGAGGTTACAGCCTCCTGGGGGATATTCCTGTTTATTTTTACATAATCTCTGAAGAGTTGACTCATCTGCCTCATAAGGGCATTCATTTCGTGGTCGCTCTCAATAAAAGGGAGTATCACTTTTATTTTTGCTTCAAAAAAATCTTTTTTATTTGTGAATTCTACAATTTGTCCCTGCAGCATTCCATCCACAAGGATTTTCATTAATCCGTTAGGAAGTTTTAGCATCTGTACAATTCTGGCTACTGTTCCTTCTCTATATATATCCGCAGCTTTCGGGTCATCTATATTGGATTTTTTTTGGCTTGCAAGAAAAATGTATTTACTCTTCTCAATAGCATAATTGGCTGCTCTTATCGATTGTTCCCTGCCAACCAGTACGGGAAAAATCATATAAGGGTAAATTACAATATCTCTTAAAGGTAAGACCGGAATAATTTCCGGTATATCGTCAATTAATGATTTGTTTGTTTTTTGACCGTTATATTCTTCCGGCTCTATCAAATCTAATTCTCCATCTTTTTTCAAATTCATATTGCAATATATCAAAATGAATTCAGGCATTCAAGGAATCAATTCCGGTAACTTTCTTAATTTTGCATAGTAAATAATTAATTTTAATACAGGATTTTTAATGATAAATAGAATTAAAGAAATCTGCATGGAAACAGGCGAGATTATCAGAGCCGGTTTCGGAAAAAACTTCTCGGTAGAGTTTAAAACAAATGAATCTAATCTTGTAACCGAAATCGATAAAAAAGCAGAAACCCATATTTTGAACTTTATTAAAAAGAATTACCCTTCGCATGGAATTCTATCAGAAGAAAGCGGTGAATTCAATAACAATTCAGAGTATCTTTGGGTAGTTGACCCGCTTGACGGAACAACTAATTTTGCGCATGGACTACCGATATTTGCTATTTCCATAGGTGTACAAAAGAGCGGAGAAACCATTGCCGGAGCTGTTTACGATGTAATGAGAGATGTATTCTATTCTACCGAATTAGGCGGTGGCGCATTTGAGAATGATTCGAAAATTTCAGTCAGTAGTAATCACAACTTCAGAAGGAGCGTTCTTGTAACCGGTTTCCCGTATAATATTGCGGATAACCCGGATAACGCTATTGAGTTATTTATTCATTTTTTGAAAACCACAAGAGCAGTTAGAAGACTCGGTTCCGCTGCAATTGATTTGTGTTATACTGCCAAAGGTGTTTTTGATGCGTTCTGGGAAGTTAATCTTCACCCATGGGACGTGTGTGCCGGCAAATTACTGGTTGAAGAAGCAGGTGGAATTGTTTCCGGATTTCATGGAGAAAAAATCGATATTTTCTCTAAACGAATCTTGGCTACCAACAAGAAGCTTAATTCGAAAATGGTTGAAGAAATAAATAAAATAATTAAAACTTAGAGCGGTGCTTGAGTGCTGTTTGTAATATAATATTCATTGAACCACATGATATTATTTTTTATCTTGAGTACAAAATATTTTAACGAATTGATTGTAATATGAACCTTGAACAATATTTTAACGAGAATTTTAGACCGTATATAATCGGAATTGATAAATCCTTCAAATCACCTTACGGTGAAAAAAAGCTGATTTATGCAGACTGGATTGCCAGCGGAAGAATGTATAAACCCATTGAAGATAAAATTGCTGAGCTTTTTGGTTCGATGGTAGGTAATACGCATACTGAAACAAGTTTTACGGGAACAGCAATGACCCGCTCCTACCATTATGCGCGTGAATATATTAAAAAACATTGTAACGCGAGCAAGGAAGATGTAATTATTACTGCCGGTTCGGGCATGACGGGAATGGTAAACAAACTCCAGAGAATTCTCGGTTTTAGAGTTCCGGAACAATTAAGCGGCTTTATGAATCTCCCTGAAGAACTTCATCCTTTAGTATTGATTTCGCATATGGAACATCATTCAAACCAGACTTCATGGATTGAATCAATTGCAAAAGTAAAAATCATTCCACCTGATGATAACGGACTTGTTGATCTTAACCGGTTTGAAGAATACCTTGAAAAGAACAAAGAGAGAAAACTTATTATAGCTTCCGTTACAGCAGCTTCCAATGTTACCGGGGTTACTACGCCCTATCATAAAATAGCCAAACTTGTTCATCGTTACGGCGGTTTCTGTTTTGTTGATTTCGCGTGTTCGGCTCCTTATGTGGAAATAAATATGCACCCGGATGACCCGGAAGAAAAACTGGATGCAATATTTTTCTCTCCGCACAAATTTCTTGGTGGTCCAGGTACTTCAGGAGTTCTCATTTTCGACTCAAAATTATATCACAACCGGGTTCCAGATCAACCAGGCGGCGGTACTGTTGATTGGACGAATCCCTGGGGTGAACATAAATTTGTCAATAATATTGAAGCTCGTGAAGACGGAGGTACTCCTGCATTTATTCAAACTATCAAAGCTGCACTTTCAATTAAACTAAAAGAAAAGATGAAAACCGAGTACATTCTTGCACGCGAAGAAGAACTAATTAATATTGTATTTGACGAGTTTGAAAAGATCAGAGGGTTACATATTCTTGCAGGTAATGTAAGGCACAGACTTGGAGCTATATCTTTTTATGTAGAAAACGTCCACTACAACCTTATTGTAAAATTATTAAACGATAGGTACGGAATTCAAACTCGAGGCGGATGTTCTTGTGCAGGAACATACGGACATTACTTATTAAACGTCTGCCCCGTTACTTCAAAATATATTGCTGATAAAATTGAAAACGGCGACCTCTCTGATAAACCGGGTTGGATTAGGCTTTCAATTCATCCGACTATGACCAATGATGAAGCTTATTTTATTACAGCAGCAGTGAAAGAAATTGTTGAAAAAATAAATGAATTCCAGGATGATTATTTTTATGATGCCAATAGAAATGAGTTTGTAAACAAAAACCAGAATGATGGGGAGCTTTACAAAGAAGAAGAATGGTTTACTCTGTAAAGACATGAATCTTATATTAGTATTTCAAGTCATTCTATGTATTGGGTGAAAACTGAAAATAGAACCGGGATTACATTTTACCCGGTCCACTTTCAGTTTAAAATTAAATGTTGAATTCTTAATGAGTTAATTCAGCAATTTCAGCAGATACAAGTATTCTACCGCAATATTCGCAGTAAAACAACTTGTTATTTCTTCTTATTTCAAGCTGTCTCTGTGATGGAACAACGTTATTACATCCCGAACAAGCCGATCGTTTAATTGTAGCGACAGCAACCCCCCTTTTTGCTTTCCTTATTTTGATATAAGCAGCATAGTCGGGTTTTCTTATCTGCGGCTCAATTTTTTCTCTTTCCGCTTTAAGTTTAGCTTCTTCCCGCTCATTGGCTTTAATAATAACTTTTAGGTCTGCTTCTTTTTCTTTTAATTCTTTTTGCAGTTCCTCAAGCATCGGGGTAAGCTCGTCGATTTCTGTCTGGATTTTTTTACTTTGGTCGGCAAGAGAATCATTCTCAAGTTCCATTTTTGTTATTTGAACATCGGTATTATCGATTTCTTTTGTAAGAGCGTCATATTCTTTGTTGTTTCTAACGGCGTACAACTGAGCTTTGAACTTCTTTTGGTTTTCCTGCTTTAGTTCTATTTCACTTTCATTATTTGTACGCTTGTCAAGGCACTCTTGTTTTTCCTGCTCTCGTGTAGTAATAATTCTTTGCAGTTCGTTTATTCTTTCTTCTAATCCTTGAACAGCTAACGGAAGATCGCCCCGCAGTTCTTCAAGTTGATCTAACTGGTCGTCAATCATCTGCAACTGGTATAATGTTTTCAATCTATTAATCAATTTAGTGGACTCCTAAAATATTTTTAAATTTTTTATCGGATTGGTTTTATCGAAAGTATATACTTTGATACTTTTTTTATCTCCGATGAACTTCTCTACTCTTTTCTTTATTTCATTTAAAACAACAACCTCAGTTTCATAATGCCCTGCATCAATTAGCAATATTGCACCTTCTGCATCATGAAACGTGTGGTATTTTACGTCGGCAGTAATGAAAGCGTCGGCATTGTTTTTAACCGCTTCTCCCAATAGATCACTGCCCGAGCCGCCGCAAACGGCAACTCTTGAAATTCTCCTCTTTTCCCCCGTTACATATTTTAAGTTTTCATTTTTAAGTTTAACGGCAACGTGTTTAATAAATTCTTCTTCAGTCAAAGGATTTTTTAATTCTCCAACTGCTCCCATACCGAAATTAGCATTTTTATTTTCAACCGGGTAAATGTCGTAAGCTGGTTCTTCATAAGGATGCGCTTTTATAATTGCCGAAATAACTTTATTCAAATGCCAGTTGTCAATTAGGACTTCCAGCCTGGTTTCTTCAACAGTTTCAAATTTTTCTTTTTCACCAACTGCAGGTTTTGTATTACTTGCACCGAAAAAAGTACCCTGACCTGTAGCTCTGTAACTACAATTTGAATAATCACCAATTACACCACCCCCGGCATTGAAAACTGCTTCCGATACTTGATTCAGATGCGATAAAGGAACAAAAACAACAACTTTTTTCTGGCTGGAATCAAGGTTTTTTAAGAATTTGATGTTCAATAGCTCCATTTTTTTTGCAAGCTGGAAGCTGACGCCGTCTTTTGTGAAATCAAGATTTGTATGTGCTGAGAAAAGTGTTATTTCGGATTTTATTAGTAAGTGAATCAGTTTTGAAATTTTATCGGATTTTGGTGTAATTCGTCTTAAAGGGGTGAAAATAAGCGGATGATGTGATATAATTAAATTGCAGTTCTTCCTTATCGCTTCTTTGATTGTTCTTTCGGTTACCTCCAAACAGATAAGGATATTTTTAACTTCTTGTTCAGGGTAACCTACTTGCAGTCCGGGATTGTCTTTTTGCCATGCAGCCCCTCCCGGAGCCCAATCTTCTATAAATTTAATTAAATCGCTCTTCTTCATAACAAAAAAAATGCACTTCGATAAAGGAGCGAAGTGCATTAGAATAATTTATAATACTATTTTTGCGACAGTTAATACTATATCTGCCATCAGGTATTTTAACTTTAACTTATTTTCCATAAAACTTGATACAAAATTAACGTAAAATTCATTAATTCACAATAAGCAACAAAACTTTTTTTACTTTGGTTCAATCCAATTCCCATCTTCTTTGATTAAACCGATTAGTTCTTCAACAGATTCCGATGAGTTTATATTCCTTTTTACTACATCTTTCCCCCTGTAAAGAGTAATTTTTCCGATACCGGAGCCGACATACCCGTAATCAGCGTCAGCCATCTCTCCGGGACCATTAACAATACATCCCATTATAGCTATCTTTACTCCCTTCAAATGCTCTGTTCGTACTCTTATCTTTTCTGTAGTTTCCTGTAAATCAAATAAAGTTCGTCCACAGGATGGACATGCAATATATTCTGTTTTCGATATTCTAACCCTTGCAGCTTGAAGTATTCCGAATAGAACTCTGTTAATATCACTTTCACTTAAATCCTTGATAGAGTCTGCCTCTACCCAAACACCGTCGCCAAAGCCATCAATTAACAATCCTCCGAAATCAGTAGCCGAATACAGTGTAAATTCTTCATTTGAAATGCCGGAATATTTCCTTTTAATAATCACGGGATTATTGATCCCTTTATTCATCAATTCTATGAATACCCTTCTCTGCTCGGCTAAACCGTGTTGATTGGCGGTTTCTAAAACTATGATAATATTTTGTTCATCTTTTAGAAATTCAGATACTTCATCATTCAGTTCGTCCAAAGTAAGTGAAACGAAATTAAACAACGCCGTTTCATTTTTCTTCAATCTATAATCAT
>ERZ795056.2746-NODE-2746-length-19300-cov-5.591063_pt1 | contig 19300 bp, 11 predicted proteins | sample MGYA00375140_ERZ795056 | MGnify/ENA primary metagenome ERZ795056 (study PRJEB30185, sample SAMN05720227) | activated sludge metagenome | isolation source: Anaerobic digester | place: USA | collected 2015-03-09 ... | reverse complement strand
GGTTACAATCGTTGCGGCAAATCCGGCCGTTGTGGTCGAGTAATTATTTGTAAATTTTATTGTAAGACTTCCCGTAGCATTGGTAGCACAAAAAATAGATGCCGAAAAATAATTCGGTCGTGTGCCGGTAGCACCAATCGCCACTCCATAAGGTGTAGCCCCTGTATTATAATCAATCGTATAATCTCCCATCAGTGAACCAATATTTGGAGCCGCTGTGGTGCTGCCATCATAAATATCAACCACATCACCTCCTAAAGAACCTAAATACGTTTTGAACATCGTAAAATCTACACAAACTTTTTCACCGGCAACAGCAGGCATCAACGTGATCGTATAGGATGTATTGTTATCGTTCCCCGCAGCACCACCGGCATCATAAAACAAATCGCCATTGTTTACATTCACTGTTCCACCTTGACTAATTAACACAGTAGCTCCATAACCTGTCATGGTCATACACAACGCCACAATTACTAGAAAATAAAATCGTAACAACGTATTGAATCGAAATGAATGCATCATGTTATTTTTATTAAAAAAACCACTACGAATATACTTTTTACGAACTCGAAATTTAGTTACAAAAAGTAGTCATTATTGGAAATCTGGCATGGCTGCATTCCATAACAATTATCAGGCCATTTCTTTAAAATCCTTTATTGATAACACTTATAGCAAATAACATCATGAAGCAGTATACGAATCTCTTGTCTATTTTGGTAATTGAGAAAGAAATGCAACCCTCGAGAATGACAGGTCTGTGACACAACTTGTTTTCAGATTTACATCCATTATTCACACACCATTTTTCTTCAATGAGTATGTCAATTTTTGACATAAAAAAACACCCCTTCGGACGTTAAATTCCAAAGAGGTGCTCTCGAGTAGGTTATCCTATTTTTTTATAAACTTGGTCGCATGTTGGCCATTCACCACGATGGTGTAAATGCCCGCCGGCAATTGATGGATAGGATAAATGCCATCTGCCCGAACACTCATGCTTACTTTTTGCCCAAATAAGTCTATGATATCAAATGTTGTTGCCTTGATTCCTTTAAACTCAATATGAATTTCGTCTTGTGCAGGACTTGGGTAAACAACAACCGTTTCTTCTTGTTGCTTAGATTCCAATTGAATCACTTCACTGTATTGAAATTGGTGATCGAGATCAATTACTTTCAATCGATAATAATTTGTTGATTTTACCACTGTGTTATCAGTCCATGCATATTGCTGTTCATCAGAGGATAATACATTACCAATGACATCAAATGAATTTCCATCGATGCTACGTTCTACCATGTAACGTTCAACTTGTTTCTCATCACTCACCTTCCACACCAACGTATTGCTTCGAGCATTATTGATTTTACCGGTAAATGATACTAAGGTTACCGGTAAGGGTATCGACCAACTAATCACATACGATGCGGGTGACGGATCCGCAACTCCGGCCGCATCCACATACGAGAAATAAAAGGTTGTGCTAATGGCACCTGGAGTATTTAATGTGATGGTCAATAAGGAAGGATCAAAATTATAGATAGGTACTCCTGCTACTACATTCGATCCATTGTAAGACAAGGTCGCATTCGTAGGTAAAGTTGTAAATACAATTGTATTACTTGCACCTAAAGCTCCATTTTCAGGATCATTCCCTGCTGTTGGAATTACAGTTGGAAACGGATTCGCTGCATTAAAGGTGATGCTAGTGCCAAGTACCGGTGTCGAGATGGTAGTAGCATACGGTGTACTATTAGGCGCTTGCTCAATACCGAAATTAATATTCTCCATATTCCCTGTTCCTACATTGACCGTAATCATGCCATCACTTAATCCATTTACATTCCCATCATTACCAATACCCAATCCTATATTCTCACCTACATTATACCAATTCAAAGGTAATGACGGTGACGGTGCGGTAAGTCCAATCGCCGTCATTGTTGTACTTAAAACAACTGTATAACTTGTATTGGCCGTGACATTATCAAATTCGTAAAAACCGGCTGCATTTACTTGCACACTATCGACGATAATATTTCCTGCATCAACTAAATAAGCATATAAACTATTTCCAACATTGGTGCCGCTACCAGAAACAATACCTCCTCCGACATCATTCAATCCATTCGCATCGTTGAACACATTTCCAGAAATCATGAGCGTGCAACTTTGATGTGGTTTAGTGAAAATTTGCGACACACAATTTGTACAAGTACTTGGTTGTGGTGTGTAGCCGTTGACTTGTGCCGTCACGAAATTTCCACCCACATAAGTAACTAAAATATCGCGAATCGCTGTTCCTGTAAAGTTATAATTGAAAGTTCCAAAATTAGTGGCTACGTTGTATGTTTTAGGTGTGAAAAAACTTGCATTCAAATCGGCAAAACCACCGCTCACATTTTCAATATTCACATAGAACGATCCTGCAGGTGCGGTATTACCCGTAACACTATGCGTGCAAGAGGTAGTCAAATTTACACGCACGGCATTTAATATGGTGAAATCAATTCCTCCTGCTGAGAGTGAAGAACAACCGGTATTGATAGCAGTTAATGTGGTTGGCACAATAGGTGCGCTTCCATTGGTATAAAAACCACGAATGGTATATACACCCGGCGGTGTGATGCCACCTACATTTAAGTCGGTATTCACGGCCGGCGTTTCGGCAAAATTTGGAATGCCATCACTATCGGCATCACCATCTATCACTTTTACTACATTCCCTAATGCATCAACCACTAAAAAATAATAATGATATGCCGCACTTATATCGCAAGGCGGTGTCCATCCGGCTACTGAGGTAATTGTAAATATTGTTGAGGTTGAAATATCAGTCGTAGCACTTGTGTCAGAGCAAACATAAAAACAAGTTGCATAGGTACTCAAGGTTGTTCCCGCGGTGGCTTCACAGGCTCCAGCTGTGGGTACTGTTGGACAAGCAGGACAACTCAACAAAGTTGAATAAGCGCCTGAATAACCGGTCTGTGTTCCATTCCCCGTAAATGCATGTCCTGTAGGATCAATCCAGTTTGCACCTAATGAATGATCATCCACTACATTCGTTCCGCTTACGGTGGTACCTGCATTATTGATAAATGTAGATTGTGCCACCGTACCTCCACTCACCACCGGGCCTCCGGTTGCAGTGAGTGCATTATTCTTAAACAAGCAATTTGTCAAATTACCAAAGGCTCCTCCAAAACGTACTACATTCGCAGTAGAGTTACCCGCAGTATTTGAATGAAACACTGAATTTACAATCAAAGCAGAACTTGCATTACTGGCAACTGCAATGGCCGATCCGTAACGCCCTGCGACATTGCTGCTAAAAACACATTCATTGACTGAGATAGTTGCACCTTGATCGACTTGAACCGCACCACCGTCAATATTTGACAAACTCGAATTCGCATTGTTATTACAAAAACTCGAATTATTGATATTCAAATTGGCGTATTTAGCAAACATAGCACCACCCTGACTAGAGGATGCATTTCCAGAAAACGAGGTCGATGAAATATTCAAAGTGGGATGCACATCACTGCTATTCACAGCCCAAGCATATACGGCACCACCTGTCGCTGCATGGTTGCAAAGAAAACGACTATCCTTGATGTTCACGGTAAATGTACCGCCAACGCCTAATTGTGAGGTCCCACTATTACGCACATACAACGCTTGCCCGGTTCCTTGTCCACTTGGATTTCCGTTATTTTGAAATGTACATCCTTTAATAGTATAGGTTAAATTCGGTTGACCGGATATTACGTCTTCGGTAGCATCACCATCGAAACGCAAAGCAGTAGCGCTATTCAATGCACATTGATGAAAATTACAATTTTCGATAAGTACATTCGTACAATTCAAAAATTGTAACGAAGCATTGGAACCTTGCCAACCTAAGAAATGTATGTTACGAATGGTGAATCCATTGACAGCTTCTACGGTCATGATAGAATTTTGAGCACCGGTTCCATTATCATTGCTATTATGCCAATAAACGCATCCTTGTCCTTCAATCACCGTACCGGGTAAAAATGCATTATTGATGCCGGAGGTCACACTTTGTCCGGGACCAAAACCCAAATTTCGATTGGCATTAGAGGTCATCACGGAATACGGGTAATCACCTGCCTGAATATAAATGGTTGTATTGGTCGCAGTAAGTGCTCGTAAAGCCCCTCTAAGACTTTGTTTAGGCGAGACAGCCGTTCCGGGATTTGTGTCCAATCCTGTAGATGGATTGACATACAATTGACCCTGTACTGACAAAAAGGAGACGACAACAAAAAAGAGGAGTAGATTAATTTGTTTCATGCTTCATGTAGATTTGGCGTCGAATATAAATCTCAAATCAAGGCGAGCTTTCAACAAAATGACTTCAAATTGGGAATTCAAATTGACCATGAAACCGTGAAAGCTTCAGATTATTTCTTACACACATTCAAGTATTCAACGAGTTCCAACTGGCTGTAACAACTGCCAAATGGGGATTTCACGCTATTTTTTTACCCCTCCGACAGACCCACATGTCGCTGCGCCCATGTAAAAATACAAACCAAGGTATCATCCGACTTGAGTAAATCTGTTGGGGTCTCTTCGACAAATTCTCGTAAAGGACTTTTGTTTTTGCGCTTACTTTTCATTTCACTATCGATGGCTTGTAATAATTTCATTTCCACCGGATGAATGCTATCCTGTTTTTTACGTTTCAATTTCGCTATTAAATTTCCGGCAAGAGAATCGTTTCCTAAATCAACATGCAGTAAAATATTCAATACCTCAATTTTTGAAAAGAATACCGGTCGACTATCTGCTTTAAAATGATTCAATACATAATTGACATAATCCAATGCCATCGATGATTTGCCCAATGAGAACAAACACAAGGACAACAAATAATTAAAATGAATCAAATAATAGGGTTCGATGAAGGTGATAATTGTTTTAAGTTCCTTCGTAATTCCTTCTAGCTTGGGTTCTAATTCAGCAAATTTTTGAAAATGAATATGCCATTCTAATTCAGCAATATTGGTGATAATAAAAATACGTTGACTAATCATATCCTTACTAAAACTCAATTGACTCTTGAACGGAAACTGTCGTAAATGATTGAGCGAATTAAAAAATTTCTTGCTTTGTTTATGGACCGGATTATTGAATAATCTTGAATACACCGACACATAATCCAAGGGGTTTTCGGACGCATAATACGAGTTCGATTCCATGTGACGAATCAACTTGGTTAGGTACTCATATTCCTTGTCTTTGTCTGATAGTAAAAAATAGTAATCGATAAAAATTAAATACCAATACAATTTGGAAATAAATGATTTCGCTTGGGCCTCATCCTTCATTAAGGGATGATTTAATATCACTCGATGATCCTTTTGAATGACTTCTTTGCTTTTGGATTCATTGCGCAATTTGAGCATATAACCATCATAATACAATAAAGTGATTTCTTTAAAATTGCTCAACAAATCGGTATGAAAGGCAATTTCCTGATTGACTTCATAAGCCCGTTCAATGCCCGCTGCGTAACCAATGCATCGTTTTTTCCAAGTAAGAATTTCTAATATTAATACCAAATGACCGATGTCTTTGGCTAGTTTCTCAGCATACTTTATAATTTTCAGCGACTCATTAAACAAACCCTTGTAAAATAAAATTTCAATAGAAATAATCAAATCCTTGATGATTAAACTATTCGTTTTCGAATTATGATATTCATTCAAACTTTTTAAAATGCTGTTGAACAAATAATTTTTATCCGACGACAGAAAGTTGGTATTGATTTTTTCTTTCTTTAATTGCTTGATAATTTCGGCATTGTCATCTTCACCCAGTTCATCAATAATTTGAAACAAGCGAAGATTCTTGTTTTCTGTTTTGGCCGAATGTCGATTTGCATAGATCGAGAAGTAGCGCTTCTCCGACATTTGCATATTCTTGATTAAATTGAATAAAAAACTGCGCTGCATGTAGGTTATCTATTTTTCGTGCGTCAACGAATTTCTATACCAATAGAAAATAATTTTTGCTGTCACAATCTACTACAATTTTGCTTATTGTGCAATCCATTGTTCCGGATTCATTTTGAAAGGAGAGCCATTGGCCCCTACTCGCCAAATTTCAAAATGCACTTGAGTATTGCCGTCTTCATCGGTCATTACACTTCCGATTTTTTGCTTCAAACCGATACGACTTCCTTTGGCCACGACCACATTAGAAAGCTTGGCATACACGGTAAAAAAGCCTCCATGATTCACAATCACAGTTTGCCCTGTTCCCGGAATACTAATCACGGTAGTCACTTCTCCCGGAAAAATACTGCGGGCAGCAGCCCCACGACTCGTTTTAATATCTACCCCGTAATTCTCGGTATAGAGATTAAACAAAGGATGTTTGTTTTTACCAAAATGTTCCACCACATAGCCTTTTTCAACCGGCCATGGCAAACGACCCTTACTGGCTTCCAAACTGTTGGTGAGTTGGCGTTCTTCGGGCGTCAACGAAAATTTGAAATCATCATTGGCAAATGTCTTGCTGGTCTTGGCTGGCACGTCAGCCGCTTCTGCCGCATCAGCACTCGCTTGTGCCGCAGCCTCTGCCGCCGCTTTTTGTTTTTCGGCCAAAGTCGGAATGTAGCGCGGATTATTATAAGGCTGTGTGGATGTCAATCGACGTGATTCACGATCTTGGCGTTTCTTTTCTTCGGCCAAACGTCGCGCCTCTTCTTCTTGACGTTGCTTTTGCACCATCAATTGTTGTTGTCGCTCTTCTTGTTTTTGCTTTTCCTTGGCTAATTGTTGTTGTCGTTCTTCTTGCTTTTGACGCTCGATAGCCAATTGTCTTTCTTTTTCGATACGTTGTGACTCAGCTAATTTCGCCGCCTTACGTTCATTTTCCTCTCGTTGTTTTTTCTCAATGGCTAAAGCTCGTTCTTTCTCTTCACGATCCTTTCGATCTTGCGCTAGCTTACGTTCGTTCTCTTCACGTTTTTGTTTTTCGGCGAGCGCACGACGTTCGTTTTCTTCTTGTTGCTTTTTAGCCAAGGCTAAACGAGCCGCTTCATCTTCTTTACGTTTCTTTTCGGCCGAAGCTTGTTCTTGTTGTTTTTTAGCCAAAGCTGCTTTGCGAGCCTGTTCTTCTTTTTGGCGTTGCGCTTTTTGCTTGGCCATTTTTTCTTCCATGGCTCGTTGTTGGGCCAATTGAATTTCTCGTTTAATCGCCATGGAAATAGCACGGTTCAATTCGTCGGCGGCCTTTTTCTTTTGGGCCAATCCTTGCACTAACCCTTTTTCGCGTCCTTTCAATTCGGTGATTACCTTATCTTGTTCAGCCTTCTCGGCTTCTAAAATTCGATTTTGAATTTCTTGGGCTTGGAGTACAAAATCTTTCTTTTGCTTCTCCATGTTGAGGACCGTAATCTTGTTGGTGAGCTGTTTACTCGCCGAGGTAATTTTTAAGGCTTGATCGGCTCGATAGCCTCGATATTGCTTGACATATTGTAAACGACGTATGCCATCGTTGAACGAGGAAGCCGAAAACAAAAACACAATCATATCCGAGGAGGTTCGGTTTTTGTAGGTATACCTCACCATTTCGGCATATTGTTTTTTCAGGGTGTCGAGTTGAGTTTTCAAGACCGTCACATCCCGATTGGCCATTTGGATATTGTCTTCGAGAATTTGAATTTCTTTGTTGATATTATTAATCAAGGATTGACGAGCCGCCAATTTGCTTTGCAAGGCCAATAATTGCGACAGGGTTGCTTTCTTGTCTTTTTGCAGCACCTTGAGTTCGGCCTGCGTGCGCTTGATTTCTTCCATGATCGACAAGCGCTGACTTTCGAGTTGTTCTCGGCTTTGATTTTTAATTTTTTGGGCATAGGCCGACTGTCCGAAGGTGGCCACCAGCGAAATCAATAAAACGATGAAAAATGGGATACATTTTTTGATAGCCACAAAAATAATTTTTTAATCCAAAGTCGGTGCAAATAAATTCATAAAAGATAATTCTATGAAAATAGAAGCTGCGGCACCCAGAGTGAGGGATTGCAATGGAAAGCCCCCGAGGCACGAGGGGCTTGCAATGAAAAGCCCGGCCCTCAGGGACACTCCCTATTCCTTTACAAAGTTTCTGCCAACCATTTGTAAAATTCAGACTGCCACACCATGCCATTTTGAGGTTTCATAACCCAATGGTTTTCGTCGGGCAATAACACAAAACGGCTTTTGAGGCCCTTGATTTGGGCGGCTTGAAATGCTTGTAAACCTTGCTCGATCGGCACGCGATAGTCTTTACCGCCTTGGAAAATCAGGATAGGTGTGTTCCAATTGTCGACATAATTACTAGGACTAAAATTTTTGTAGCTGTGCTGTGCTTCACGATTTTCTTTTTCCCAATATGGGCCACCGATATCCCAATTAGCAAACCATAATTCCTCGGTGGTGCCATACCAACTTCTCAAATCGAAGAGACCGCAATGTGAGATAAATGTCTTGAAACGACCTTCGTGAATACCGGCCAACATAAAGACTGAATACCCTCCATAACTGGCGCCCACAGCACCTCGACGATCTTTGTCGATATACTCTTCTTCGGATAAATCATCCACCACGGCTAAATAATCACGCATGGGATTTCCGCCCCAATCCTTACTGATAGCGGCATTCCACTCGGTACCCCAACCTGGCATACCCGTGCGATTCGGCGCAATGATAATATAGCCTTGACTCGCCATCAACTGAAAATTCCAACGGAAGGAATAAAATTGCGACAAGGCACTTTGCGGTCCACCTTGGCAATACAAGAGCATCGGATATTTTTTGGACGCATCGAAATTTGGGGGATAGATGACCCACGAAAACACTTTTTCGCCATTGCCTAATTCGGTATAGCGCTCTTTGACCTCGCACATATTGATGGCGGCATAGGCTGCATCGTTGACATGCGTGATTTGCGTCATGGCCCCACTTTGTAAATCAACCGTATAAAGCTCAGCAGCGTGGTTCATGTCGGTGCGACTTACAATCATACTAGTTCCGATTTGATCAACTGCGCCATTGACATCGAATTTTCCTTGCGTGATTTGGCGTACTTCTTGGTTGCGTAAACTCACTTCGAAAAGTTGTTCGGTGCCGTGCCAAGGGGCGGTATAATAAATTTTTTCGCCATCATTGGACCATACAATCCCCGAAGCTGTTTCATCCCAGTTGGCGGTTAGGTTCATTTTGTCGTGGCTATTCCAATTCATGACCCAGATTTCATTTTTATCACTTTCGCAATCTGCAGTTTTCATGCTCAACCAAGCCATCGAATTTCCGTCTCGACTGAAGACCGGATTGGTATCGTAGCCTTTCATGCCTTCGGTGAGATTTTCAGTTTTGCCACTTTCAATATCGTAAGCGTAAATATCGCTGTTGGTGCTTTCGGCATAGGCGCGGCCATTTAATTTTTTGGTGACATAGACCACATATTTTCCATCACTCGAAAACATTAAATCTTCGGCACCGCCATGAGGTTTTTGCGGGCAATCGAATAATTCACCTTGCATGATATCTTTTTCATTGACAGCTGCATCACCGATAAGATCGGCTATAAACACATGTGAATAGCTCCCATCTTCCCAAGTATCCCAATGACGTTGATTCAAATTGTCATAGACCAATACATTGGATTTCGATAAATTGTTATAACGATCTTTACCGCTGATTTGTTGAAGCTTGACATCGCGTGAATAAATCACATGTTTTTGATCGGGCGAAACTTTGACATTCTCGGCATTTTCAGGCACCTTGATATCGGGCTCACCCGGCACCTTGGCAATAGATCGCGGACTGCCACCTTTAGCACTCACTTCGTAAAAAGTAGTTTTGCTTTTGTTTTCATTCATATCCGGCACCGACACACTGTAGTAGACTATACCTGATGTTTTGTTGACACCTTGTGCAGCCACACGACCGAGCGACCATAATTTTTCGGGTGTTAAATTGGTTTGTGCAAAACTATGCATGGCACCGAGCCAAAGTAAACTCAGCGCACCTAAGGATTTGATGTTTGTCGTCATGGAATGAAAAAATTGATGGCACAAAATACAACTTTACCGAATCGGATGGATGTTTTTGGGGCGAAAAAATAGTCGGATGGGTTTCATAATTTTTAAAATGGTATACTGAAAATGCACGAAATCACTCGCCTTTGTTGTTCTTCAATAACAGAAACAAGAAAGGAAATTTTTGTTCTCATTGTTCTTTTCCACTTTTTGTCTTGATACAAAAAATAGAGCCAAAAAATCAAGACGCAGCGAAGGGGTGTGCAGAGCACCGGGCTTGCTGACATTTTATCGCCGCAGTGTCTCAGCTTCTGGACACTGCGGTTTCAGAATTTTATATCATTATCCCCCCACTCAATTTTTTGTAAGGTTTCGCTACTTGATGCTTACACCGAGGGGAGGCTTTCTCTTATTTTCTTTTTCCACTTTTTGTCTTGATACAAAAAGTAGAGCCAAAAAATCAAGACGCAGCGAAGGCGTGTGCAAAGCACCGGACTTGTTGACATTGCGTGCTTTGTTGCCGAGTTTATGACATGGTTCGTTGATGTTGCAAACTCGGCAACGCAACTCCATGCCCTCAAGCCCTCACGCGGCCGCTGCGTCGGGCTCCGTAGGGAATGAAGTACGCACCTGAAATTGAAATTAAGACAATCCTGCTGTTCCAGATGTTCGGCTTTGCGGCATCTGGAACGGTTGATTAAAAGAGTTCTTAGAACTTCGCTCTTTATGCAAGTTATAAGGTCTGACTTCAGTTTTGGTTCATATGGAGTATGTTTCCTTTTTCTTTTTCCACTTTTTGTCTTGATACAAAAAGTAGAGCCAAAAAATCAAGACGCAGCGAATGCGTGTGCAAAGCACCGGGCTTGTTGACATTTTATCGCCGCAATGTCTCAGCTTCTGGACACTGCGGTTTCAGAATTTTATATCATTATCCCCCCACTCAATTTTTTGTAAGGTTTCGCTACTTGATGCTTACACCGAGGGGAGGCTTTCTCTTATTTTCTTTTTCCACTTTTTGTCTTGATACAAAAAGTAGAGCCAATAAATCAAGACACAGCGAAGGCGTGTGCAAAGCACCGGGCTTGCGAACATTGCGTGCTTTGTTGCCGAGTTTAACAATCGATAAGTTGATGTCGCAAATTCTCGGTTCAAGTTTTTCTACTGATGGTCGGGATCTTAGGAACGATTAGTTGATTTTGTTCTCTCAACAATTCACGTAGAAAATATAAACTCAAACAAAAAAGAGATTACCGTTTCAAGGGCAATCTCTTTTAAAATGTTTATTCAATTCGCAAGAATTCAATAGGTTCTAAAGAAATTATTTTCAAGCGATCTGATGCCAACGTCCTGTTAATTAATGTGAGGTGAGCGTCATTTTTTTGGTTGCTAAAGTTTTACCATCCACAATGAGTGAGTATAAATACATACCAGCTTGTAAATGACCTCCTTCGATAATCACCTCACCACTGGCTGTTTTCAAATCGATGAGTTTAAGCTCATGACCATTTAAATCATATACACCTAATTTTGCCGATTGAAACGATGATGGTATCGAGTAACTAATTTTAGTATTCACACTAAACGGATTCGGTACGTTTTGACTTAACGTAACGCCGGGATTCACCCTATCGCGTTGAATATCCTGCGTTGCTTTCATTACATCATTCGAAGAAAGCGCATTTACCATGGTCTTCAATTCTTCAATCATTTGTTGTTGCTCTTTGATAGCTTGTGAAAGTATTGGAATCAAGGCGATATAGTTCACTGATTTATAGTTCTCACTGCTGTTGTTTCGTTTGTCTTTATCATGGAAAAATAATGGGGCTTCTTTAACTGCTTCAGGAATTACCTTTTCTAAATCTTGCGCAATAAAACCATAACTTTTTACTTTGGGTAAATGGGTCGTTGCAAATCGACCATCTTTTCTGTAATGATACGTTTTGGCATCTAGTTGATTGACAATGTCGAGTGCATTGGAAATGCTATTGACATCGGTTTTTAAACGAGCATCCGAAAATCCGGTTGGCACACCGGTGGTAATAATATCACCATCGGCATACATCGCATAATCATTCGACGAATTCGCAGAATTAACAGCATATCCATACACTCCGATGGCAGTGGCATTTGCACTTGAAGTGAATGCTTGTGATTTCACGCCATATGTGGTTCGACTATCGACAGTTCCATAATCATTAGCGTAGGCCTCAACCCCTTTCAAATCGTAAATGGGCGAACCTGCTTGTGATGGTTGTAGTTGATCTAAATCAGTTTCAGCCGCCGCATACACTCCTGAATTTGAACCTTCAAACGCCCCAGCGATACCTTGACCTGCAGTGGTATTCGCTTTTCCATAAATGGCCATGGCCGCGCTGTTTGCTAAATTATTCTCACTTGTAAATCCAGTTAACTGATTGCTAGTGATTGTATGTAAACGAGCTGTGGGGGCATTGGTTCCCACACCTACATTACCGGAATTTCCATTGTAAATATTGGCACCACTAGCAACCCATTTGCTAGGGCTTGTATTGGTGATAACACCACTAGCAATGCTAATGCCATTACCCGCAGTATACGTTGTACCGGAACCAGAAGGCAAGGTTGCTGTAATTATACGACCGGTTGCATCTGTTGTTAAGTACTTACTTGTGCCAATTCCATTCATGAAATTTTTGAGTAACACTGTAGGCGTTTCGAGTATCATACCAAAGGTATTGTCAAACTTGAATTTAGATGTGAGTACATTTCCTGAAGGAGTTCCATAGTCAGCGATTTCGATGCCGTTGGTGGTAGCTCGCAATTCGAAACGATTTGAAAGTAGAGTACCTCCCTGAAAGGAAATACCTGCATTCGTACCTAATGCGCCCGGACCGGTTTTTGTAATCGAAATCGATTTTGTAAAGTCGCCAAATATCGGAAATACGCGAAATGCAGTGTTTGATGAAGATGAAGTTTGTACTTCTAAATTGGCGTCAAAATTGGGAAATCCTACATTGACTGCACCCACATTTACCAAACCATTATTGGTGATGTTTACTCTTCGTATATAATTCGTAAAAAAATCGAGCCCATTTTGATAGGTTCCTGAATTTCGTTTGGAGCCTATCCCTTCGCCAGAATTTGAACTTGCATTTCCAAAGGTAATTCCGGGCAATGAAAAACTAGAAGAGTGTTGTCCATTCGCAATTCCGTTTCTATCGACACGTATACCTTCAAATGTTCCCCATTGCGCAAATACCGGTTGTTGATAATTGACAGCTAATACAGTCAATAAAATAGGCATCCAAAATTTAGTCTTTTTCATAAAAAATAAATTTATTTGTTTCGAAACTTCGGGTTTCGTTTACCGCCCTACTTTGGATCAAGGGTTTTCGGGGTGTCCCTATTCTTCGGTAAAGAGACGCCGAAAAAAAATCAATTACTACGGCCATGTTATAAGTGAGTGAGTTGCTGTAACAGGTGTGCGAATCGTATTTTTTTGAAGGTGAGCATTTCATTTGATGTATCTATTTTAGTTCATCTACTTATTCGAAGGCACTCATCATTATGCACTCTACCTTGCATGTTGTATGTTTGCTTTTCAATCCATAATAGCGACGTATGTTGAATGCCTTATTTTTAGTGGTTGGCGCCATCGCCGGTAGTGCGGTGGTCTTTATCGTGTTGAAAGGCTTCAAGGGTCTTGGCAAAAAAAACACGGAAGTCCTTCATTCACATACCATGGTCGAAAGCATCGAGCGGGTGTTTAAAGTCGTGACCGCCGAAGGTCGCTTCTCTGAAATTTTCGATTACTCGCATACCGATCACGTACTCTCTATGATACCTAGCACCAAGAAGGCCCTCATCATTGTGAATGCGCATGTGCTCATGGGTTTTGATATCAAGAAGAGTCGTATGGAGGTAGATGATACTACCAAAAAAGTTCGCTTCGCCGAATTTCCGGCACCTGAAATTTTATCGATACAAACCGAATTGAAATATTACAATCTCGAAAATGGTTTGTTCAATCGTTTCGATAACGAAGACCTCACGCGCTTGCAAAAAGAAGCACATAGCAAAATTAGTGAGAGTGCCTTGAAAAGTGATTTGCCGTCGATTGCTCAAAAACAAATGCGCACCATGCTGCGCGAATTAACAGCCTTGCAAGACTGGCGCATCGAAGGAATAGACAGTGGCGCGAAACCTTTACATGAAATAGAAGCCAATCAAAAAAGCTAGGGGCTTCCCCTGCGGGTCGGTCCCTTTCGGGGTTCCGTCTCGTTGCAGCCATGGACTTTTATCTCCACGTCAACTTTTGTCTAGGCTGCAACAAGACCAAGCCCTACAGGCACCTAAGCCGGCTTGCTTTGCACCGAAACTTGCGTTTTTTAGTTGAGTTTATTGAGCTCACTGAAATTAGTCATCAAGCTTTAGAAAAGGTATTTGTTCTATTAAATCCTCCTCGAACGTTAGCCGCAGTATATACGATCCCGAACGAAGGGTGGAAAGATTCACCGAGGGTTTTACACTGAGTGTTTGCAGTTGTAGTTGGCTTCGACCGAGCAAATCAAGTACTTCAATTTTCGTGGTGGGATTTACCAAATCAATTGAAAGTTGTTGCTTACAAGGATTAGGATATACTTGTACGTGATGCAATTTACTTTCTTGCCCAAGACTCAATGGTGCATTTTTCAAGGTAAGTAAAACCCCATTTTCACCGAGCACCCATCCGGTATTTGAATCCACAAATGAGGCTTGTAGTAAATTGACTGTAGTGCCACTTGTTTGCGCGCTCCATGAATTGCCGCCATTACTCGTATGCAAAATAGTACCGCTACCACCGATAGCCCAACCGGTACTGGCATTGTATAAATATACATCATTCAACGAAGTTGTCACACTGCTGCTTTGGCTCGACCACGTTGCACCGCCATCAAGCGTTTTCACAATAGTCCCTGAAACGCCTACGGCAACCCCACGATTAGCATCGATAAAATCACAGGCATATAAATCATTGATGGTGCCACTTGCCTGATTCGTCCAATTCATACCACCATCGATTGTTTTTTGAATACTCCCATTCATCCCTCCTACTGTATATCCGTTTATTGCATCAACAAAATCGACATCAAAAACGGACCCTAATCCATTGCCTGAACTTTGAAATAGCCATGTCGTTCCTCCGTCAGTGGTTTTAATAATGCTTCCATGATTATCACGGCAATAGCCGGTAGTCGAGTTGCCAAAGTCTATATTCATATAGGCATACGAACTTGTCAAAGATTGATTCGTCCAAGTTGTACCTCCATCGATTGTTTTGAGTATCGTGCCACTGCTACCACTAGCAAATCCTGTATTCGCATCGAGAAAATAAACAGACATCAAATTTTGAGTAGTGCCACTCGTCTGCGTATTCCATGATTGTCCACCGTTGGTGGTTTTCAAAATGGTTCCGGAAAACCCAACTGCAAATCCTGTGTTCGCATTGACAAAACAAATTTGTTTGATATTGCTACCATTTGGAATGGTGGGTAAGGCTTGCCACTGTGCAAATAAGTGAGAACTAAAACAACATAGTAATAAGAAGAGTATTTTTTTCATAAGGTTAATTTTTTGAAAGTTAATTATTCACGTGCTTACATTCTATTCCCTCGAATTTTTTTCATCGATTTTTACATTTAGATGACAGTTGAAATCGTGTTGTATGTTTTTTTATTCAGGCCAAAACAATAAACCTGAAGAAATAAATTTTTCATTGCGTTGAAGTTGGTAGCTGCCAATTTTCAAGGTAAACATTTGTTGTAATTTGTATTTTACCAATAAGCTGTTGAGTGAAATTTAGTAACGTTTATCTCTAGGTCTTAATTCATTTGTCAAGTAAATATATTTTGCGCAACCAAATAGTTGCATATATTTATCCTTTAGTAAGCCAATCATGCGACGAGATATTTTTCATGCCATTGCCGATCCGACTCGACGAACCATACTCACCTTGTTAACGTTACAGGCCATGACACCGAATGCATTGGCCGAACATTTTGCAATTTCGCGACAAGCGATTTCAAAGCATGTGCAAATTCTACTCGAATGCGAACTCATCAAACCCGAGTACCAAGGACGAGAAATTTATTATTCACTAGAGGCCAACAAAATGAAAGAAATTGATCAATGGCTCAACCAATTCCGTAGCCTTTGGAAAACCAAATTCAAGCAACTCGATACCCTATTACATACACTTCAAAAACAAACAACATGAATTCACCACTTCAGTTTGATTTCCTTGTCGATAAGAAAAAAAACACTCTCACTTTTATTCGAGAATTTCGGGCAGGTAAACAACTCATCTGGGATTGTTATACCCAACATGAATTACTCGACCAATGGTTTGCACCGGCACCTTTAAGCACCAAAACCAAATCCATGGAATTTTGTGAAGGAGGTCATTGGCATTACGCTATGATAGATCCTAATGGCACAGAATATTGGGGCTGGACCGATTACGAAACAATTCAGTCGCCTGATTTTTATACCGCCCTCGATGCTTTCTCTAACGAAGCCGGCGACATCAATGCAAATCTTCCACGGGCAAAATGGCTTGTTCGCTTTACCGAGAAAGGAGCCAATGCTCTTGTAGAAACCGTGATCACCTATCACTCGTTGCAAGATTTAGAAACCGTGTTACAAATGGGAATGAAGGACGGACTCACTGCCACCTTATCACGCTTAGATGACTTATTAATTCACCTCACAAAATAATAATAATGAAATCCAAAATTCTTTTCGTTGTATGCTTATTGTTTGGCTTGCTGATGATCAATGCCGGACTCGATAAATTTTTTCACTACATGCCTATGCCGGAAACCATGTCTGAAAAAATGAAAACCACCTTCAATGCCTTTATGACCATCGGTTGGTTGATGCCTTTAGTGGGCGCTGCCGAATTACTGGGCGGTATCTTATTTATCATTCCGAAAACACGCGCCTTGGCTGCGCTGATTCTTTTTCCGGTGTTGATCGGTATTCTACTGACCAATACCATCACCGATATGACCGGTTTACCAATCGCCCTTGTGATCTTGGCCATAGAAGTGTGGGTACTTTATGAGAACAAAGAAAAATTTATACCGTTGTTGAAATCGTAAAATTGAGGAGTAGTTCATTCTGCTTTGTGGTTGGTGAGACACCAACCATTAGATGAGTAATTCATTTGCGTTAGGGGGAGTAGTGAAAATCCTTTCTCGTTTGTTTTCAACGAGAAAGATTGAAACGAATCACCCGACCACGGCTGCGTTGTATGATTGATGAGTTAAGACATCAGCATGTACGCAGCCGTGGGAACGCCCTCTCAATTTTTAATAAAAACGAATGGTTCGATGTGTGTGTACTACAACAATCCACGAATCGCTTGCACCGCTTCAGCTAATTGACTCGCGTCTTGTCCGCCAGCGTTCGCAAATGTTTTTTGGCCTCCGCCACCGCCTTTGATCAATCCTGCCACATGTGATTTAATCCACTGTGCCGCATCCCAATTTCGGTCTGCTGCCAAAATCTCATCGATCATAATTGCAATGGCCGACTTACCACCGATATTGGCCGCCAAACAAAAAACGAAAGGTGAGGCTACTTCATTTTTCAAATCTGTGCACAATTTTCGCAAGGCATCTGGCGAGGAAACTTCTACGATGTCCCCAATAAATTGAACACCATTAATGGTTTCTACTTTTTGACACAATTCATTGCGCACACCTACCAACAGTTTGGCTTCCATGCGTTCTAACTGCTTTTGTAATTGTTTATTTTCTTCTTGCGTTTGTTCCACCGCCTTAACCAAATCCTTCGGATTTTTATAGCCTTCTCGAATCGTTTTCAAGGTCGCCATTTGCTGATTGAGATACGCTTCGGCCTTACAACCCGCCAAGGCTTCAATGCGTCGCACACCCGCTGCAATCGCACCTTCGCTGATGATTTTAAACAAACCCAACTCACCGGTATTGGCTACATGAGTACCTCCACACAATTCAATCGAATAGGCAGGATCAATAATTACCACGCGCACTTCGTCACCATATTTTTCTCCAAACAAGGCCATAGCACCAAGTTTCATGGCTTCATCTTTCGGCATGGATTTTACCACCACCGGAATATTTTGGCGAATTTTTTGATTCACCATTTTTTCAACCGCGGCGATTTCTTCATCACTCAATTTGGCAAAATGCGAAAAGTCGAAACGCATATAATCAGCATTGTTCAAACTTCCTTTTTGCGCAATGTGATTACCTAATACACGTTGCAAAGCAGCTTGCAATAAATGCGTGGCCGTATGATGTCGTTGAATTTTACGTCGCGAAGACTTATCAATTTTTACCACAACTTCACCCTGCATGTCCGCAGGAATTTCATCGACGATATGAATAAATAAATCATTTTCTTTTTTGGTATCTACCACTTGGCAAACCGTTTGACTATCGGCAAATTCAAACACACCGGTATCGCCAACTTGTCCACCACTTTCGGCATAAAACGGTGTCTGCTCTAATACCACGTGATATTGTGTTTTACCCTTCGCACTGACCTTGCGATATTTCCACACCCTTGTATTGGCTTCGGTTTGTGTATAGCCCACAAAAGAACTTTTATCCATTTCGTTCACCATCATCCAATCATCTTTGTCTACCACCGCATCTTTTTGGGAACGCGTTTTTTGTTCTTGCAAGGCCGCTTTGAAACCGGCTTCATCGACCGTCCAATTTTTTTCAGACGCGATTAATGACGTTAAGTCATACGGAAACCCATAGGTATCAGACAATTCAAAGGCAACTTGACCTTCAATCACTTGTTGCGTTTGGGCGGTATTTAAATAATCTTCAATACGTTTTAAGCCGCTTTCTAAGGTGCGTAAAAAAGCATTTTCTTCTTCTTGAATTACTTTTTGCACGAAGGTTTCTTGTTGTTTCAATTCAGGAAATACATGCGCAAATTGATCGGCTAATAAAGGCAACAATTGACACAACAAAGGTTGCTTATAATCGAGGAAGGAATAATAATAACGAACGGCTCTGCGAAGTATACGACGAATTACATAGCCTGCACCGGTATTCGAAGGAAGTTGACCATCGGCAATGGTAAAACTAATGGCGCGAATATGATCGGCAATTACACGAAACGCAATGGCTTGGCGACTGTCACCGAAGTCATATTTTTTATGGACGATAGCTTCCGTTGCTTCAATCGTAGGTGTAAATACATCTGTAT
>ERZ795056.2745-NODE-2745-length-19304-cov-8.571095_pt1 | contig 19304 bp, 7 predicted proteins | sample MGYA00375140_ERZ795056 | MGnify/ENA primary metagenome ERZ795056 (study PRJEB30185, sample SAMN05720227) | activated sludge metagenome | isolation source: Anaerobic digester | place: USA | collected 2015-03-09 ... | reverse complement strand
CGTTAAGCGACACTCTTTCCCTACACGACGCTCTTCCGATCTAGAGCTTTTTATGTTATAAATTCTCAGCAAGAAGATAGAACTAAATGGATTTTAAGTCCTAACAATATATTAAAATTATCTAATTTTGAAGGTACTTGGGAAGATGAAACTAGTTATACAATGATACCATTTAATGGTAATATGTATAAAACATCAAATTCTAAAGGTATAATATATATAGATAATTTAGCTTTAGTAGAAAAATTAAAAGAAGCTCAGGCAGAAGAAAATATAGAAGATATACCTGAAGATATAGATTTCATAGATGAAGAAAATATGAGATCTAACATAGATATGTTTAACAAGGAAGTTAAACTAAGTGATCAGGAAGAATTAGAAACACCAAAGGAAATAGAAGGTACTGAAGAAAAACAAGAACAAGAACATACAGAAGAAAATGTTGTAATATTTAATACTACTGAAATACAAGATCTTGATGAAGAAAAAGCAGAAAGTCTAAATATAGCTCCTGCTTCTATAGTTTATTATAATAAAGGCAAACATAAAAAAGTAATAGAAAATTTTGATTTAGATATAAATGAACAAAAAGATAATTTTGATAAATTAATAAAAATATTAGGTAAATTAACTAAGTTAGATGAAAATAGTTTAATCGGTTTAATAGCTAAACATACGCTATATATAAATAATAAAATAGCTTTTGTGTTTAATACTACGGATAAACTTAATATAGATTTTGATAAAATTAAATTATTTAATAAAATAATAAGTTTTAAAGAATACAGTAAATTAAGTGAAGCAGAAAAAACATTTTTAAATGGATTTTCAACAACTATTCCTGGTACAAATTACAAAGCTATTGTATTTTCTTCACCAGCTTTGAAAGAATCTAAAGGATATAGATTAATTAGAAAAGCTACTAAATTAGAAAATATATATGGTGGAAATTACGTTGTAATTGATGTGGATAAAAATGATCCAAAATTAAAAATACGAAAAAATGTTGCAGAATACGAAGGTTATAAATGGAAAATAAAACAACTAAAATATTCATATAATCCTGCAATAAAATTTATGGGATATGAATTAAGGCTTAATAAGATATATCCTAACGTAATAGTAAAAGCTAAATTAGTTAAAGATGTAGATTATATAGAAAAATATAATGAAGATGGTGTTCCAGAATATTATATGCCTACTCAAGAAATTATACCATTTAATAAAACACAATATAGACATACATTTGTAGTAAATCCAGCAGCCAACTTAAAAATAATAAGTTCAATGGATACTTATTATGTTGCATTATATAAAATGGGTAATTTTAAAACGTTTATAAAAATCCCAAAGAAAGTTTATATTAGAGAAATAAAAACTAATGGAGATTTAAGTAATAAAGCTTTTCAGTTAAATCATAATGATAGATCAAATTATTTAATATTAACTGATTTAGAAGGTAATGGTGTACCATTTAGTAAAGTTTATGATAATATAGAAACAAATTTAGACGAAGAATCTGATTCTGATGATATGAAGATAAGGTCAGACTTAATACATCATGATCCCAAAGAATTACCTTCAGAAGCTGTATATTTTTCACATACTCCAAAAGTAGAAAATAGTTTTTCAAAGACTATAAGTCCTATAATTATCTCAAGAGAAGAATTAGAAGAAGACGAAGATCTAAACTTAGTACAAAAAGATTTTATAACACAAGAAAAATATGATAAGGCTTTAAAAACTTTTAATATACTTAATCTTTTAGATGAAAATGCTGAGAGTTCTGTTTTAGATGCTCAAGTAGAAAATATGTTTACTATAAATAATGTAAGTGCAAATATATTATTAAATCAATTAAAAGCATCTAAATATAAATTAAGAATATTAAAAGCTAAAGATTTTTATCCAAAACCTGTATTAGAATATTTAGATAGAAAACTAAAAGCTTCAGGATCAGAGATTACAATTGATGATGCATTAATTGGAGTATTATATAATCCAGCAAAAAAATCTTATGCATATTTAAAAGAAGATAACACAGTAGGTTTTACACAAAATCTTGAAAATTTCTCAAATGAAGATGCCAATGGAGGGATATTTACACATTTTAGTTTAGCAACTGCCGAACATTATACTACATCAGGAATACTAAGATATAAACTACCAGATCCAAGATATATTAATCCTAGTAAGTTTGAGTCCATGTTTAAAGGAGTATTTGATTTTGTAGCTTCTAAAGAAGATTTAAGTAAATTACTAATGGTTTATAATAATTTATATGAAGATATTTTAAAACTAAGAGCCAAGCTATCACAAGAATTCGAAAATTCTAAGATAGAATTGATGAAAAAATATTCGAATAAAAAAGATAAAGAATTTATAAATGGGTTAGAAAAAAATATAAAAGAAGAAGATCCTGATTTAGAAGCAAATAAAATATATCAAAATATACTAAATAAAACACGTAAAAGATTTTATAGAGAAAAATATAACGATTATTTTTCAAATAGTAGTTTATATAAAGAATATGAAAAATTATTTACAGAAACCATTGGTGAAGTATATAGATCAAGCTATAAAAAAACCTTTATAAATCCTATAAAAAGTAAATTAGATAAATTATCTTTAAGTAGTCCATTAATGATTTCTATTAAAAATAAAAGTATAGGAAAAGCAAATAAATCTATTGATTTAGTAAGATTGAATGAATTTACTGATATAACCTCATCCATAAAAATAGCAAGTAAACATAGTTATATTGTTGAAGGTATGCCCTATATAACATATAATGAAACCGATGTTCCTATTGTAATGGATAGATTAGATTCGAGTGATGCTCAAATAGTAATAAAATTATTAGAGTCTTTATTAAATAATTCCGTTGTATATAGTAATGGAAAATTAGCTTTAAGAAAAGATCTTGTGCTAGAAGATGGTTCATCTGTTGATTTAATACAAGCTATAAAAAATATTGTAGGATTTAGTGTAGCTAACATTAAACGTGATAAAGGAAGTGAATTTGAAAATATGTTAGTAAACTTAGAATCTCGTATAGGATTAATTCAAAGAGTATTAAGTACAAGTAATCTAGATAAAAAAGATGAGTTATCTCTTAATAATGAGTTAAATAATTTATTTGATAGATTAGAATCTTTATATAAAGATCCAAATAATTTATTAAATAAAAATCCTAAATATCATTTCTTTTTAAGATTATTATCTAAAGATGGTATTCCAAAAATACATCTTTTCGGTAAAATGTATGATTTTTATATAATTAAAGATAATGATATTATCTTAAATCCAGAATTAGTAGAAGCTTTATCAAGAGATCTCGTAGGTAACGATGTAACTCCTGGTTTTTATCATAATGTAAATAAATCTGTTTTAGATAAAAAAACTAAAATAGCTAAACTTGAAAATGATAAATTAACTTTTATAGATGTAAACTATAATGATTATATAAGTAGCAGAGCAAAAATTACAAATCTAAATTACAAAGGTTTTCCTTTATTTCTTAATCAATATATATCGTATGACACAGATATAGAAGAAAAAGAAACATTAGATGAGCTTCCGACAGGTTATGGATTCTTAGAAGCTTTTACTGGAAATAATGAAACATCTATTAATGAAGTAATAAACTTAGCATTACAAGAATTTTATAAAATAGCATTAAATAGTGGTAAATATCCTAATATATCTAAAGCAGAAATATTAACAAGATATTTTATGAATAAACCTTTAGATGATGTAATGTCTAAAGCATTTGATATACTAGATCAAAACTTAAAATCTGGTAATTTAGATAAAAGTGTAAAGTTAATACAAGATTTGTTAAACACAACTTCAACTAAATCAGCCGATAATGAAGTAAATAAAATACGTAATCTATTATATTATACATTAAATAGTATATTAGAATCTTATAAAAATGAAAAAACTAGTTTAAATGAATATGTAGAAAAATATTCTGAATTTATAAAAGAAAAATATCCATCTTTAACTACTGGATTATCTGAAGAAGATAAAAAACTTATTGAACAAGAAGAAGAAACGAAAGTTTTAGTAAAACATTACAACGATTTTTTAAATTCTTCTTTAGAACATTCATTATGGTTAATATCATTTTTAGATAGAATGGCTAATTCTCCTGAAATTAAACTTGATACAGAAAGTAGTATATTATTAAGTAATATAATGGATAGTTTAGATACCGTAAAATTATCTGTTATTAATTCTATTAATGAAGCTTACTCTCCTGTAACTGGAGGATTTTTGTTAGATTCTTTATTTGAGAATACAGATATTATAAATACATTACCTATATTACTTGAAAAACTTATTCAAGATTATCATGAAGGAGAAGAATTTTCATTAATAAAGAGTTATAATAGTCCCATAAGTAATGATGAGAAAAAAGCTACTATTAAAAAGAGATTTGGTAATTCAGTAAAACTTGTTATAGTAGATTCTTTATTAAATGGTAAAGCTTCAGGCGCTACAATAGGTAATGTAATACAACTAGTAGAAAATGCTTCAAAAGATGTTCTAGATCATGAATCTTTTGAAGTAGCATTTAAATTATTAACTGAAGATGAAAGAAGAGATATATTAAATGAAGCTAAAAATAATCCTATATTAAAAGAAAAATTAAGAGAGTTTAAAGAAAATGGTACATATGACCAGTATAAACAAATATATGGTGAAGATGAAGATAGAATAATAAAAGAAACTTTAGCAGAAGAATTTGTTGATTATGTAAAATCTTCTGGTACAAAAACTTATAAAAATAATCCTTATAAAAACTGGTTTTTTAAATTTATATGGGAGTTTTTTAATTGGGTAAAGTCTTTATTAAATAAATCTTATACTATAGATCAACTCTTTTATGATATAGAAAATGGTAATTTCAAAGATAGGGTATTCAGTGATATAGATTCTACTATAAATTACAAGTTAGAACAAAAATATGATATTTATTTTAATCCAAGAATAATAAATAAAATATTTTCATCTTTAGATGTTTTACTTGGTAATTATTTATCAAACAACGATTTCGACATAAATAAAGATTTAGTTGAAAAGATGTTTAAAGATTTTCGTGAAAATAAAATAAAGTTACCTTTAATTATAAAAGATGAGTTTTCAGCTAATTTATATAAAGATTTAGAAGAAAGTGAAGAACTTAGATATGAGATAATATCGCAATATAGAAATAAATTAGTAAGATCGAAACTTTTAGAAGAAGTAGAAACTTTAGATAGTATAGTAGATGATACAGAAGAAGATCAATTATCTAATGATAGTTTATCGTTATATGGAGATGATAGAAATTTAAAATTTAATATTCATAAGCATATATCTGGCAATGTACGTACCTTATTATTAGGTATTCCAAAAGAAGATATTAATGAACTTGGATTAAGAGAAGCTTATCCTATTACTGAAGTTATACATAAGCTATCTAATATTTTAAATGGAATAACTAGTTATGATGAAGCTTTAATTATAATGAAGAAAAATTTAAATGATAACGTTATAAGAAGTGTTTTAGGAAGATTATATTCATTGGATAGTAACAAAATAACTAAAGCTTTAGATTTATTATCTAAACGTACTTCTTTTGTGCAAGCTTTCAGTAAAGTACCAGTAAATTATGTATCTTTATTACTATCTAAAGAAGGTAATACAGTTATAAATAATAGCTTAATAAATTTAGAAAATCAAGTTTTAATAAAACTAAGAAATGATTATATAAGTAGAGAATTAAAAAATAAAAAGCTTATTTTAGATGAAAATAATCACTATGTATATAATAATGAACAATTTAAGGAGAAAGTTAAACCTTATGGATATATTAAAGAAAAAGAAGTTAATGGTGTTATAACAAAAGAATTTAAGATAAACAGAAATGCATCTTCAGATGTATTAAATGTAGTAGCAGAATTTCTTGGTATTGATCCTATATTTGTTTTTGAAACTACGGATGAAGTTAGAGATCGTTTATTATTTATTGCTAAAGATTTGGCTGAAGATAAAAAAGTAATATTTATATTTTCAGATGATGTACCATCAGATCAAAATACTTTGGTAAACGAATATGTTAAGTTTGAAGTTGAAAAAGATAAAGATAGTTTACCAGTTATATTAAGTTTAGAAGGAGATAGATTATCCCCATTACATTATTTTGGATATATACATCATATATTTAACACACTTAAAAATATGAAGCTTAATCCAGATAGAATAATAGAATTAGCAAATTATTATGGTTATGAAGGAACTTCTGAAATAGATGCATTGTATTATTTATATCCTCAGCTTAATCCAAAATTTAATCCATTTAGAAAAAACAGTCTCTTATTAGAAAATAATGATGCTACATTTGATATATATAATGCTATCGGAATAACTTTAATTGGTGAACAAGGTGAACAAACTATATCAAATTATAGAGATTTGAACTTATTAGATAGAGAAGTTTTATGGCTTAATTTATGGGCACAAGGATATTATAAATTACCAAGACCTTCAGATAGTCATCAGGAAAGATTTGTACATTTTGGTGATGAGTTTAGAAATCTTATAACAGACAAAGAAAGTAGAAAAACTCAAACTCTTAAATATATTTCTTCTGAAATAGAATATTATATTAAAGTAAAAAGATCAGGTAATTATATACATGTAACTGATAATCAATTAGAAGGATTATTAATTAATATTATAAAAACATTTAATTCTAATTTGTATGATAAAATAATTGATTTTACGAATACATTATTAAATACTAATGATGATAAATATGTAGAAAAAATAGAAACGTTTATAGAAAGAAGTGAGATATCTGACAGTATAAATCTTACCATAGAAGATTATCTTAATACATCTTTTGAAGCTTATCGTAGTTATATGATTGATACAGTAGGATTAATATCAAGAAAGAATAATGTTATGGATTCTATAATAGGTGTAGAAAATAAGTTAGTAAATAAAATAACTGGTAATGATAGAGATTATATTACATTTTTAAAAAACTATTATATATCTAATTTTTATGCCAAGATAGAAATATTTAAGTTATTACTTAATAATCCAGTAGAATATTTAGATATAAGAAATGCAGTAAAACGTTTTAACATGACTGCATCTCCTAAAAGAATACAAGATACATCTGAAAGCTTAAGTAAAAAATTAGTAAGTCTTCATTTATTAGATGATGCAGACGATTTATATTTAAATCCAGAAACAAGTGAAGTACAAGATATACCAAATCATTATCCAATAATAAGAACTTTAGTTGTAGATGATATTCGTGTTATACAAAGTAATTGGTTAGAACTTAGTGAAGTATTACTTGATAATGATCCTGAATTTCAAAATTTATTAAATAAATATAATAAAGATTTAGTAAATAATGAAAATATAGATGAGGATATAAATAATTTAATAAAGTATGTATCTGATACTAATGCAGGCAGTTATATTAATATGACTGAAACAGAGGGATTTAGTCTGATAAGTTTAGATGGTGTAATAAGAATAATGTTAAGAGATGGTAGTCCTGATTTAGGAAAATATCTAGAATTATATTTTTATGAAATGTCTAACTTAATGAAATGGAGAATAGAAAATGAAGCTGATTCAGATAAAAAAGCAGATTTAATAAAACGCTATGAAAAAACATTTAGAAGTAGTTATAAAGAAAAATTTATTAATCCATTCACTAAAGAACCTTTAACTAAAGCTCCAAATATAGAATTACCTATGTTAAAATTACAGTATGCAGGACCTATAGCAGATAATTTACAACTACATACTGGATATAAAACTGCTTTAGGAATAGCATGGCCTTCTTTTGCAATAGATTTTGAAACAGGAGAAATAAAAAATAAAAATTTACTGAATTCTATTATAACTATGTTGGATAATAAAACCAGCATTATAAGTTTTTATTCAGCTAATAAGAGTATTACAAGTAAATTAAATAAAGATGGTGAAAAAAACATTATTGTACAAGAGGATGGTAATTTTAATTTTGTAAATGCTATAAATAATTATCAAGACACTTATGCAAAGTACTGGGGGGTACAAGTTATAACTACTACAAATCATGGATTTATATCTCCTTTTGGTACACAAATGGCTAAACAAATAATATCTAATATTTATGACACTGGACAGCCTATAAATGAAGAATTAGCTGAGTATGCAAAAAAATATCTTAAACTAATATCTACTAGATTGCAACTTAGTATGGATTTATTAAGAAATAAGCTTGGTATAAAATATAATCATACTTTACAAAGATATGTTTTAGATAATAATTCAAAACAAGATTTAATGAATTTATTATTACAAGAAATAGATAGAAGAGGATTTGAGCTTAATTTTAGAAATAAAGTAATACAATGGTTTAATAATAATGATGATGTAAGTGGTATTATAAATGATACAATGTTTCAAAATTTATTATTTGGGATATTAAAAAATGATGTAACATCAAGAAAAGTATTTGGATTACAAGCTTTTCAACATCCATCAACATTTATAAAGGATAGAAATACTTATGAAGCTCATTTAAAAACTTATATAAAAGAAAATTACAATATTGATGTAGAATTAAAATTTTCAAAATTAGGTACGCCTTATTTAGTATCTAGTGATTTAAACTTTTATAGTAAAGATTCTCCAGTAGCACAAGTTATCTTACCTAATTTTTATAAAAAAGCTTTAGATATTAAATCAGTAAAAGATAAAAGATTATTAAAAATTATAGGTTTTCGTATTCCTACATCAGGATTAAATCTTATAGAAAATTTTGAAGCAGCTGGTTTTCTACCAGATACTTATGGAGATATAATAATAGTTCCAAGTGCTATTGTAGCTAAAGCTAATTCTGACTTTGATATTGACACACTTTATTTATATTTTTATAATGTATTTTATGACATAAATGGTAATCCAGTGATAATAGATAAAAATATAACTTATGAAGATTACTTAGAAGAAATGAGTAAGATATATTTTAATATCACTGATAATTTATTTTCCGTTGAAATAGATAATGAAAGACCATTTAAAGATTGGGAACAAATAAGAACTATATTATCTAATGAAGATTATGACTTAGATGTATCTATATCACAAAAATTTTCGTTATATATTAATGAACTTGTTGATGATGTTACAAATATATTTTCAGATTATATAACTTATACAGATAGTGAAGGTAACATTTATACTAAAGAAAATCTTGATATAAAAGAATATACTAAAAATTTATTTCATACTTATTTAAAAAACAATCCTAACGGTAATATTACTGAATTTAAGTTATATATAGCTTCTATAAAAAAATTGATAGATGAAAAAGGTAAAATATTAACAAAAGAATTAATAGATTTATTAAATAATAAAGAATTATGGAATACTATTACTAAAGATTCAGATTTTAGTGATATTAATATATCAGAAAGCTTAACTGTTTTATTAAAAAATAATCCTTCATTAATAGATTATTTAAAAGAAAACGAAGATATTAGTGAAGAAAAATTATATAATAAGCTGAAAGATATAATGTTAGAAGGTAATATTAAAATGACTAGTAATACACAAGAATCTGAAAAAGAAAAAGATATAGATAAAATATTACGTAACAAATATTCCACATTACAATTAATAGATCAATTAAAAAACATAGTATTAAGAACTAAAGATCAAGTACTAAAAAATAAAGAAATAAATATAGATAAAGAAAATGCTAATATTATTAATTTTATCTCTAGTATTATGACAAAAAAGGAATTTCAGTTATCTTTAATAGAAAATGAGATGTATGATACATTTCATGCTATATTAGAACATCCAGCAAATTTTAAATATTTGGTTAATCCTTTAGATAATAAAACATTAAAAAACATTAGAAAAAATTTATCTTTTTTATTTGAAAAAGATATTACTGGTACTAGAGACTGGTATAGATTATTAGATATATTATATGAACATGATATAACAGAACAGAATTTTACAGGTAAAGATGTTATTGGTATAGTAGCTATTTCATCTACGTTTTATATTCATAGTCAAATGAATAATTTAAAAATAACCACTCCATATATAATAAATAAAATGGGTTCAATATCGTTTAAAACTTCTACGAGAATAAATCTAAATCATAATGTTGATAAAGACGGTAATACATTATTAGGAAAATTAAAAGACGTTGAAAATATAATGAATATATCAGATTCTATAGCAGAATTTCTTTTAAGTGGTGTAGATAATCCTAAAGATTCTATACTTGGTGTATTAAATTCAGGGATAGATACTATAAATACAATATTACTTTTACTTAGAGATGGAGTAGATATATATACAGTAGAATATTTTATAAATAATCCAGTTATTAGGGAATATATAATGCAAAGAGATGTATTTTCTTCTTTAGCTTATAAAAACCAAGGAGATCCTATATATTCTTTTCCATTAAAAGAATCAGATAAAAATAAAACCATTGTTGAATTAGTAGCTGGAAAATTCGGTTATCCTATAACAGATAAATTTAATAAAACATTTACGAGTTATTTATCTAATGGTAGTAAACGTAAGTATAGTAAGACAGAACTTTATAATATGATGGTTGATCCAGAATCTATGTCTTATGAAGATATTATGAATATATTAACTGATTTTATAAGATATGAATCGTTAGCTCAAGAATTAACACAAAATCATCTTGCAATAACTTATGATACGCAAGGTATAGGAAGTACTACAAATCAAACTATGTTAAATATATCTAATACTAATTATGTAATGGAAAAAGAAGTAATTTCTAATTTTAGAAATATATTACAAAGTGATCATGGTTTTGTAAGACCATATTATAATGCAGCTAAAACAGCGTTAGATGTATTTAATCCTGTTATACTTGTAAATAGATATCCTAAAATATCTGAAACACTTGGAAATGTAATAGATATGATGCTGAAAAAAGAAAGATATACTCCAAATAATATTGAAAGATTTGTAACTGATTATAATAATGCGTTTATGACGTTAATATTACAAAGCTATTATTTATTAGAATACGGAGATAGCTTTGATAACGAATTTGGAAAAATATTTATTAAAGATAACTTGGCTAATAAAATATTAGATTTTAAACGTATAAGAGATTCAAAAACTGCTTCTGGAAATGAAGCTTTATTAAAACCTATGTTAGATAAAATGTATATATTTGATTATTTGCAAGTTATAAATCCAAACAATTTGTTTCCTTTTTATAATTTTAATATAAATATAGATGGTATTAATGATAATGAAATGATAGATGTAATTGTAGATGAGATTAATGTTATGTTGAATAATCCAGTGATATTTAAAAATTTAGGTAAAGATTTAATATTTGCTATAGTTATGCAATATGGTTATACATATCATAGAAGTGGAGGTTATAGATTAATACCATCTAATGTATATACTGAAATGTTAGATAGGGTATACAATTATTATGGAGATCAATTAGATTCTGAGCAAATAGCTAAATATATAATATCTGCAGCACATGTTATAGATCCAATAGGATTAAATTCTAACAAGATATTTCCATTTTTAAGAAAATCTAGTTCAAGTTTATTTTTTACGCAAAGTTCGAATAGAATAAGTACAGATGAAAATATTATAAGACAATTTAAAGAAGCAAGAAAATCTATATATAGTCCGATAATAAAAATTTATGATAAAAGAGGTACAAAAGAATTTACAAATAAAGATACCATATTTTACAATAGAAGTATACAAAATAGATATATGTTATCTTTAGTTTATTCACCAAATAGAAGAATGTTATTAGATATGGCTAGTTATATTGATATAGATCGTAAAGAAATAATTTATGATGATGAAGCTAGTATAAATTACGCTAACAATACTTATAACAAAGTAATAACTAAATTAGGATATAATCAAATTATAGTATCTGATGGTTATAAAAATATAACAAGCACAATATCTAATTTAGATGGTGTGACAAATCTAAAAGGTTTAGTAAATAATATATTTTATATGAGTAATGAAAATAAAAATGAAGAATTATTTAAGAAAAATATAAAAGATTTATTTGATTTTGCTAATAACAATAAAAATTATGATATATTTTTAGAATATATAATTAAACAGCCAGATTTTACATATCCAAGTGGATTTAATATAAATCAGATAGCAGATATGTTTGCAGAAGTTATAAATGAAAAACCTTCAAATATTATATTATCTGAAGATTTTAATGATTTGATAAATAATAGATTAAACTTAAGCAGTGATAATATTAAGAATGATATAGATTTAGAATGTGCATAACAATATAAAATTTTATTACAATGGCAAGAACAAAAACAAATAAAACAAGAAGCAAAAGAAAAAGTAAGATATATATCAAACCAAGTAAGAGAGGATCTTTACATAAAGCTTTAGGAGTACCTATGGATGAAAAAATTCCTCTTAGTATGTTGACTATAAAATCTACGGATAGTCCAGCTATGCGTAAGAAGAAGACTTTTGCTAAAAATTTTAGAAATGCTAGGAAAAAATGAAAAGTTGTAAGTACATTTATAAAGGAGGTTTATATGATGAAGAAGATTTATCCAAGTTTAAACTAAACTTAGATGAATATTATACTCCAAACGATAATGATTTAAAACAAGTGGAGTTTTTAGTTAACAATGAGTTAAAAAAACAAATACCAAGACAAGAGTTTAATGAAAAAGCTTTTAATGATTTATTAGAAAAAAAGGAAATTAGGACTGAAGATATAAATAAACAAAAACAAATTTTAGATAATGAAATAGAAAATAAATTATTATCGTGGTTAAGAAGTGCAGGTGTTACTGTAAATTATACAGATAATCTTACTATAATGGATAATAATGGTAATATATTAAGTCCAATAGCCAAAGCCGATCTGTTTAATAAAGCTATTCAGATAAATAAAAACAAAGAAGATATACGTACTTTAGCTGAAGAAACTGCACACTTTTTTGTAGCTATGTTACCCAAAGATGGAGATTTATTTAAAGCCTTAGCTAAATATACTATAAACAGTCCTTACTTAACAAACGTACAAGAAAAATATAAAAATGTATATAAAGAAGATAGATTAATATTAGAAGAAGCTATTGGAAAAGCTATTGCTGATCAATTAGTAAATACAGATGAAACTAATATTAAAATACCACCTAAAGAAAGACCTTATTTTAAAAAGTTAATATATAGAATAATAGATTTTGTTAATGATTTATTATCTAAGATTAATTTAGCTCACAGTAATATAAATGAAGAAGTAAATGCATTAAAAGAAGCTGCTAATAAAATATTAGATAATGATTTAACAGATTTAAACGAGATTGATAAAACTTATAAAGGACTTACATTTTATGAACTTCCAGAAGAAGAAGTTACTAGAATAAATAATATAATAGATAAGATAAAAAATACTAAAATAAAAGTACTAGTTGATGGTTATTTAGATAGTAGTGGAAGACGTATAAAATTTAGAACAACTCAAATAGTAAGAAATATATTAAGACAAAGATTTAAAGGTTTTGAACAAGAAAAAACAAAAGGTACTATTGTAGGAACATATTTACATACTATTGCATCATTTTATTTAAGAAGTAAACTTAACAATGAACCATTTGATTTACAAAAGTTATTAAATTACATAAAAACAGCTAGAGACGTTGAAGGAAATCTTTATTATTCCGATTTAATACCTTATTTAGATGGATTATCTAAAACAGTTTTAAATCCTTTATTTGATGAGTTAGATAGAATATATGATAAAATAAAATTAACTGAATCAAATATACAAAGATTAATAGGTACAAATCGTAAAGCTCAAATATTTTTAGAAACTCCATTATATAATCCAGTAACAGATGAAGCTGGTACACCAGATTTATTTATAATATATCCTAATGGTGTAGCTGCAATATATGATTTTAAAAGTATAAGATTTATAAAAGATGTAAATGATTTTACTGAAGAAGGTATATCTGAAATGAAAATAGAAGAATATGATTTACAAGTAGAAAGATATAAAAATATGATCAGAAATACTTATGGTGTATCCAAGTTTGCAGAATTAAAGATTATACCTATTGGAGTTAATTTTGTTATAACAAAAGATAATATATTTATAAATCAAATAGCCACATTTGCATCTACTAAAAAAGAAACTTTAAGAGAAATATCTGTTGCACATGAAGAATCAGAAGATGTTGCGATAAATGCAACTTTAGAAAAACTAAGAGCATTACGAGATAAGCTTAGAACAAAAGCTTCAGTTACCTCAGTAAGATCGAATGAGACATTAAGAGAATCTTATAAACAAAGAATAAAACAAGTAACTGATGCTATAAATAATATATTAAGCAAAGATTCTATTTATCTTATTAATACTTTAGTTGAATCTTTATATCAAGAAGTAGAACTTAGATTAACTTTAGATGAAAATAGTCCAGATTATATGGATTCATCTGCATTAGATGATATAAAAAGTTTTTTAGTTATATTATCTGATTACGTAGATATTGAGTTAAATAATATAAAATCTTTATCAGAAGAAGATAAACAAAAAATAAAACCAATATTAAGTAACATAAATCTTAATATAAGAGATATGTTAAATAGTATAAATAGCAAAATAATAGATGCTATAAACACAACTATTCCAGGAGAAGAAGTTACTCCATATATGAAAAATATTGGATTTTTTACAAAATATTTTTCTAAGTTAAGCTCTGTTCCATCTAGTGTATTTAAGAAATTTTCTTATGTTATGGCTTTAGTAAAACAAGAAACCGATGAAGAATATGCTAAATTTTATCATAACGTAACTACTAAACATGAAAATTTAAAAAAAGCTGCAGCAAGGTTAGGATTATCTTTACAAGATATGTTTGATATGTTATTTGATGAAAATACTGGAAATTTAGTAACGCCATATAATAAATCTTTTTTTGAAAATTTAGATAGTATAAAGAAAAGTTTAGTAAATGCTATAAATGAAGATGATTATGTAGCTGCACAAGAATATGTTAATAAGTTATTAAAATATGCTAATGTAAAAAAAGTAAATGGAATATTAGTATTTGAAGATGAGGCTTTACAAGAAACATTTAAAACATTAAAAGAAAAACAAAAAAACGAAATTAACGTTAGAAGTAAAGCTAATGCTAATCTAAGAAAAAAATTAGAAGCTGAGTTAGCACGTTGGAATTATAGAAATGATATATCTAATCCTGATTGGAGAGTAGCTTATAATGCTTTATTACATAATAAATTTGTATCTTATACCACAGAAGAAAAACAATATATAAATGAAAGATTTACGAAAATAAAACGTATTTCTGAATTATATGATTATTATAATATGATTATAAGGTTTAATTCCGAGATGTCTTCTAGGTATGGTGTTGATATAAGAAAAAACTTCTTACCAAAGATTGTTAAGGATATAATAGATAGAGCCGCTCAAAATGGTATAGGTAATGCTTTAGATTTTAAAAGTACATTAGATGTATTATCGAATATACGTGAGGGAGATGTATTATTAGGTAATATAGATGATGCTAATAATCTTATACCAACCATACCTTTATTATATGTTAATCCTTTAGTTGGAGATTTAACGCAATCAGAAGTTGAAGCTTTAGAAAATACAGCAGAATCTAAATTTAAAAAAGGAACAGTAGATTATGAAAATTATCTTTCTTTATTGATAGAAGAAGCAAGAAATAAAAAAGGTGTAGAAAAACAATCTAGAGATTTAACAACATCTTTATTATTATTTGGATATGCTGTACATAAATATGTATCTTTAAATAAATATGAGTTTATAGCAAAAGGCTTATTAGATTATATAAAAGAAAATGGTAGGACTTATAAAATAACTAGTAAAGTTAATCCTGTAACAGATGAATTGGAATATGAAAAAGTAATAACTGGTGATATACCAACTGAAGCTATAGTATTGCTAGATAGTTTTATAAATAATTTTTTTTACGGAAAATCTCCTTATAGTGAAATAGCAAAAAATAAACTAATATTTAGTAAAACAGGAAGTAAAAAAGCTATAAAATTGGCCAAAATAATTCCTAATTTATTAAGATGGTTAAATATTAGATTTTTAGGATTAAATCCTTTAGTAGCTGCTGGTAATTTAATGGGTTTAACTACTAATCTTTTAGTTACCATGAAAGATAATCCAATATTAAAAAATACTACTACTGCCGATTGGAAAAGATATTTAGAATATTCTACAAAGAATGCAGATACTTTAATTAGTATTATGAAAAATATGGGTATGTTTATAAGAGATACTAAAAGAGCTGATGCTGAGAAAAAAAGTGCTCATTTATTATCCAGAGTAATGACAGATGAAAATGCATTAATACTTATGAAAAGTGGAGATATGTCTATGAATATAGTAGTTGCTACAGCTATATTAGATAATTTAACAGTTAAAAATGGTAAAATAGTAAAAAAAGTTGATGAGAAAGAAGAATCCTTATTAAGTTTAATGAATTTAGAAGAAGATGGATCTGTAAGTATAAAAGGATTAGATTATAAGAAAGAAGAAGCTCTTAAAGAAAATATAGAATACAATAGAAATGTACGTAATGAAAGAGCAAGATTATCTATGTTAGTACAAAATATTTTTAGTAGTATGTCTGGAGGTATACCTGAATATGATAAAATGAATTTCCAAAATAATTTTTTGTTAACTTTAATGTTACATCTTAGAACATTTATTCCAGGATTAGCTGTCGAAAAATTTGGAGGATTACAATATAATCCATATTTGCAAGATTTTACTGTGGGAAGATTTAATGTTTTATTATCTGAATTATTTGGAGAGGGTTTATCTAGCTCATTAAAAAATATTACCAAGTTAATATTTACATTACCTTTAGTAACTGTAAAAGGTTCTAATATATTAAAAATAAGTGAACACATTTCAAAAAATATCTATAATAGATTTTTAGTAGAAAATCCAGAATATATAGGTAAGTTAGATTTTAATCAATTTTTAGAATTAAGAACAACACGTTTAAATGCTGCTATACGTGAAATGCGTATAATGTTTATGTATTCTTTAATGGTACTTGGAGGAATAATACTTATGAAAGGAGATGATGATAAGAAAAAAGATAGTTCTAAAAATTCATTTGATCGTATTTTTTATTTATTATCTTTAAGAGGTTTTAATGAAATAGGATTCTTTTTAAATCCTTGGTCTTTATATTCTTTTATGTCCAGAGGTCCTTCTATATTTACGTATATGAGAGATATAAAAGATATTACTACTGATTTAGGAAAAGAAAGTGCATATGCTTTAGGATTATTGGATAAACCTAAGAATGATAAGACTCCATTTTATTATCAGATGTTAAAAACTACACCAGTAGTTAACTGGCTTATGCAATTAACAGATCCTTTTGGTACATATAAGAGTTATAAATATTAAAAACTACAAATTTTAAAAATCGTCTTGTTGTTAAAAAAAAATCCTCTCCATGTGTTGATACATAGAGAGGATTATTATCTAGTTCAATACCTTGTTATTGTTTCCAGAATTCAAATATATATAAAACCCCATCTGCTTCCATAGTAGATACATATATATTAGAATCTTCCCATTCATTCGTATCAGTTCTAATATATAATGTATTTAGTATATCGTATACTGCATCTTTGTGTTTTAGAAGTGTAGCTGCTACATATCCATAACATATATTTGCTTTATTAAATAAATATGTTGTTATAAAAGATCTTGATGTAGCTTTAATAACCATAGTACCATCATCACCTTGGTATATCTCAACATTTAAATTATTTGGATTTCGACTTAGCTCGTTATATATATCTTTTACATTACAACCATAGTAAAATTGGGATTTAACATTTGGTTGTATACAAATCAATAATAAAGCTATAAATATTAATTTTTTCATGGTTTTTGTTCTTTTATAAATTCAATTAATTTAAGTCCTACAGTACTATATATATAATATATAGAACTATCACATTTTTCATGTTCAATAGCTAGACTAACTAATTCATTATAATGACTAATTGTTGTTCTATCTACATTTAATGTTTTAGCCATAGTAGTTTTATCTATTCCAATAATATCAGTAGTTATGAATGAGAATATAGCTCTTAGTCCTGGTAATGGATGTACTCTAAGCTTACTATATAATAAATCAGTTGAGATATGATATTGTTCCATTACTAAATCTTCAAATTTTTGTTTTATTGCAGGTAAGATTAAAAGTTTAGTATTTGTATCTTTTAAATCATTATTTATTTCTCTTAGTAGGATATGAGCCATATCTAATTTATCTAACGTTTTTTTCATTATTCTGATCTCATCTTTAAGATCTTTAATTTCTTTTTCAAGCACATCATAGTTTTTTTTCATCTTAATCTTATTTTAAGTTAATTATCTATTTTTTAGATAGTGCACAATATCTTCTGACTTTTTTCAGATCAGGAAATCCACTTTTTCTTATATAATCTCCTATAATAGAATCATGTTCAATATGTTTGTATAAATATTCAATTAAAGCTTTAGCAGCTTTTTCAAGAGTATCACCTTCAAAAGCACTTCCAGCGAATGTACCTACTAACCATTCATCAGTTACATAATATTTATTATTATGTATAAATATATGTTCATCTGCATCAGGAAGTGTTTTTATTAAACCTATAATTTCTTTTGGTTTTACTTTTTTTATCTTTTTACTATATTCAATTTTTGTTTGTTTCATTATTTTATACTTTGTTTGTTTAATCAACATAGTCTAATACTTTACCAGTAAAAAATTGACTTTCTAACAATTCTGCAGAAGTGCTATTGACAACAGCCGTATAGTGTGGATGATATTTCAAAGGATTATTTAAGTGTTTCATAAGCACTCTTGCTGCTTCTTCAAAACAACATTCTTTTTCAAGTGCTTTAATTTCTTCAATAGCAACATGCAACCCTTCTTTAAATGCTATTGAACTAAATTCGTTCTCGGTTTTCTCATTAAAAATAACCGCATCGTAACGACTTTGTAATGATTCAATGATTTTGTCTGTTAATGCTTTCATTTTTTATTTAATTTTAAATTGTACTTTTCATTAATAAAATTAATTTTTTATCATCCATTATTTAATATAAAATCTGATAACTTGAATAATGGCGAGGTAATAAAAAATCAACAGCTTGTTTATACGTTATCGAAGAA
>ERZ795056.2743-NODE-2743-length-19310-cov-8.542405_pt1 | contig 19310 bp, 9 predicted proteins | sample MGYA00375140_ERZ795056 | MGnify/ENA primary metagenome ERZ795056 (study PRJEB30185, sample SAMN05720227) | activated sludge metagenome | isolation source: Anaerobic digester | place: USA | collected 2015-03-09 ... | reverse complement strand
CTGTAAAATTGAAAGAAAAACTACCAAGGCTCATTTTGTGATCGGCTTGTGCCACCTCCAAAATCTTTGGAAAACCGCCGGGTAATTCAGCCACTGCTAAAAATAATATAAGCAGGGCGCCAAGGATAATAATAAGTGCCTGCCCAACTTCGGTCCAAATCACAGCTTCAATGCCACCCAGAACAGTATAAATGATTATACAAACGCCCATAACAATCATAATGGATTGCATATTGAAACCGGTAAGCGCCTGCAATGTTAGTGCTATCCCGAAAAAGATGGACCCCATACGTGCAATTTGCGTAAGCAGAAAACATATAACCGTGTAGGTTCTTGCCCATGGCCCAAAACGTTTTTCCAAATGGGTATAGGCCGATATTTCACCGGTATTTCGGTAAAAAGGCACAAAATACCTGGAGGCAAACCATGCCGCAAACGGAATGGAAATGCTGAAAACAAATGCATTCCAGTTACTTCCAAAAGCTTTACCCGGCACACCCAAAAAAGTATTGCTGCTTAAAAACGTTGCATACAGTGAAATGCCGATTGCCCATCCGGGAATCTTCCCGGATGCTTTGGTAAACTGATCACTACTTTTGTTTTTACGGGAAAAATACATGCCAACGCCAATGGTAGCAAGCATATACACGGCAATCACCGCAAGATCAATAAATGGCAAATCGTTCATTGTTATCTGTTTAGCCACGAAGCCTCAAAAACACGAAATAATATCCCTGTGCAATTCCGGCTTCGGGCCTTTGTGGCAAATTAATCATCTGTTGTTTTTCCGACTTTTGCATTACCGCCCGGCCATTCCATATTCACAATTTCCTTCAACTCCAGTTTGGCCGGATCAACCACAACATGCTTTATTTTTTCCCGGCGCCAGGTGTATACGATATGCACCAATCCGTCTTTGGTTTGTATCACAGATGGATACGAATATTGGCTGATGGGTGAATCCTCGAGCACCAGGGAAGCATACCATGTTTTACCGTCCTTTGATACGCTGACATTCAATGGCGTACGCGGACCTTTGCCTTTTACCCAGCTTGAATCGGGCAGCAGGTGATTATACACCAATATATGCCGGCCGTCTTGTAAGGTTACAGCATCAGTACCCGAATTGTTATTGGGCAATGCACTTGCCTGCATCATGCTCCATGTTTTTCCGCCATCACTGCTCCAGCTTTCGTTGATGCTCATATTCCGGCTGCGGCATAATATTTGCAACCGTCCATCAGCATGCTTCAAAATACTGGGCTGAATCGCCAGAATTGTTTGACCATCATTAATGGGTCCGCTCTTTGTCCAGGTTCTGCCAAAATCAGGGGTGTATTCGATATGCGCCTTCCAGCCATTCTTTTCAGTGCTGCTTGGGCAAAGCAAAACCCCATTGATCATCTCAGGTTTGTTCTTGATCGGCCCAAGAAAACCTTCCGGTAAAGCCTCACGCTCACTCCATGTTCTTCCATTATCCTTTGAACGCTTCATCCAGCCGGTCCAGCCTGCCACATTGGGCCCTATTTTATAAAACAACAACAGTTCACCATTGGGCGCATAATACAAAACCGGGTTATAACAGGCATAGCGTGTGCTATCATTCAATACCCCATCGGCAACCATTACAGGATCCGTCCATTGTCCATTTCTATAATGGCTTGTCCAGATGCATACATCCTTGTTGCCTTCCTTGGTACCGCCAAACCATGAAGCAATTAATCCATCCGGTGTTTCGGCAATAGTTGCAGAATGACTTTCAGGGAACGATGCCCGTTCAAAAATAAATTCATCCTTAACAATACCCTGCTTCCATTTTTTATTACGCAGGAAGTAATAATCACCCGATGGAATTTCGAGTATTACGGCACCCTCTTCGGCCTTAATGAATTTAATGTCCTTAATATCTGCAATTGCCAGGCCGCTTTCCCTGATCTCATCCAAACTGTTTGCAGGAATATACACCGTAGCGGAGGTATTGGCAGGAATACTGATGTTCCATTCAAAAAGATCAACATTGTTCTTCCATTCACTTTTAATCAATCCATGAAAACTTTTGTATGAAGCTTTTACATAATTCAAACCGGCTGGAATAGTTGGCTTCATGATAATTTTCTTAAACGCAACATCCGATTTATTGGTTCGGATACCAGCGAGGTTCTCATAAAACCAGGTGAGCAGGTCACCAAGCAACATCACATGGTTTTGACTGTTCATTCCCGGATTGGCCGTATTGCCATTCCACAATTCCCAGATAGTGGTAGCACCATTCTCTGCCATATAGCCCCAACTCGGATAAGTTTTATTGGAGGCAAGTATATAAGCCATATCGCTGTAGCCAAACTCGGTTAATCCACGCATCAGCCATTGTGAGCCTATTAAACCAGTGCTGATATGTCCATGGCTTTCCACATGCACTTTAATCCTGATTTTGTTAAATACTGCATCTCTTTCCGAATCGGGACAAATGCCAAAATACAAAGGAAGCAGGTTCGCCGTTACCGTGTTATTGCTGTATTGCTTTTTTTGCGGATCATAAAATGTTTGCTGAAATGCGTTGCGGATGCTGTCTCTTAACAAACCATAATATGCAGCATCTGCTTTGTTCTCAGTCAGGTTTGCAAAACGCTGCATATACGACAGCAACTTGTAATAGTAAGCAGTTGCAATCAATTTACCATCTGTCAGGCGGTTACTATCCTTTGCATGAATCAGTTCGAGGCTTTCGGGCGGCACACACCAATCGCCATATTTATCTTTTGTAACAAGGTAATTCTTCATGTACTTCCCCTTCATGTACATCATCCATTTTTTCATGGAGGGATAATGTTTCTGTATAGGCCTGATGTCGCCAAACTGATTATACAGGTTGTTGCTGATGAAAATATAGGCTGCAGGCCAGGTAACATCATCGGTGTAATAATTCCAGAAAGCAGGCGCCACATCGGGGACACTTCCTTCGGGTGTCTGACTGTCTTCAATATCCTGCATCCACTTGGCATAGAGGGCGGCATTATTAAAAACATAGCTTTCGCCCTGTGACCCTACTGTACGATCTCCCAGCCAGGGCTGACGTTCATTCCTTTGGGGGCAATCCACCGGCATGCCTTTGTAGTTGGATGCAATACCCCACCATGCATTTCTGTAAATGGTATTGAGGGTGCTGTTAGCTGTTTGAAACGATCCGGTAGTTTCCAAATTATCATATACCAGGTGACCTTCAAAATTTTCAAGGGTTGGTGTTCCGGGAAATCCGCTTACTTCAATGTATCGAAAACCATTATAAACAAAGGAAGGTTGCCACGCCTCAGGGCCGTTTCCCTTTAATGTATAAATATTCGTCACTTTTGCATCCCGCAGGTTTGCCACAAACAACTCTCCATTGCTTTGCAAACTCTCTGCATGGCGAATGGTGATCTTTGCTCCCCTCCTGCCATTAATGTTTTGTATTTTAACCCATCCTGCAAAATTTTGCCCCATATCGAGGATATACTTTCCACCAGGTAAACTTTTAATTGACACTGGCTTGATGATCTTCATGATTTTCATGGGTTCGCTCATTTGTGCAACCATCCTTCCCTCAGGCGCTTTTACCAATTGAGGCCGAATCCATTTGCTATCGCTAAATCCTGCATTTGTCCAGCCAATCAATTCTTTGGTAGCATCATACTCCTCACCATCGTATTCATTGTTGGTACGGATTGGCCCATCCACATTCAGCTTCCAGCTTTCGTCGCTCGCAATAGTTTTCTTTGTTCCATCTTCGTATTCAATTTCAAGTTGCAACAACAGTTTAGGGAAACCGAATGTATTGTGCTTTTTGGTTTTGTAATTCTGCCGCATGGTAAAAAAACGACCATTCCCCAAAACAGCGGCAATTGCATTGTTACCTGCTTTGATTTCTGTGGTCACATCATGGGTATTGTAAAAATAGGACTTTCGGTAATCGGTAGGATTGGGTGCCAGTACCTGATCCCCAATCTTACTGCCATTGATATAGAGTTCATACATCCCTAACCCTGAGAGGTAAACCGTTGCACGTTTAACTACCGATGCACTTGCAAATTCTTTTCGCAAATACCTTGCGCTCAACCTCGACCATTGGGTAATGCTGTCCCATGGAGAAGCTTGATCATAGCCAATCCATTTTGCCTTCCATTGGCTTTTGTCCAAACCTGTAGAAAAAAAGGCTGTTTGTGCAGATTGTGCCTGTCCCTTATTGGTTTGTACAATTACCTTCCAGTAATAATGCTTACCAGGCAGAAGGACTGCCCCATTGTAAGTCACATGCAGCGACTGATTGCTGCTGATGGTACCCGATTTCCAGACATCACCCTTATTTTGTTGCAGGTTTTGCTCACTGCTGCTCACCATTACTTCGTAGCTTGTTTGAACCACATTTCGCTGATTGCTTTGCAACTGCCAGCTTAATCTTGGTTGCTTTATATCTATACCCAATGGATTAACCAGCATCTCGCAACGGAGATTGGTGATGTATACCTGTGCTGTCAATTGTTGCAGACATACTAGGTATACAAGTATCGTTAAAATGCGTTTCATGATTATTGTGCAGAGAAGTTAAAGTATAAAATGATATGAAGAGCTCTTGACGGATCCTTCTCATAATCATAAAAAATATTCTTACTGCCCATAGGGCCAGTTGTTTCGTTGCGTTGTGTTTTGCTGCCAATAGATGAAATACCCTGCATAAAGGATATATCTCCAGATGGAAACAAGGGCTCATAATTATGCCACTGATCTGTTTTCCATGCGGGGGTAAACAATCGGAGGAACATGCTTTCTGTTTCTGATACAACCGTAAAGCGATTGCTCTTTGTAAAAAAATAGCCGCCGTAAAAATTAGAGTGGTAACCCTTGAACTCCGGATAAACCCAGGGTGCCTCTCCCGTTTCGGTATTGTTATAGGTCTTAGTCCAAACACCAAACTGATTTCCTTTCAGGCGATTTTTCCAAACCCGATAAGGCCCGTCGCCCATGTAGGTTACCGATTGTATTTCGCTTTCAGGAAAAGAAAAATTGATACCCGAGAAGTTGGTGAAATAGGCCCCGGGAAAATAATTTACCTCAAGCTTGATCCAACCTGATGGATAAACAATCCACTTCATGGTGTTATAACTTTCCTTTTTATGAAAAGCAGATTCCAATACAAGGTTGTTACCCTCTTTGTATTGCCTGAAGGATTTAAAGTTATTTACACCTTCCTGCAATAAAGGCCCATTACTAAATGGCAATTCCCCTTTTCCATTCCTCACCGAAACCAATAATCCATTCTGCTTATTCAAAACAATGGTTATATCATTTACTGATACAGTAAACAAAGAATCTGTTTCACTTGTATTAATAGTCGCACTGCCTTCTTTCACTATCATTCTCGCGCCGGTCACTTTCGGGCTGCTGATGGGGAAGCTCCAGGTAAACAACTCCTTTTGATAACGATCCTTTACAGTAATATACAGCACATCAAAATTTTTCCAATTGGCAGGCAACTGTAATTGCAAGGTTCCTTTTGCGCCAGGTTTAATATCGGGTGCAGTAGTTGTTCCGTACGATTCATCGGATGTGCGGATGTCAAAGCGCTTCAACTTCCAACTGAAATTGCATTCGTTGATATTGGTGAAGTGATAGCGATTCTCCAGGTTGAATGTTCCATCAAAACCCTCTGCAATTTCACGTCGTTCAAAATACACCGGGCTCCACACTTCTTTGATGGTATAAAAACTGCCTTCCTTTTCATGGTGCGGACCAACAATACCATCTGCTGCGCGGTGTTTATCGGTATCAAGTGAATCATTCTTATCCTTTCGAACTACTGCATTATCGGCAAAGTCCCAGAGAAAGCCACCTGCACTTAATGGATTGTGCCACATTTTTTCCCAGTAATCTTCCAACCCTGCGCCATGTCCGCCATCAAATTGTCCATGGAGAAATTCGGTTGGCATAACAATCTCTTTGCCATTTTCATAATTGGCGATTCCATAATTGTATTCCCGGTAGTGCTGTGTTTCTATGCCCCCAAATAATTGCCATGGATGTACAACGGGTCTCTTTTGAATATCAAAATCATCAAAATATTTATCCAGTTCAGCATTATGCCCGCCTTCGTTGCCATTTGCCCAAATGATGACGGAAGGATGATTCCCATCATGATAAATCATTTCTCTCAATAACTTCACTCCTGTTGGCGTATCATAATTACCATGCCATCCAGCCAGTTCGTCCATCACAAACAGCCCAAGTGAATCACATACTTCCAGAAAATGATCATCGGGGGGATAATGACTCATCCGCACCGCGTTCATGTTCATTTCCTTGATAAGCAATACATCTTCAATACTAATCTGCCTGCTCGTAGTTCTTCCTGTTTCAGGTCTGAATGCATGACGATTCACCCCCTTCAATTTTACTTTTACCCCATTTACATAAATACCATCACGTTGCTTCACTTCAACGGTACGGAAGCCAAATTTTTTGGTTACAAAATGTACAGGTTTATTTGCTTTCCATGCAGTTAATACAGCTGTATAAACAACTGGCTTTTCAGGACTCCACAATTTGGGGTTTTCAAATTTTTCAACAACATGGTATGGTATCCAGGTATCACCCAATTCAGGGCTTTTTGCTTCGCCAAAAAGTGAACCATCGGAATTATAGATTTGAACTTTTGCACTATCAATAACCTTGTTGGCAGTAAAGCCTAAACTGAAACTACCATTGGCTTCTGCGGCTATTTCAACAATACCGATATGTGTTTCAGGCATTACTTCCAACCATACCGGCCGAAAAATTCCCCCAAATATCCAAAAGTCAGCCTGACGTTCGGCTGCATTTACAGAGGCATTTTCTGAATGTTTGGCCACAGTTACTTCAAGAAGATTTTCTTTACCATACTTCAAAAGCTTGCTGATATCGTATTTGAAAGCGTAGAATGCACCCTGATGGACTTCTCCGGCTGATTTCCCATTTACTTTTACTGCTGCATCAGTCATTACCCCTTCAAACACAATATTGATGACTTTCCCTTTCCAGTTTTCGGGAACATTAAACCGATGTTTGTACAAGCCTTTTTCCTTTCCTCTAACACTATCTTTGGCAAAGCCATAATCATATTTGCCAAAACCCTGCAACTCCCAGCAGGAAGGCACGGCAATCTTCGTCCATTGGTTCGCATTCATTCCACCGGTGCAAAAGAAATCCCATTGAACGCTTTGGTCGCTGCCGGTACCAGATAGATAAACCCTTTCAGTATTTTGCGCAAAAGAGAAAAATGGGGAAACCAGGGAGATTGACAAAACAAGAGAAGTTAGCCAATTACCAACCTTTTTAACCACATAGGCACATAGGAAACATAGGATTTCCATTTGTGTTCCTTTGTGTCTTTCTGTCTTTGTGGCAATTATGATCATAATTTACCCGTTAATTTTTCCAGTTTCAAAGAAGAAGCAACTTTCTTTCCATCCACCCAAACACTCAATCCTTTTCCCTTCTTAAACTTTGTTCCATCCTGATCCCAGATAATGGTGACGATCTTTTCATGGTACAATACATTATCCAAACAAAACCAATCCCACTTATCCTCCGGCAACAAGGGATTGACCTCTATCATACTATCAGCTCTTGGACGCAGGCCAATAAGTCCGCTAATGATAAGATCATTAAAGGTGGAGTGATTATAGTAGCGGCTGCGCTCTTCATCGCCCTTCAACCAAAAACCCGTTTTTTCATCGAGGTATTCGCCAATGTATGGCCGGCCACGATAGTATTGCGATTCCACATAGGTATTCAGCAAACTGAAGTAATTACTGTCGGTCACATAATCCTGTTGGTAGTTATTCAGCAGGTTGGCCATTGCTGTCAAAGTTTGTGCTGTAGCAAAAGGCCATACAGCGCCATCCCATTCGCACTTACAGCAACCATGTGTTCTAAACTCCGGATGACTTCTATCGGCCGTAGTAATTCCGAACGGTGCACAGAAAGTTTTGGTGTCCGTCAAACTTTTCCATGCCACATTGTACTTCTCATCCGGCATATTAAAATACCAGGGAATAAAACCAATCTCTTCCTTTACATTCGAAAGTGTATCCCCTTTTTCTTTACGCACTTCGAAAAATGAATGGTCACTGTTCCATAATTTTGATTGCAAGAGCAATTTTAAAGAATCCGACTTCGCAAAATAATCCAACCAATGATTATTATTAGAATCCAAACGCCCCATTTTTCCAAGAGCCAGGGCATTGCCATACATGTATCCATTGATACTTGGCCTTGGATTTTTCTCATTTCTTCCACCACTAATCGTTTCCTCCATTGCATCGCGCACATCATATTGCCAGAATAAACCATCATCCCTCAATCTTTCTGCTTCCCATCCTTTATAGTTAGCCTCCATATCGGGCAACATATCCATTATAAATTTCTTATCGCCATTCACAAGAAATCGGTTGTAAATAGCGTCTTCATTCCAACCGCTGTAAAAACGTAATTTCTTAAGAGGCTTTCCATCATTGGCACGATACCAAACATGGATGTTGTCGTCCATATATTTTTTATCATGCAACCATCTTGATTCGTAAATATGATGACCAAGGCCACTTGCAATCAGGTTATACTTATCAGCATAACTTCGTTGAATTAAAAACTCGGTAAATACAAACCCCTTCTCTGTTTTTTTTATATGCTTTCGCAATGTCCACCAACGGTAATAAAATATTTCCTCAAAATTTTGCTGCGGACAGGTAAACAGGGGAATATTAGCCTTCATCCATGCGGATGACTGTGCATTGGATATGGCCTGCACAATATTTTCATCTTCCATGGTGTTGAAATACTCGACATAATGTTTGAAATCATCGTATTTCAGTACAGCAGGCTTTTGTGAAAAAGCAAAAGATAAATTCAGACCGAAAAGCCATCCCGTCAGAAAGGTAGGCAATAAAAATCTTTTCATCATTCTACACGGGTTGCTTTAAAGTTATACAAAAAGTAAACCGCCTCCTTATCCCACTTCCCGGTATCCGGCAAATCAGTTGCATTATCGGCCGGCGTATCAATTGTTGGATAAAAACGCCTTTCGCCTGTGCGGAAAGCTACCCTTTCCACATTGGCAAGGGGTGCATAAAACAAAGTAACGCTGCCATTCTGCGGCTTGCCATTTACATTCACTTTATACATGCGTTGGGTACAGTCAAGATCAATTTTAATCCGAAGCCTTTCATTAGGCTGATACGCCGACAATCGCTTGTACCGTGCACCGGTTTTGGCTTTCAACAGACTGTCCGCATCCAACTGTAACCGGAGGCCAACATTACCCTTTCCATCCTGCACTTCAATCTGCAATGTTCCATGATTGTTTTGCGCAGCACTCACTTCAAATTCAATAACAGCCTTTTTTGAAGCGGGAATGATTCTTTCGGCTTTGGCATAATCAAAAGGATCGCTGTCCCGCAGCACGAGGGCATTCGCTCCTTCGGGTGCTTTACCCATGGCTACCCCTGCATGTATCGGGCTGAAAATATTCCAGTATTGCAAGGCAGTTTGAACAGGCAAATATTTGAAATCTTCATCTATGTTTTCGGAAACAGCATCTATGACCGGAACCGGTACAGAGGCCACCCAGATATCTTCCTTGTTCATGCTGTAGGTTACCCACATATTGCCATCAGGGGGCTTTCCATTCCCTTCAAGTATGCCCCTTACATACTGTGGTCCGTAAGATTTGTAATTACCGCCATAACGCATGGGAGAAATTTCACCATTTACCAGCAGCAGGTTGTGGTATTTTAATCCATCATGGCTTACAGATAATGCCAATGGCCACCGAAATTCGGAAGGATTGTACACGGTTGCATATTTTCCATCACTTGTGCGCTGACCCCATATTTTGGCATTGCTGTTTACAAATCCGGGCGCACGCATGGGATTATAATTCCAGGTTCTTCCTCCATTTGTTGTTACACTCGTAAGTGCATGTTTCCACAAACCAACCACCTTTTCATCGGGCAGGGTATAATAATTAAAAGCCTTGTACTCCTTTTGCAACGAGATAAGCGGATCATTCCTGTCAGCTTCTTCATTCCATTGCTGCAACATCAGCGGTTTTGAAAGTAATTCATCGCAGGCCTGTACAAATTCCTTATCACTGCTGCTTTTATAAAACGGGTGGTTTGTATTTTTCTCATTGAACAGATGATTGAAACGGATAAAATGAACCGGCCCCAATTTTCCATCTTTGTAAACTTCACGCACTACCCTTCCAATGCCATTGCCATCATTGGGGTCATCTTTTGCGTCCATGGCAATACCGTAATAGGCAAGGGTAAGCAGCCGGCCATTTGAGGCAACATAAAAACCCATCCGTTGGTGCATTACTGCAAAAAGATTATTGGCTACGCCCTGGTAATCGGGCTTCTTAAATCCATCCGGCACTTTGTAAGGTGCAAAAATAACTTGGGGTTTACTCCAATTGTATCCATCCTTTGAAGTAACAAGGAGTGTTTGCCCGGGAGGAACATGCTCGCCAACTGGATTTGCAAGGTATTGCAGGTAGTAGGTATTGTTCCAGTAAGCCAGCATCGGGGCATGATTGTAGGTCCAGCCAAAGCCGTCACTTGTTGCAGGATGCTCGCGGCTTGCATGCATTACCTGAATATTGTGTACCCCAACAGCAGGGCGCAATTGGCCGTGGTGGTAATCAACATTGGAAAGCGTAGTACCGGTATACCGGATAGTATCCTGTGCCTGCATGGAATTCCCCAACACCATTGCTATCCCTATTCCTGCTATTTTTAAAAAACTCATCATTTTATTTTCTTTAAATCCCTTTTGGTAACCGGAACAATGGTTCCATGCTTATGGCCCTCCGGAACACTTATACTTTTTGAATAATCTGTAAAATGTATAAAATCGCTTGTGGAAGCAGCGCCATATGTTTTATTTCGATAGGCATCATAATAAATCAACCACCGGTCTTTCAACCTGATTACTGCCGGACCTTCAGTGAGTACATCCGTATATGGCTCCGATACGTTTTTGAAAGGCCCCATTGGGTTATCCGAAAACGCTACCTTTAAATTCCGGTTTGGCCTTGTGTTGTCCTTCAGTACCAAAACATAATCCTTTAACGCTCTTTTTACAATAACCGCATCAATAATGCTAAAGCCGGGATCACAAAACAATTGTGTAGGTGAAAAATCCTTGAAATCCTTTGTGTTTGTTGCATACATCCGGTGGTTGTTGCTATCCGCCTCCAGCCCATTTTCAAAACGTCCCGGAATACAACTTGCCCAAATGATTATAAACCTTGCATTATCTTCATCATAAAAAAGTTCAGGCGCCCATACATTCACCGTTGTTGGTTCATGCTGCATCACAGGAATGAACTGTTGAGGACTCCAGTTTAACAGGTCTTTACTATTTGCATATCCAAATCCCAAATCGCCGCGCCAACTGCTTGTCCATACCAGGTGAAATGTACCATCAGGTCCTTTCACCATAGAGGGGTCACGCATCACTTTTTGTTCGCCAACTTCCGGTTTAATAAAAATTTTGCCGGCATCCTTCCAGGATGTGCCATTGGTACTGTACAACAACCGCATCCCGTCGGTAGCAGGTTCATTAAAACCAGTGAATAACCAGGCCTTGCCTGAACAAGAGGCCAATCCCGTAATCAACGATATGATGAAAAGTTTCTTCATCATTTACTTTTCCAAAATCAACACCCAATCATTACCATTCTCTTTTTCACCAGGTGGATCAAACTCCCTGATTCCCCTTTCCCTTTTGAATGGTTCGTGCTGCACCTCCCCATTTTTGGGATTAAACCAACTTGCCCTTTTAGCCTTAAAATTCAGTTTTTCAAGATCCGCCTGAAAACTCCGGCCATTGTACACATAAAAAAGTGCATAGCGCCTGCCTTGTGTTGCAGCCACCCGGTCGTAACGTTCACCGCTATTTACAACTGCCTCCTGTGCCGGTACACGGTCGAAATAGGACTTGCTTAGCATGAGATTTTTCAAAAAAACCATTTGTGTAGCTCCGGGCGAATAAATGGTTTCCTTCCAATCCTTAGTTACCCCGTAGTTTGCGGTCCAGTCGCCCATTTTATTAAACTGCATCACTGAATTCTCACCATAAGTAAAACCGGCCCCACCTGCAAACACGCTCCAATAAGCGTATCGCCGTAAATCGGAATCCTTCCACCGTGGCTGCAAACTGTCGTGTAATCCATGGGGAATATTCTCATAGGACGGTTCTCCATCCATAGTTGGTTTTACCGGCATTAGTTTATAATCCACATCCACAAACTTCCAGTTGTCTTCACCATAATGATTGGTTTCAGTACTGCTTGTATCCTGTGCATAATTTTTGTGGCCACTTTGAAACATATTAAAATCAAGCCATGTTTCATAATGAAACCAATCGCTTGAAGAAGTTCTTCCCCTTGGATGATAAGTAAGCAAATGGTCAGGATCATATTGTTTCAGCGTTGTGCCCATTACTTTCCAAACGTCCATTCCCTCTGTGCCTTTTACATCGCCGCCATTTAGCCAAATGATATTTGCTTGACTTTTATACCTGTTTGCCAGGAACCTTGCATATGCTTCACCTTGGGCTGCATTTACCTTTCCACCCTTTACATTACTGCCCCAAACCGGAACCATGGCCATATAAATACCCCTCTTTTCTGCTTCCTTTACAATAAAATCAACATGATCCCAATAATCGTATGCTTCAGCATTATTGAAATCGTTGCCATCGGTTACATTTGGGCGTGAAGCATCTTCATTTACCAGGGCATAATCGCCATAAACATTCTTTGTGTTATTCATGTCATGCAGCACCATCACCTGCACCACATTAAAACCCTGTTGCTTTCTTGTTTCGAGGTACTCAACCGCATCTTCGCGATTACATTTTACAAACAATAACCAGCCGGTATCGCCAATCCAAAAAAAAGGATTACCATCTGCAGTTTGAAGGAACCGGTTGTTTGCCGATACTTTCAACTGCTTTACCTGTGTCCTTCCAAAAAAGGTAACCAATAAAAAAATTATGGTAAAGGCTCTTTTCATTATTTATCTTCTCTCCAGCTTTTTGGTAACAGTGTTATAAACAATGCTGTTTTTTCCATCGCTTAAAATATATTCATTGGAAGTGCCCGACCGAACCGGCTTCATGCCAACAGCAGTTTTCAGCATTGCCTTATCAATACCAGGTGGCAACACCGAAAGACTTCCACCCGCCAAAAAGGCAGCCATACCAAACTCGGGATAATTATCACCGCTATAAACCACTGCCTTTTCAGGATACATGTTTCGGTATTCATTTACTGCTCTATAAACCTGTTCGAAACTTGTTTTCTTAGGCTTTAGCAATCGTGCATGTTGTCTTGGTGCAAGATGTTGCCCACCCTGTGGTGCATAGGCGTTTCCGCTTGCCTCATAATGCCAGTACCTGATGTCAATAATATCCACAACCCCAGCCCTTTTGGCATCTTTAAGAATTGCATCCTGCACATCCTTGGTGGTTCCCAGTGCTACCAATACATTTTCTCCTGTCTCACGTTCATAATCAGCAATTACATCAAGCCAAAACTGTACAAAATGCAACGGCCCTGTATATTCTGCACTGATGGTATGAATGACGTTGTGTTGCCCTTTGAAATTGGATAAACTCTGACGAATAAAATTTCGGTGCAAAGCCTTAAGCGTGGCATTGGCCGTGTCGTAAAACCACTCGTCCATGAATATCCTTTTGTCACCGGCATATGGTACAGGTTCAGGAAAGGGGGTTTGATTAATATTGTTTGCGGTTCTCCATGGAAAGTCGGCATAATGTGCACCTGCCTCAATAATGTTGTGCTGAAAATAATGTTGCTGAAACAAAATTCTTCCATTTTCCTCTGCAAGTTTTGCAAAGGTTGAAAGCCTGTTCCAATACCAATGATTGGGTTTGGATAAATCATAAAGGCTTAGGCCATCGTAAGCCTGCCCCTGTCCGCTCCGTGCAAAGGGCAGTTCGTAAAAAGGTGCCCAAACGTCACCATCCATCCTGCGGATGCGTTGATGGTCATCGCGTCTTCTTTCGTACCACAGCCCGTAATTATGTTCAATCATCAGGGTATTCCGTTCAACCATACTTTTTACAACAGAATCAAGATCATCTGTAAAACCCGTTCCGGTAAAGCCGGGTACAAACCGGGTAATATGTGGCTTTGATTGTTCCACTTTTCCGGGGCGGATACTTCCACTCCACCATTGTACATCAAACCTGTTGCCTGTGGCCACCTGACCGTCCACAATAAGCCATCCGTTCTTAATATTGAGGGGCTTTGAAGAATGTGATACGGAAATGCTTTTTGCAGGAACCGCACTTATGACCTTCACTCCTTCTGAATCCGTTGGTATGGGATTATGCTCTTTTGCATACCCGATCCATTGAGCCAAGGTTGGTGCGGGCTTCCTTGAAAGTCTGGAAAGTTCTTCAGCCACTTCCACAGCAGGACTGCTTGATGCTTCGGTACTTATTTCCATGATGAATGCCTGCTGCGGCGAACGGCGGCCCAATCGCTGTGCAAGCAATCCGTAAAATAAACTTCGCGGATTCAAATGATTATTGGATTCAGCCCAATACCCGTTTCCATTAAATTGTGCCCAGCTTCCATAGCTCCAGTTTTGGGCCGTGGGCATTTGCCAGCACTCAATTTTGGCTGCGCTACAATTCCAAAGCATGCTGTTTGCTGTATTCCAACCTGCTCCATTGCCATCCTGTCCCAAATTTGAAAATTGAATTGCCTGTGCATCAATTGAAATGATATCGAATAATAATCCCGGTGAAAGACTTTGAATGCCTCCGCTAAAACTATACGGACGAAATGCCTCGCATTGAACAAATGCATTTGGCCCAGCCGCGCAATATCCTGTTGCGAAAGGATGCATGGCATATTCGGCATAACAACGCTGGAATAGTGTTTGCTGACCTGCTGTATAAAATGTATTCCTGCGCCAGCCACCCAATTCACTTACCGGGTTAAGCGAAATACAATCCTCCACAGTTACCCGGCTTGCTGAACTACCCAAATGAACCGCGCTTCCTGCAAAATTCCTGAATACCACCTGCCTTACCCAGCAATCCTTTGCCCGGTCAATGGTAATGGCCATCCAGCGATGGTCTTCATCCTTTGGATTTGTTGTATCGAAAGTAGATTGAATGGCAAGGTTTTCAACCCCGGATTCCTTTAATCTGCCGCCCCAGTTGTAAGACATTAAAAAACCTCCACCGTACTGCGCATCAAGCGACAGGGTAACCGGCGCATTGAGCGTAACGGCGTTCCCATTGACTGCAGTAATTATCCGGTCCCACTTAATTTCATGTTCGCCCGGCTTCCAGCCCAGCGCGGTAATTCCACCGCCAAAATGGTCGGTACCCAATTCCTTTATCCAGTTTAGAACAGATGGTCGTTTTATCCAGACAGCATCACCGGCTTTTAATCCCGATGCATCTGAAACATGCAGTACAAATGAATTAACCGGAACAAAACTATCAGAAACAGCAATGTATTTACCGGAAACAGAATCCGGTATTCCGGACAAGGCAATGACAGTTTCCCGTGAAAACCCGGTTGCCAGCAAAATGGTACCATTACTGCCGGTTCCACTACCACGGAGTACCACACCCGAAGCATTTATTTTCAAACTGCCTGCAATTGTATAAGTACCGGGTTGCAGCAAAACCGCTCCCCTGAAACCCATTGCATCGGGAGCCAATGACCCCACTTCATTCAATGCATGCTGAATAACCTCGGTTGCATCGCCCGAAATGGGTGCAATCACCTTTTTTATTGGTAAATGGGGTATGGGCTTTTCGGATTGCCTGTAGCCTGCAAATGAATAATCAGGAATAAGGTTACCCTGCTTATCAGCATGGCGTACAATTTTTCCTCCCTGTTCAACAGTAAGCGGTTGCCATTCCTTTACTTTCTGGGCCATGGCCCACCCTGAAATAATCCAGCAAGAAACCAAAAGGCATAACCTCGAACCTGCGCCTGAAAATGAATGCTGGTATAAATGTTGGCTGGCAAGCAAAACCCTTAATTTGGTTTAAAATTATTAAAATCATTTTGTCGGGCAAAAACGTAAACAATGGAAAGGTAATGTAACAAAAATATTTCAAAGGCAGAGACTACTTTTTAGAAGCTTTTGCCTCAATTTCATTCAAATATTCTTCAATATTGGTATAACCATCACCATTTCTGTCCAGTACGGCATCTGCCGGATCCTTTGCATTTAATCCAACTTTAATTTCCCACTCATCCGGCAAACCATCATTATCAGCATCCTTGTATGGCATTCCTTTATACTCAGGATAACCGCCTACCTGCGCAATATCGGTTATTATACCTTTTTTATAGGAATCGGCAGCAAGACGCCTGTGCTTGAATTGCGTGCCGGATGTTACATAATCCTTGTTATACAGCACTTCCCCGGTAAGTACCTGGTGAATAACCCTTGTATCCACTGCATCACGAACAGGTAAAGTTGCCCCTGAACCATTTAATACATAGTCGTAAGCCGATTGAGCATCCATCACCGTAATTTTCGGCATCGGATGTGGCTTATCCCATTTAATATAAGGTTTGTAAGGTCCGGCATCGGGTCTTTCTTCAATTTGTACACCTCCATCCCAATTGTCCTTTGTTACCCTTTCATTGCCATCAATAATATTACCGGTTACATATGCACGGCCATAGGTTTGATAAGGCAATTTACTGCGGCCACTTTCAGGCTTCAATATCCTGAACTTAAGATTGGTATTGGGCGTAAGCGGACCGGGTTTGTAATAGTTATTGAATATGTTGTACAAAGCGCGGTAATCGCCACCATCAGTTGAACGGTGTACCCAGTTGAACACAACGTTGTTTACAAAGTTAAAAATACCGTACCAGCCAATACTTGGATTTCGGCCGGCATTGTTTGCCCAAAGATTACGCATGAAGGTACAGTTTTCTCCACCCAGTGTACTGCCAAATGAATGGTTCCAGGTATCGAGCGCCTCACTGAAAATGGAATTCTGTATAGTAATGTTTACGGTACCAAGCTTTTGCTCTATAGCGCCTGTACTATCGTTGTACATGTGGCGGTACATACTCATATTTTCATCGAGGCCCCAACTGGCACTTACATGGTCAATCATAATATTACCCACCGGGTTTCCGCCAATGGCATCATCACGTCGTCCAACCCAGGTTTCACCCCTGCGAAAACGCATGTAGCGGATAACTACATCGTGGGTGTCGAGCCAAACGGTTTCGCCGGCTACACAAACACCATCTCCCGGAGCCGATTGGCCGGCAATGGTGATATAGGGTGCCCTGATAATAAGCGGGGATTTAAGCCTGATAATACCGGCAACGTTAAAAACCACGATTCGGGCACCGGCCGTTTCGCAGGCTTCCCGCAAAGTACCGGGTCCGCTGTCCTCAAGGCTTGTAACCACAATCACTTTTCCTCCACGGCCACCAAAACTGTATGCACCACCGCCTTCGGCACCCGGAAAGGCCGGAATGGGAGCTTGTGGCAAATCATCCGCTTTTCCCGCAAAAGGAATATAGGGCTTTCCGTTCCTTGCATCTTCCTGAATTTTAGGCCATACTTTTTTCCATGCTATATCACTTGCATCTTTCGCGGCTTTTATCAGTGAATCTGAGCGTCGCTGATCCTCCTTCGGAATGTCGGGATACTGAGCCATGGCTGTTAAGGAAATAGCCATCATTTGCACAAGCACTATACCCGAAATTAATTTCATCCTCATAATTTAATATTTAAAAAGCATTTTAACCACACACCATGAGGTGTTGGAGCAGTAAGGTAATGGTTCGCCATTCCTTTCTACAGTTACCCATTTTAATTTAGGATTACCCTAACGACTGATTCAATTTAAATGCACTTATTTCTGTACTTTAACATCAATTTCCAATTGGGTAGTACGTGCAGGTGAGTTGCCAATGATTCTCCTCACCAAAATAGCCCCGAATTTGCCGTTTACTGTTTTAAAACCTATTACATTATTCCCGGCTGAAGTGGCAAGTTTATTTACCGAAGCGGTGGTACCCGAAGTCATATTATTTTTAATAAGGGTATTAATAGCTCCGCCTGAAGTGAGGCCCGAAACAAAATTGACTGAAGTTGGCATTTTCTTGAAAATAGTTGCATTCTTGGTCCAACTGCTTATATCGTAATAAGGTATTTGACCCTGTGGTGCCGATAAAGCATAAAATGTATGGCCGTTTCCACTGGTGGTTGACATGCCGGTGGTGTCAAAAAAGTATCCAAAATCTATCTTGCCCGAATTGGAACCAATAGTACTGTAACTATACATCATTCCATCAATGGTTGAAAAGTAGCAGGCATTTGTTTTTGCGGTAGTATCGGGTACAGCAATTAACCTCGCTGACCAGAAATCAAAATCTGGCGTTACCGTAAGGGTAAATTGTTTGTATCCATCACCCAAAAAAGTGGCCTGGGCATTACGGGCCAACACCCTCCATGTGTAATCTCCCGGAATGCTGTCTATCCGGTAACCTTTAGAACCAGAAAAACTGGTTTTTCCATCCGCAACCCTAAAGGTATCAACCCTTACGCCATTCTTCTGAATTTCGATATAGGTCATGGGTTCAACGCTGTTAACCGTAAAATCAAACTGGATACTATCCTTAGGATTAACAGCCTTATTTGCCACTACCGAATAGGTATTCATTGCGGCATAATCCACGGTAACCTTATACGAATCAATTGGTTCAATTTTCTTTTCACATCCGGCCGACAAAATGGCTATAAAACCCGCTAGTGAAAAAATCTGCAATCCTTTATACATGGCATTTAATATTAAAATTGAATTAATTTAAGTTTATCACTTTAACGGGTCAAATGTTCCACCGGCCCATCCCTTGGTTTGTTCCATTACATAGGTTGCCTGGTTAAAGAAATTCGGAAGAGCATAGAAATAATAACTTTCAGGGATGCTTATCACATTTGAACCTTCAAGTGAAGCAATAGTTGTAGTGAACATGGCAGAATAAACAACCGGGTTGTTCAGGTTTGCGGTATCACGCGGTCTCACACCAAAGGCATCAGGCTTATCAAGGTAAATCCTTCCGGCTGTTGTACCGGTGCCGGCATAATAAGGAGGCTTGGGTACACATTTTAATGATTGACGGGCTGAAAGGAGGTGCAAATTCCTGGTTCTGCGCAAATCCCAGTAACGCTTGCCTTCCATGGCAAATTCAACCCTGCGCT
>ERZ795056.2742-NODE-2742-length-19315-cov-7.167913_pt1 | contig 19315 bp, 15 predicted proteins | sample MGYA00375140_ERZ795056 | MGnify/ENA primary metagenome ERZ795056 (study PRJEB30185, sample SAMN05720227) | activated sludge metagenome | isolation source: Anaerobic digester | place: USA | collected 2015-03-09 ... | reverse complement strand
TGGCCTGCCAGTCTGAGAACAATGTTCCTGTCGTTGGAAAGCAGGAAGTTCTGAACCGCCGAGAAATGCACTGGATACGAATTGACAGATACTACTCTTCCGATATGTCGAAGGAGAAAGCAAAGAAAGAATCTGTCGGTATACTGGATATGTATGATGCAATGGAAGTTGCTTCTGATGATCCGGAAGTGGTTTTCCAGCCATTGATGTGTCAGCATTGCAACAATGCACCTTGTGAGACAGTTTGTCCCGTTCTCGCAACAACACACAGTTCAGAAGGTTTGAATCAGATGACGTACAATCGTTGCATCGGAACCCGCTATTGCGCAAACAACTGTCCATATAAAGTTCGTCGTTTTAATTGGTTCAGCTACCCTGAAAACAAGGAGTTTGACTACAACGTCAACAATAACCTTGGTAAGATGGTTCTAAATCCGGATGTGACAGTTCGTGCCAGGGGTGTGATGGAGAAATGCTCTATGTGCGTTCAACGTATTCAGGAAGGTAAACTATACGCCAAAAAAGAAGGACGTCGTCCAGTGGATGGTGAAATCATCACAGCTTGTGCACAGGCTTGTCCAACTGAGGCCATCACATTTGGTGATTTGTCAAACAAAGAAAGCAAGCTTTATAAGTTGCTTTCCGAACATAAAGACGGCCGGGCGTACACCTTGCTGGAAGAAATTAATACACGGCCATCAGTGGTCTACTTAACTAAAATCAGAAACAAAGCGTAAAGAAGCAATCAAATGAATGTTACTTCTTCTGTAAGAGAACCACTCATCAACGGTGGGAAAACCTGGGCAGATATCACCAATGATATTTGCCGTCAGGTAGAAGGTAAGCCTTCTAAAAGTTGGATAATTGCGTTTACTATTTCTTTCCTCTTGCTGGGTGTCGGGGTATTCTGTGTAATGTATACATGGATCGTCGGTATCGGAGTCTGGGGATTGAATAAAACAGTAGGCTGGGCCTGGGATATCACCAACTTCGTTTGGTGGGTAGGTATTGGTCACGCCGGAACGCTTATTTCTGCGATTCTTCTCCTGTTCCGTCAGAAATGGAGAACTTCCATTAACCGTGCAGCAGAAGCGATGACTATTTTCGCTGTATTGTGTGCTGCCTCCTTCATTTTGTTGCACATGGGTCGTCCATGGTTGGGTCACTGGGCCCTTCCTTTGGGAAATACTTATGGCTCCCTGTGGGTTAATTTTTACTCTCCTCTGGTATGGGACGTGTTTGCGATCTCAACATACCTCACTGTATCAGTTGTTTTCTGGTACATTGGTCTTATTCCGGATCTTGCCACCATTCGTGACCGGGCAACCAACAAAGTATCTCGCCTGATTTACGGAATTATGGCATTTGGGTGGAATGGAGCTGCCAAAGACTGGTCACGCTTTGAAGCGGTATCATTGGTTCTGGCAGGTTTGTCTACCCCACTTGTACTTTCTGTACACACCATTGTAAGTTTTGACTTTGCGACTTCTGTTGTACCTGGATGGCACACCACCATTTTCCCACCATACTTTGTAGCAGGTGCGATCTTCTCCGGTTTTGCGATGGTATTGACGCTTATGCTCATTACGCGTAAAGTGTTTAAACTGGAAGACTACATCACACTGGCTCACGTTGAATCGATGAACAAGGTAATTACCTTAACAGGTTCCATCGTAGGTGTTGCATACATTACTGAGTTCTTTATTGCCTGGTATAGTGGTGTTGAATATGAAGGTTATGCCTTTATCAATCGTGCCACTGGTCCATACTGGTGGTCTTACTGGGCAATGATGACATGTAACGTAGTGTCGCCTCAATTGTTCTGGTTCCGTTCTGTACGGAGAAGTATTCTCGCCACCTTTATTCTTTCGATCATTGTAAACATCGGAATGTGGTTTGAGCGTTTCGTGATTATCGTAACCTCTCTTCACCGTGATTATGTTCCATCCAGTTGGGCGTATTTTTCTCCAACCTGGTTCGATATCGGTGATTATGCCAACTCATTCGGACTATTCTTCACCTTGTTCCTTTTGTTCTCCAAGTTCCTTCCTGTTATCAACATGGCAGAGGTAAAAGCGATTTTGAAATCAGCGGGAGACACACAAACCGGTCAGGGCAAGGGTCAGTCTACTGTTTCATCCGATAAGTCTGTTTCTTCTCATTAATACGAAATCATGTCAGAAGTTAAAAGTTATTTAGTAGGTGTTTTCGACGATGATGATGTTTTGTTGGGCGCCATCAAAACACTCCGTGAGAAGGGAGCTAAGATTCTGGAAGCTTTCACACCATTTCCTGTCCATGGAATTGATCCGGCATTGGGTATCAAACGGAGCCGTCTCCCTCAGGCAGCCTTTATTTTTGGTGCTACCGGAACAACCTGTGCATTGACTCTTCAGATTGCAACGCTTGGGTTCGACTGGCCAATGAATATTGGTGGTAAACCCAATCTGGCCTTTCCAGCATTCATTCCGGTTAGCTTTGAGCTGACTGTATTGTTTGCTGCTCTTGGGATGGTGGGTACGTTCCTTCTAGCATCTGGGCTTGGACCAGGTTCTCAAAAGACTGTTTTTGATCCAAGAAGCTCGGATGACAAGTTTATTCTGGTGTTTGATCTGGATAAAAATTCACAGTTCACTACGGAACAGCTTACTCAAATGATCAAAGAATCCGGTGCTTCAGAGGTTAATATTAAAGACATTGTTGAAAAGCATTAAAATGAAGTTTATTTATTCAATTCTCGTCCTCGCAGGAACTTCGCTTTTGTTTGGATGCAGCACAGACCCGAATGATCCAGGTCTGGAATATGCCCCTCAGATGGCGCATGCAATTGCATTTGAGCCTTTCAGCCAGGTGACGGACACCAATTCTGAATTTTACAATACAATCAATGTTAATCCGGGAGGGCAGAACCTTCGCAGGCCTGCTGCTGGTACAATCGCCAGGAAACACTATTCCGGAATGACGAAAGGTGATCTTGCTAAAGACATATACCAGTACAACATTCCGGCTGATAGTTTGGACTATGCTGCCAAAGTATTAACCAATCCAATTCCACTTTCTCCGGGAGTTGTGGAAGAAGGAAAAGTGCTTTACGGACGGTATTGCCAGGCTTGTCATGGAGAAGGTGGTCTTGGCGACGGAAAAGTGGCCGATCAGTACAAAGGTGTGGCCAACCTTGTTGCAAAGTCTAAGACGATTTCTGACGGTCACATCTATCATGTCATCACATATGGAGTTCGCCGTATGTGGCCTCACGGCTCTCAAGTCAATCCTGATGAGAGATGGAAAATTGTTCATTACGTTAAATCTTTAGGAAACACACCACAATAAGTACAATGGGATCTCATAGTCATACTCATTTTAACATGGATGAACGGTACGAGTTTACGCCTGAGGCGAAGAAACGCGTATTGATGTGGTTGTTTATTGGTCTTGCCATGTTTGCAGCAGGACTTGTCTGGATCATTATGGATTCAGGCCACGGTGCTGATGCACACGGTGTGGCATCAGCACATGGCGCTCACGGTGGCGGTCACGCTGCTCCCGGCTGGAAAGCCCGGTTATCGGCAGTTCTCTGGCACAATTCATTATTCTTCACCGGCATTTCGCTGATCGGTGTATTTTTCATTGCCATTCAATATGTCGCATGGGCAGGTTGGTCAGTTTCTATCAAACGTATACCTGAGGCTTTTGGAGCATTTCTGCCATTCACATTTGTAGCCATGATCGCGACATTTTTGTTTGGGGGACATGAGATATTTCACTGGACGCATACAGATGTAGTAGCGCATGATGAAATTCTCCAGGGTAAAAGCGGATTTCTAAACACGCCGTTTTTCCTCGCCCGTATGGTTATTTTCTTTGGTCTTTGGTATTTTATATGGACCATACTTCGGAAGTATTCAGCAAAGGAAGATCTGGAAGGTGGTTTGAACTACTACAACCGTTCCATCAATGTGTCAGCTGTGTTCCTGATTATCTTTGGTGTTTCAACTTCGGTTTGTGCATGGGACTGGACAATGTCTATCAATCCACACTGGTACAGTACACTCTTTGGTTGGTATCATTTTGCCAGCTGGTGGGTTTCTGGTTTATCTGCTGTTACTCTCACCATTTTGTTGCTGAAAGACAAAGGTTTGCTTTCATGGGTAAATCAAAATCACCTGCATGATCTTGGTAAGTTTATGTTCGCGTTCTCTGTCTTCTGGACGTATCTTTGGTTTGCTCAGTTCCTGTTGATTTATTATGCCAACATTCCGGAGGAGATCATCTACTTTAAGGAAAGAATGCACGGAAATAACGGTCACTACCGTGGTCTGTTTTTCTTTAATATTATCATAAACTTTTTGTTCCCATTCCTGTTTTTGATGACAAGGGATGCAAAGCGGCAGTACATTCTCCTGAAGATTGCAGCGCTTGGTCTGTTGATGGGACATTGGCTGGATTTTTATCTTATGATTATGCCTGGGGTGACAAAAGAAAACAGCGGTTTCGGTCTGCTTGAGTTTGGTACACTGACAGTCTTTGCTTCTGCATTCATTTTTGTAGTAAGTACACAGATATCAAAACTGGGTCTTCTTGCCAAGAATCACCCAATGCTTCAGGAGTCTTTACATCACGACATTTAACAGAAAAAGATAGTATGTTTTATTTAATAATTGCGGCCCTTGTACTTCTGTTTGTTGTAATCGGGCTTCTTGTCCGGGCGCAGGTTCTGATCGACATTTTCACAAAGTCGAATGAGAAACGTGGAGGTCTCAGCAACCAGATTAACGGCTTTCTCTTTCCTGTCTTTTTTGTGGTGGGTCTGGCCGGTTTTATCTGGGTTACACTTTCCTCAAGAAAGTATTATTTGCCGGATTCCGCTTCCATTCATGGGGTAAGAACTGATGAGTTGTTCTGGATCACAATGGGAATCATTACCATCGTGTTCATTGCAACCCATGTTTTATTGTTCTTCTTTCCGTACATATATCAGTTCAAGGAAGACCGGAAAGCACTTTTCTACCCGGTGAATCACCGACTTGAATTTATCTGGACAGTTATTCCGGCCATCGTGCTTTCTCTTCTGGTTTTCAGCGGCTGGAAAGTATGGTCTGATATTACCACTGAAGCTCCTTCTAATGCGGTGGTTGTTGAAATTGTAGGAAAGCAGTTCAACTGGATGGTTCGTTATCCCGGTAGCGATCTTTCTTTGGGAAAACATAATTTCCGCAAAATTGATGACCTCAATACAGTAGGGATCGATTTCTCAGACAAGGATGCATTCGATGATTTCATGGCAGGGGAGGTTCATATTCCAGTGAACAAACCCATCCTTTTTAAAATTCGTGCCCGTGATGTGCTTCATTCTGTATTTGCACCCCACTTCCGGTTGAAAATGGATGCGGTCCCAGGAATGCCAACCAAATTCTGGTTTACCCCTACCATTACAACAGCGGATATGAAGGCCAAAACCGGTAATGCGGATTTCACCTATGAAATTGCATGTACTGAGATTTGTGGACGCGGTCACTTTGGAATGCGTATTCCTTTGATTGTTCACGAGCAGGCTGAGTATGATACCTGGTTCAAAGCTCAGCAATCTTTTCTGGCCAAGAATCCTGATTACCTGAAAATGGTACCGGACAATTTGAAGAAACTGGCCGAAGAGTCCATCCAAGACAATAAAAAGTCAACAACTGTTGCATCACTGGAAAGAGTTTCTCAGTCTGTTGCCAAATCGAATTAAAATTAAGTAAGAATGGATAGTATCGAACTACAACATCACGGTCATGCGGTTCATGGCCATGGTCACGATGATCACCATGAGGATCATGAAGAGGGCACCTTCCTTACCAAATACATTTTCTCGCAGGACCACAAGGTCATTGCCAAGCAGTTCCTGATTTCAGGTATTTTCTGGGCTTTAATTGGTGGGACTCTTTCATCATTGTTCCGCCTTCAGCTTGGTTTTCCGGATATGGATATGTCCTTCCTCAAGCCCATTCTTGGAGGATGGATTGAAGATGGAAAGTTGAATCCGGAATTCTACCTGGCAATGGTCACCATGCATGGTACCATCATGGTGTTCTTCGTTTTGACTGCCGGCTTGAGTGGTACATTTTCAAACTTCCTGATTCCATTGCAGATCGGTGCACGAGATATGGCATCCGGCTTCCTGAACATGTTGTCATACTGGTTCTTTTTCGCCAGTTCTGTCATCATGCTTTGGTCAATGTTCATTGAAACAGGTCCTGCATCAGGTGGTTGGGTCATTTATCCGCCTTTGAGTGCGGTTCAAACGGCCTCACCAGGTTCCGGTCTTGGAATGACTATGTGGTTATCTGCGATGGCGCTATTCATTGTATCTTCATTGCTGGGTAGTATCAACTACGTATCTACCGTGATCAATATGCGGACCAAGGGTATGACATTTACCCGGTTGCCATTGACCATCTGGGCATTTTTCTTTACAGCTATCATCGGGATTCTTTCCTTCCCTGTTCTTTTGTCTGCTGCTTTGCTGCTGATTTTTGACCGTAGCATGGGAACAAGTTTCTATCTGTCTGAAATCTATATCAACGGTGAGGCGCTTCCAAACATGGGAGGTAGTCCGATTCTGTTCCAACACCTTTTCTGGTTCCTGGGACACCCTGAAGTGTACATCGTACTTCTTCCTGCATTGGGTATCACCTCCGAGATTATTGCGGTTAATTCACGTAAACCAATCTTTGGTTACAAAGCGATGATCGGTTCCATCATGGCGATTACATTGCTTTCGTTCATTGTGTGGGCACACCACATGTTCGTTACAGGTATGAATCCGTTCCTGGGATCCATATTCATGTTCCTTACGTTGATTATCGCGATTCCGTCCGCAGTTAAGGCTTTCAATTACATTACAACTCTCTGGAGAGGAAATATTGTATTTACTCCAGGTATGCTGTTTTCCATCGGCCTTGTTTCATTCTTCATCTCCGGTGGTTTGACAGGTGTGGCTCTTGGTAACTCTGCCATTGATATTCAACTGCACGATACATATTTCGTTGTGGCGCACTTTCACCTGGTAATGGGTTCTGCTTCCTTCTTTGGAATGGTGGCTGGGGTGTACCATTGGTTCCCGAAAATGTTTGGTCGCATGATGAATGAGAAACTTGGCTATGTTCACTTCTGGATATCGTTTGTCGGTATCTATTGTGTGTTCTTCCCAATGCACTACACTGGTATTGCTGGTTTCCCAAGACGGTATTATTCCTTTACCAGTTATGAAGCATTCAAAACATTTGGCGATCTGAATGCCTTCATTTCTACGGCAGCCATCATCACATTCGGTGCTCAGTTGATTTTCGTATACAACTTCTTCTATAGTATTTTCCGTGGACGTCGTGCTCCAATGAATCCATGGAGAGCCAACACTCTGGAATGGACAACACCGATCAATCCTGGTCATGGTAACTGGGTAGGTGAAATTCCACATGTGTATCGCTGGCCGTACGACTATAGTAAACCTGGTGCAGATGAAGATTTCATCATGCAAACAGTACCGTACGCTCAGACCCCTTCTTCAAACCTTGAAGGCGAAGAAGATCTGGTAGAAGATTCAACAACTGAAAAGGCGCATGCCTGATTCTGATAACGCAATAAGAAGATACAGGAGGTCCATTCGGACCTCCTTCTTTTTAGTGTTGTTTCTTGTTTTTGTCGGAGGTGTTGTCAGGAGTACAGGCGCCGGGCTTGGTTGCCCGGACTGGCCAAAGTGTTTTGGTTTGTGGATTCCACCTACCCATATTTCTGAGGTTCCTGATAAGTATTGGAATGATCCATTGTCCTCAGTAAACGGACAGATCATATTCAATCCTGTTAAAACCTGGACGGAATATATCAACAGGCTCATTGGGGTCGTCATTGGTATTTCAATTTTCCTTCAGTTTGTATTTGCCGTACTTTATGGTCCAACTTCGGCAGCCAAGCGTTACAGCCTCCTGGCTTTGATACTTGTGTTGTTTGAAGGCTGGCTCGGTGCAAAAGTCGTTTCTACGGATTTGAAGCCTTTGGTTATCAGCATTCATCTGGTTGTCGCTTTGATTCTGGGTTGCGCTTTATTGGCAGCTTTGTTTTATGCTTCAGATCGTCGAAAACCAGTGTCGCCGTTCAGTAACAGAAAACCTGTTGAGTGGGTCATGTGGGTAACCAGTGGTCTTATTTTTCTCCAGTTTTTTCTTGGTACCGAGGTTCGGTCTCAAGTGGATGTGTTGTTCAGGAAATATGACTTCGACCTGAGAGATCTGTATGTGTCACAACTGAACTGGAGTTTTTATGTGCACCGGACTCTTTCCATTTTGGTGCTGGTGATGATGGTTTTGCAGATCATTCGTTTCAGCAAACGTTTGCCGGTTGTCGATTTATATCAGGTTGTCACACCATTGGTTCTGACTTTTTTCCTGATTTTCAGTGGAGTAATTCTAGTCTATTTTGGATTTCCGGCTCTGGTCCAGCCTTTTCACCTTCTTCTTGGTTTTTCCATTGTATGCTCTCAATTCTGGTTAATTTTGAACCATCGGTTTTCTGAACCTTCTTCTCATGGAAGTGCTTGAAAAACAAAAACTAACAACAACTACCGCAGCAATGTCTGCCTACTGGACACTCCTCAAACCTAGATTAAGCCTTCTGGTCGTTATCTCTACCTTGTTGTCTTTTGCGTATGCAACTGACGAGGTGTCGTATTTCAGTTCGTTGATGCTTCTTGGTCTTTTTGGATTTCTTATCACAGGAGCTGCCAATGCCTGTAATCAGATCATTGAAACTGAACTGGATGCCAGAATGAACCGGACTCGTTTACGACCAATGCCCACTCAGGCCATTTCTCAGCGGGATGCCCTGATTTTCAGTATAGTCTTAGTAGGGTTGGGAATTTTTGGGATTGCCTGGTTTTTCAATCTGACGGCATCGTTGCTTTCATTTATATCGTTTGCATTATATGTTTTTATCTACACTCCTCTCAAGCCGAAAACACCTCTTTCTGTTCTGATTGGAGCTTTTCCTGGTGCCTTACCGATTCTTGTTGGTTGTGTGGCAGCCAGCGGACACTTTTACCCGGATTATTTTATTCTGTTTGGTATCCAGTTTTTCTGGCAGTTTCCTCATTTCTGGGCTATTGCCTGGGTTCTCGATGAAGATTACCAAAGAGCTGGGTTCCGGTTACTTCCTTTCGGGCGGGATAAGGACTCCACCGCTGCTTACTACATTTTTATCTATACCGTCGCTCTGGTGATGGTCTCCCTCTTTCCTTCCTTCCTGCAATTGGTCGGAGGTTGGTATACCGTAATTACAGCTGTTGCAGGATTGGGATTTCTTCTCACCACCATCTTTCATATGCGGCAACTCTCTGTCGCTTCGGCCCGAAGGGTGATGTTCTATTCGTTTTTTTATCTTCCGATCGTACAACTTTTACTAGCTCTTGACAAACTATGAAACCGACCAAAGTACCCATCTGGGAACAGGAATCCAGTGAAGCACAGCCAACTCTTGGTATGAATCCAAAGAAGTTCAGCATGTGGCTGTTTCTTCTGAGTGTGGTTATGATTTTTGCCTCTTTAACTTCGGGTTACATCGTGCGGAAGGCCGAAGGAAACTGGGTTGATTTCGAATTGCCTCCCATTTTCTGGTTTACAACCGCTATTTTGCTCGTGAGTTCTGTTACACACCAACTGGCTTTTAACCAGGCAAAAAAGGACAACCTCGCACAGGTAAAAGGTTGGATGCTGTTGACTACTCTTCTGGGTGTCGGTTTCCTGGTCACCCAATGGTACGCCTGGGTATATCTGGTCCACATCAATGTGTATTTTTCCGGAAACAATGTGGCCGGATCGTTTCTTTATGTTCTCACCGGCCTTCATGCTCTTCACCTGATTTCTGCCATCGTCTTTGTTTTGATTATCACCATCAAGACTTTCCGGTTTCAGGTTCATTCCAAAAATATACTGGGGATTGAGCTCTGCACAACCTACTGGCATTTTCTGGATGCTCTTTGGGTGTACCTGTTTATCTTCTTACTGGTTTTCCATTAGGAAACACCCGGCACTCACAGGTCGTTTCGAAGCCGGTTTTCGTTTATGAAACCCCGCTTCCTGAGCGTACCATTTCAGAAGGCTGAACGAAAACCAGTTTTCCATCGGCATCCTGTGCCATCAGGATCATGCCCTGCGACTGAATTCCTTTGATTTCCCTTGGAGCCAGATTGGCCAGGAGCAGGACCTGTTTTCCGATAATGTCTTCTGGTTTGTGGTATTCTGCAATTCCGCTCACAACTGTTCTTGAATCTATTCCCGTATCCAGAGTGAGTTGCAGGAGCTTTTTCGTTTTTGGAACCGGTATGGCAGAAGTAATGGTCGCCACACGAATGTCCATCTTTCCAAAATCTTCAAAGGCAATGTTTTCTTTCTGAGGATGAGCTGTGTAATTGGCCAGAGCATTTTCCAGGCGGGACTTTTCCAGTCGTTCCAGTTGGGTCGCTACTTCCTCATCGGTAATCTTGGTGAAGAGAATTTCCGGAGTCCCCAAAACGGCACCTGCTTCAATGAAGTTTGCTGTTGAGCCATCGGGCCAGGCCGTCTGATAGGTTGGAAGCATATTGCAAAGACGGGTGGCAGAAAACGGAAGGAATGGCTCCATGAGTCTGGCCAGCAAAGCACAGGTCTGGATGGAAAGATTCAGAATCGTTTTGACACTTTCAGGATCCGTTTTGATTCGCTTCCACGGCTCTGTTTCGGCTAAATACCGGTTACCAGCTCTTGCCACATTCATCATTTCGATCAATCCCTGACGGAACCTGAAATTCTCAAGATTCTCAGAAACCAGACCCGGTGCCATTTTAAGGATACTGATCAGTTCCTTTTCTGAGTCACCCAATTCACCGGCCGCTGGAACTTTTCCTTCATAGTATTTATGGGTGAGCACAAGTGCCCGGTTTACAAAATTCCCAACGATGTCGGCCAGTTCGTTGTTGTTCCGGGACTGGAATTCTTTCCATGTAAAATCATTGTCTTTGGTTTCCGGTGCGCAGGAAGCCAGAGTGTAGCGAAGAGCATCTTCTCTTCCCGGTAGATCAGTAAGAAATTCGTGCAGCCAGACAGCCCAGTTACGGGAGGTCGATATCTTTTGACCCTCCAGATTCAAAAACTCGTTGGCCGGCACATTATCCGGAAGAATATAATCCCCATGTGCTTTGAGCATGGTTGGGAATATGATGCAATGGAATACAATGTTGTCCTTCCCTATGAAATGAAGAAGTCGTGTATCGCTGTCTTTCCACCATGTTTCCCAGCTTTTGTTTTCCCGTTTCGCCCAGTCTTTTGTAGCGGAAATATATCCAATGGGTGCATCAAACCACACATATAAGACTTTGCCTTCTGCCCCTTCAACCGGCACCGGAACACCCCAATCCAGATCGCGGGTTACAGCACGGGGTTGAAGCCCCTGTTCGATCCAGCTTTTGCACTGTCCATATACATTGGATTTCCATTCTTTGTGACCTTCCAGAATCCATTCACGTAGCCAGGATTCATATTCATTCAGCGGAAGGTACCAATGTTTGGTTGCCTTGAGAACCGGACGGCCCCCACTGAGCATAGAGCGTGGATTGATTAGTTCGGATGGACTCAATGTAGAGCCGCAATTCTCGCACTGGTCTCCATAGGCATTCTCAAATCCGCAATTCGGACAGGTGCCCTGAATGTAGCGATCGGCCAGGAATTGCTTTGCTTCTTCATCGTAATACTGGTCGTTGCTTTGTTCCAGAAATTTGCCTTCTCCATGCAGTTTTTGAAAGAAAGCCGAAGCCGTTTCATGATGTGTCTGATTCGAGGTTCGGGAATAAATATCAAATCCAATTCCGAATCCTTCAAAACTCTTCTTAATGAGAGCATCATATTTATCCACAGCTTCCTGAACGGTGATGCCTTCTTTCCGTGCCCGGATCGTCACCGGAACACCGTGTTCATCGGACCCACAAACAAAAAGAACCTCTTCTTTTTTCAGACGCTTGTAACGGACATAAATATCAGCCGGAAGGTACACACCTGCCAGATGGCCAATATGAACCGGACCATTCGCATATGGAAGGGCTGCTGTTATGAGAGTTCGTTTGAATGTAGGATTCGGCATAATTCAGGAAATGAGGCCGCAAAAATGATGATAAGGGATGGATTGGCGAAACAAAATGCCAATTGTCAATTCAGGAGGAACCAGATTTTGTGGAGAATCCCTGCTATAAGGTCAGACTTCAAACCCGATCAGAAGAATGTCGTCGGTCTGCGATTCGGATCCCTGCCAGGATTCGAAAAGGGATTCGAGTTCGGATTTTTGTTTGGATAATGGCAGGGATTGCAGTTGAACAATCTCCTTAACCAGATTTTTTGTGCCAAGCCGTTTCCCGTTTAAGTCTGAAAGCTGGTCAGAAGCACCGTCCGTAAACAGGTAAAAGCGATCGCCCCGTTCAATTTCCATTTCAATGGTTTCATATTGAACATCTTCTGTAGCCCAGGTAGCGAGCTGGAACCGTGTACCCGGAATGATCTGGCTTTTACCCTCAGCCGAAATACGGACAATCGGGCGGCTTGCGGATGCAAAAGACAGAGTTGTGTCGGTAATCAGGCAAACAGCAATGTCCATACCATCACCCAGTTCGGAATTCTGGTCCTGTTTGAGCCGCCGGCGAAGTCGTCGGTCTAGCTCTTCCAGAATGTCTGAAGGAAAGGATTTACCCTGTTCTTCCACAATCTGTGAGATGAGATTCGACGCAAAAACAGCCATCATTCCGCCCGGAACGCCATGGCCAATGCAATCGGCAATCACCAGAATCAAACCCTGATAGGTTCGTTTGGCCCAGTAAAAATCTCCTGAAACAACATCCTTGGGTTTGTATACCAGCATCCCGGATTTGAGACCGCCAAACATCTCTTCCTCAGATGGCAGAGTTTCGTGCTGAAGCATTGAGGCCAGACGGAGACTTTCAAAAATGGATTTGTTCTGTTGCTGAAGGATGGCGGATTTCTGTTTCAGCTGGTTGGTGGCAATGAGGGCTTCGTCCTTTTGAATCATCATTTTAAAGGACAAAGCCGAAAGATCCTTGTTTTGAGCCTCCACGATTTCCTGGTACCGGTCTGATTCATGCCGGAAATTGTAGATCACAAAAATGAACATGAGGAAAGCCACCAGGAAATTCGGGTAGTATGAAAACCGAAGACCCTCGTCTACAATCTGCGGATGGTACTGAAACCAGGCATCATGCAGAACATACAGAACACAAATCGCCAGTGTGTACAGAAGGATCAGCACCATATCATCAAACAACAAAAAGCTGATGATGGTGAGAAACAACATAAAAAAATGAATACCAATTACATTGCCGAACTGATAGCTGATGTTACCAAGAGAAATCAGAACAGCGACCATGATCATATGTCGGGTGAAAGCTCTGTAGCCAATGGCATGCAGTGAATACCCGACCATGCAGAAAACGATGGATGAAACGGCATCCCAGAAAAGGATTTCCTGATAGTGGTAAACGCCATATGCTAAGGCATTTAGGATGTTCAGGAAAAACAGATAAATAAGCAGATAGTTGGAAATCTGGATTTTCCGTTTCTCATGAAACCCATCTTCCGGATGGATTCCAAGGTTTACCAACTTCTGAATAAAATCGTTCAAGGAAGGATGCATTTCGGGCATTAAACCCGGTAGTAAATCAACCCCCTAACCTGATTAAATTTCAGCGGTTTTTACGAAAATCCGAAGGAAGTAAGGACTGATTGAAAATGCGAGAATTACCCATGGTCTGTTGGTGAGGAATCCTGATTTTCCTTAGATGTGACCACCAACGGCTGCTTTTGAAAAAGGATTAGTTTGATCCTGTCACGAAGTCGCACCACAATGTTATACATCGCACCAGTGTACACTTCCAGAATATCCCCGCACAAACCAACGGCCACCGCTGCAATGGTCACATCCATACTGTAATTGTAATTGGCATAAATAATAACAGCCGCTCCAAGAATCAGAAGTACCTCCAGAACCTGCATGGTTTTTACAACCAGATCGTACCAGGATGGGTAGTAATCGTGGATGTAAAAAAAGAAAATGACATTGAGGTAACAGAGAAAAACAGCCAGAAGAAGACTGCCCCATTCACTCATGGTATTCATCGGGGCGTCGTTGAGAACCATCGACACTATGTTGGCGTGAACAACCACTCCAAACATATCGGGATATGCCTTGCCGGCGTATTTTTTGTTGATCGGTGTATGGAATTTATCTTCCCGGGTGAGGTCAGATGAAGGTCCGAAATTCTCCCCCATGAATCCCATAATCACGATTTTATCCTTCAATGAGATGTTGAGTTCAGGTTCCTGAATAAAACCACTGCCGTCGTCATGACCAAGCAGATCTGTTACATCCAGGCTGTAGAAATAATCCTTGTTTCCTCTGAAATTGATGATTTCCACATCCTTTTTCCGTGATAGAAATTTTTCGGTTTTCTCCCGGTCTATATGAGCGGCTATCTCAACTGCAAACGCATTTTCAATGTGGCCGCGAACCGAATCCACCGGTTTAAATGTGCGGCAGGTAAGGTATTCATCCTGACCGGGAGTAATCAGATTACAAAATCCGGAACTGCCATGCTGGGCAAATTTTGGGTGGCAATACAGGAGAGTGTCGAATTCATCTGACTTGCTGTGGTCGGAATAGTCCAGTTTGCTGTACAATACCAGATTGTCAATTTTACTCATTGCTTCGGCAAGCAAAGAGTCATCTTCTTCTTTTTTCAACACCCGGAAACTGCAGTCAATTCCCACAACTTTTGGTTTTTGTGCAGCAATGATTTCGATTTCCCGGGCGATTCCTCTTCGGGACAGGTTCCCGAAATTAACCAGTACAATGTTGGTATCGAGTGAAGGTGCCTCCCGGATACCGGCCGAAAAGACGATATCCGTCATCTCAAAATCGGATAGTGCTGTTTCAATGGGGTTGAGGAAAGAGAATTTTTCCACCAGTTGCCGTATCCCCACCATGAAAAGGAAAACCAGGATGGTGCAGTAAATGTAGTCCGGCTTGAAAACGGCTTTCAGAATCCGGATGGGTAAGGAAGATTTTTTTTCAACCATCAGCGTCCATCTTCCAGCATCTTACTGAATTTAGAGTACAACGCTGTTTGCTTGCTTTCGAGCGCCACCGGCCTGCCCTGAATCCAGGCATAAGTCAGCTTTTGGGTGCTCATGTCGAGTGCATCGCCTTCTGAAATAAATAATGTGGCGTCTTTTCCGGCTTCGAGGCTGCCGCATGATTTTTCCAGACCCAAAATCGCGGCTGGATTCAAGGTAATCAATTGAAGCGCCTGTTCGTTGGTCAGGCCATATCGTGTAGCCGAACCCGCCAGAAATGCCAGGTTCCGGCTCCCCATAATTTCCATATCACCCGAATAATCAAGTGCCACCTGAATACCGGCTGCTACCAGTTTCGCCGGAACTTCCACCGGAAGGTGAACCGGATCATCCGGTTTTTTAGGTAAGGCATGAAGGCGGCTGAGCACCACCGGAATGTTGCGTTCTTTCACCAGATCCAGCACTTCCAGAACCTGTGAACCCGTCACCAGCACGACATTGGTCAGATTTTGTCTTCGGGCAAATTCGAGTGCTGATACGATATCCGCTGCAAATTCAGCATGCATAAATAGTTTGGTTGAACCTGAATACAGACCTGCAAATGATTGCAGTTTCACATTCACCTGCTTCATAGTCGAGGAATGATACATCCGGGCTTCTGAAAAAGTTCGTTCCAATTCTTCTCTTTCCTTCATGTACTCTTTGTTGCGTTCAATCGCCCCTGGTTCTGCCCACCAGCCCTGCACCGAATAACGGGAAGGCCAGATCACGTGCATTCCATCCGCTTTTTTCAGTAGGGCATCTTCCCAGTTCCATGCATCCAGCTGAACCACAGATGACAAGCCCGATATGCCCCGTCCTCCAGGTGTAATCTGAGCCATCAGCACCCCATTGAGCCGGATGGTCGGTATTAAATCAGAATCGGTGTTGTAGGCAGTGATGGCCTGTACATTGGGATTTTCTTTTCCGGTTTCTTTTTCATCTATCGTCGCACGGACGGCATCGATTTCAGCCAAACCAAGAGGCGTATTGAGCGAAATAAATCCAGGATATACGTGCTTTCCTCCGGCATCCAGAACATCAAACCGGGATGGGTCCGGCCTGGCTCCGGAAGCTTTCTGCTCTCCAATCGAGCTTATTTTACCGTTTTCAATCCGGATGAATCCTTTGTCCAAGACATTGCCTTTCCCATCGTGGATGGTGGCATTGAAAATATACAAACCTTTGACGGGCTTTTTTCCGGGTGCAGGAACCTGAGCCAGGCTTTCCATACTGATGGTCAGACAGAAAACACAAGACAAAAGCAGGTTGACAGGATAGGTGAACTTCATAGCTGGTGCAAAGTAAAAATTTACTTTATCGGAATAAGGCTCTGCGAAAAAAAATGCTCTTTTGCAGCCCGATCGTATCGTTCCAATTCATGAGAAAAATTGCCTTCAGCGGCTTTTTGCTGGCCTTTTCATCTTTTTTGTTTTCCTGTGGTGAGAAAGAAGATAAAACCATGCCGATGCACAAAGACATCACACAGGCGGTGTATGCGTCAGGAAAGATTTTCCCGGTCGATTACTACCGACTCAACGTAAGTATTCCGGGTTACATAAAGGAGATTTATGTCAAAGTAGGCGATACCGTTCAGGTAGGAGAACCATTGTTTGCCATGAAATCGGAAGTGTCGAACCTCAACGTGGCCACTGCCCGTAACAATCTGGATCTGGCTACCTTAAATGCTTCAGAAAATTCAGCTTACATGACAGCGGTGAAACAGGATGTAGGCCTGGCAAAAGAAAAGCTCGAACTCGATTCCACCAATTATGCACGGGTACAGGGACTCGCTGAAAACAACGCAACAACCAAATCCAACCTGGATCAGGCAAAAGCTCAGTACGCCGCATCTCGCCAGAACTATCTGAAGGCAAAGTCATCTCTGGAAGCTACCCGCGAACGATTGAAAACAGAGGTGAAAAATGCGCAGAACCTGTTCAAAGCGCAACAGTCCAACTCCAACGATTTCACCTATTTCTCATCTGTTTCAGGAAAAGTGTACGACATCAGTGGCCGGCAGGGCGAGTATTTTACTCCCCAGCAAATCGTGATGGAACTAGGCAGGATTGACAACTATGAAGTAGAACTGATGGTGGACGAAGCTGATATTCACTATCTGGCTAAGAAGCAGGAGGTAATATTCCAGACAGAGGCCTACCCGAATCTGTTTCTGAAAGGAGAAATAAAAGAAGTGTATCCGAAAATCAGCAGTTCCAACAAAAGCATTAAGGTGATGGCCTCCATCAATTTGCCGGACGGTATCAGTATGTATGCCGGGGCCACTTTGGAAGCGAACATCATCAACCAACGTAAAACCAACGCTTTGGTGATTCCGCGGTATTACCTCACCAACGATTCCGTCATTCTGAAACGAAAAGGGAAGGGCCACAAAGAGAAAGTAAAAGTGGAACTCGGTGTGGGCAATGTGGAGTTTGTAGAAGTACTCAGTGGCCTCACCACCGAAGACGAGGTGTTTAAGAAATGATTGCGCAATTAGCCAACCGTCCGGTACTGAGAATTGCCATGGTGCATCTTATCAGTAAAAAAAGACAGACCGCTGTGGCTATGCTCGGTGTTATGTTTGGCATCACCGTTTTTATATTTCAGGCAGGATTGATTACCGGTCTCCAGATTTTTATGCTGGATAAGATTGTGAACAATTCTCCTCACGTCCATTTATACAATGAGCCGGAAAAGAATCCTCCTTCCATACTGAGTAAAATCTACCACGAAGACAACCAGATGGTGGTGGTACGAAATCAGAAGCAGAAGGAAATTGATAAGAAAATCCGGAATTCGTCCGGCATCATGGAGATCATCCAGAAAATGCCCGGGGTGCTGGGTGTAGCTCCCAATGTGGCTACTCAGGCCATTGTGAAAGCAGGTGTGAAGCAGATTCCGGTCACCATTTCCGGTGTGGAGATTGAAAAAGAAGATGCTCTTTTTAATATTCACAAAGACCAGATCGCCGGCGACATCCGACGACTCGACATCATCAACAATGGTGTCATTCTGGGAAAAGGAGTCGCTGATAAACTTGGCGCTACGATTGATGACATCATCACGGTGAGCACCACCTTGTCAACCATCGACATGAAAGTGGTGAGCATAACCAGCACAGGCATCACGTCCATCGACGACAACAGGGCGATGGTGAATCTGAGGATTGCCCAGAAACTGATGAACCGGGACAAACTCTACATCACCGACATCAACCTGAAACTGAAAAATGTGGACAAGGCCGATGAAATGAGCGAGGACCTCACCCGTTTGTTCGGACTCAAAGCCCAAAGTTGGAAGGAAGCCAATGCCAACGTGTTTTCGGTCTTTAAGATTCAGAACATTGCGACCTATCTGGTGATTACATCCATTCTCATCGTGGCTGGATTCGGGATTTTCAATATTCTCATGATGATGATTTATGAGAAGATGACCGACATCGCCGTCCTTAAATCAATCGGCTACAAGAACCGCGACATCCGGAATATATTTATGGTGGAGGCGGTTGTGATCGGATTCACTGGTGGCCTGCTGGGACTGGCGCATGGCTGGCTGGCGAGTTTCATTGCCTCAAAGATTGAGGTAAAGCTGGCGGGTCTTGTGACTCTCGATCACCTCAGCATCAACTTTGATCCCATGTTTTATCTGGCCGGATTTGCCTTTGCACTTGTCACCACTGCATTGGCGGGATACTTTCCGGCATTGAAAGCGAGTAAGGTAGATCCGGTGGACATCATCCGGGGCCATTAATCTGTTTTATTTTATTCAAAGACCGAACTGAATCCAGGACGGTATCTTTCCCGGCTCAACCGTATTTTTTGTGGAATAGACGTTTTTTTCTCCATTTTTGGCCTGATGACGTTCCGGTATTTGATGACAGTGGTGCTTCTTCTGGCCCTTGGTTGGTGGATGGTTACTTCCTGCCAGGATCCCAAACCAGCAGAAAAAACGGTGGCCAAAACGGAAGAGGTTCACTACCTCAATCCCAATCAATGCGCTTCCTGCCACAAGGAAATTGTGGATTCCTACCTGAAAACAGGAAAAGGTCGTTCGTTTTATCCGGCCTCAACCAACAAGATCATCGAAGACTGGACCGTTTCACCGGTGCACGATGCCGTCCGTGATTTTTTCTA